>Ga0214925_100068_pt1 | contig 101391 bp, 100 predicted proteins | sample Stichaenrichment_FD_168299 | JGI IMG/M metagenome (GOLD analysis project Ga0214925, IMG submission 168299) | Xylose enriched microbial communities from anaerobic bioreactor in Madison, Wisconsin, United States - 63SRT | ecosystem: Engineered > Bioreactor > Anaerobic > Unclassified | place: USA... | reverse complement strand
TTTGAGTATCGGGTGTGACCGGTACTCTTTTTTTCTGTCATTATATCAAAAAAGCAGGTAGTTAAAAATCCTTGGATTTTTAACTACCTGCTTTTGAATTAAGGGACTTATGTCACAGCCTCTTTTTAGTGACGTTATTGCCCTATAACTGCAATCGATTGATTTACATGAGTCCCATTTTGAATCTCATCAAACACCACCTGCGCAAATGCTGCAGCGCTAACCGGCTTTACTGGAACTGGCTGTCCTTCATTAATAAGCTGGACTTGCGCAGACCCAGATTGATCATCAATAATCGGTCGTAAGACGGTGTACGGCATCTCAGCCTCATCCACAATTTTAATGCCATAACGTTGCTGTTTGAGAAATTCTTTAACATCGGTGATTCCTGGATAAGTAAGTGTACCGGCCACTTCCTGATCAATGCCTGCGACCGAGCGCATCACGGTTCTAACGGTTTGCTGCTGCTTTCGAAGTGCGGTGAAGACGGCTTCTAGCTTCCAGTCCACATCCATCCCAATGAAATCGGAGTAGATGATGTCCACCCCTTTAACTGCTTCCATATAAGTAGCTGCTTTGCGGGCATCCCCGCAAAAGTCAGCAGTTTCGTCTACTTCGGAAAAACCAACTACTGCCACATCATTCAGTTGCCTAGCCACTAATTGTGCGACTGGTTGATCAATCCCCAAAATTAAACACTTCGTCATTCTTCTAACCTCGTTTCGTTCATGTCGATACTCACTTTACACTATTTTTCGATTGTTTTCTCTCTTCATTTCCGAACATTCGGTTTTTTAAATAATTATTATTCGTATATTGCAAATGTTATAAATTAATGTTACGATAATATCTGGTTTTTATTTACGAAACACGAACATTGCGGCTATTATTTTAGATAAAGGGAGTTAATTCTTATGGGTCAAAAAATTGCGTCATACTTTCAGTTCGATGAGTTAGGGACATCGTATAAGAAGGAATTCCTAGCAGGTTTAACCACATTCATTTCAATGGTCTACATTTTGTTTGTTAACCCCAACGTTTTAGGGGTTTCTGGCATGGACAAGGGTGCTGTCTTCACCGCAACCGCATTGGCCAGTGCCTTTGGCTGTTTCTTAATGGGGATCGTTGCTAAATACCCCATCGCCATTTCGGCTAGTTTGGGGATCAACGCCTTCTTCTCATACACCGTTGTCTTAGGGATGAAGATTCCTTGGCAAACAGCTTTGGCCGGTGTGTTTGTGGCTTCCATCCTATTTATGATTTTAACTGCCTTTAAAATCCGTGAAATGGTCGTTGATGCCATCCCTCGTGATTTAAAAATGGCCATCAGTGCCGGGATTGGTTTATTCATTGCCTTCATCGGTTTAAGTGATGGTGGTTTAGTTACCGCCAACAAATCAACCATGATTGGTTTGGGTTCATTACACGTCGGTTCAACTTGGTTAACCATTATCGGCTTACTCCTCACCATTATTTTAATGAGTGCTAGAGTGCCAGGTGCGATTTTCATCGGGATGGTCATTAACGTCATTGTTGGTTTATCAACCGGCTTAATTCATGCACCATCTCAATGGATTTCCGGTGTTCCAAGTCTTCACTCCACTTTTGGGGTGGCACTGATGAACGTGGGCCACATCAATACCTTACAGTTAGCCGTGGTTGTTTTGACCTTCCTACTGGTGACCTTCTTTGATACTACTGGGACATTGGTTGGTTTGACTGAACAAGCCGGCATCGTTAAGGACAATAAGATTCCACGTATTGGCCGGGCTTTGACAGCTGATTCTACTACAATGGTTGTTGGTTCACTCTTAGGAACCTCACCAATGGGCGCCTTCGTTGAATCTTCAGCTGGGATTGCCGTTGGTGGCCGCTCCGGATTTACCGCTGTGGTCGTCGGGGTATTGTTCCTATTAGGTTCATTCTTCTCCCCACTGCTGACAGTTATTACTAGCCAAGTGACCGCCCCCGCTTTAATCATCGTTGGGACATTAATGGCGCAATCTTTGAAAAACATTCACTGGGAAAAGTTCGAAATTGCAGCTCCTGCATTTCTTATCTTAGTTGGTATGCCACTGACTTACAGCATTTCAGATGGGATTGCTTTAGGATTCATTACTTATCCACTGTCTATGATTGCTGCTAAACGTGGTAAGGAAGTTAGTCCAATTATGTACGGTCTAGCCGTTGTCTTCGTCATCTTCCTGTGGATCTTGCAAGCTGGCTAATGTGGTACAATTCAATTATGCAAATAAAACGGCGGTTTCCTTTAGTGGGAACGCCGTTTTAAATTCTCTGAGAAATGAGGCAATATTTGTGACTATTCAAGAACACCAAGCGTGGGTCAAACAATTTTATGAAGAGCGTAACTGGTACCAGTTCAATCCCCTGATTCGAATGAACTTCTTAACTGAGGAAATGGGTGAACTGACACAAGTCGTCCATACCATTGAACTAGGTCGTGACCACCCTGGGGAACATAAAGCCACTGCACAGGAGTTACGTGACCATCTCAAGGAAGAATTATGCGACGTCTTTGACCAGACGTTGATTCTCTGCAGTAAATACGATTTAGACCCAGCCGAAGTCTTCCAGTACGGCGAAAACAAACTAAAAAAGCGGTTCGATTCAGAAGCCTAACTTGAAATTTAGGCTTAAGTACGGTAATGTATACCACTGTTGTATATCTGTATGCAGCACTCATTTAAATATCTCAAAACGGAGGAAGAATTTACGATGAATTCTAAGACAACACACTTCGGCATCGACTCAGTGGCGGACATTGCCCGGGTCGCCGTCATCGCTGCACTCTATGTCGTTATTACGACGGTCTTGGCAGCCTTTAGTTTTGGACCTGTCCAGGTAAGACTGGCAGAGATGCTTAATCTATTGGCCATTTATAACAAGCGTTATGTAATCGCCGTTCCGCTGGGCGTTGCCATTTCCAACCTGGCTTCACCATACGGGATCGTCGACATCATCTGGGGCAGCTTATCAACTTTTGTTACCATGCTGGTACTCTATTATGTGGCTAAGCACATCTCGAATTTCTATGGCAAATTGGTTGCTGGCGTTTTAATTGTCACCTTTTCAATGTTTACCATCGCGTTGGAACTGGCCTGGTTAGGCAACGCTGCCTTTTGGCCAACTTTCTGGATCAACTGGGGTACCATTGCCATTGGTGAATTTATCTCACTAACCATAGGCGCCATCTTGTTAGTCTTAATGAGTCTGCGAATCGATTTAAATAAACTGTTTGATTAATTTGTAAATACCCGCTGATCACTGCTAAACGTAGTGGTCAGCGGGTATCTTTTTGCTCGTTAAAAATCGTAAGTTCCCTCAGTTGCGACTCAGTGTAAATTGCTTTATGGTTACGTCAATAATAATCGCAACCACACATTAAGGGGAGATAGCCTATGTTTCTAGCGTTGAAGGAAATTAAAAAAGAAAAGTTCAGATCGTGGCTAATTATTATCATGATTGTCCTCATCAGCTATCTGATTTTTATTCTAACCAGTTTAGCAATCGGCTTAGCCCGAGAAAATACTGATGCCATCAATTCTTGGGGAGTCGAAAAGATCACTCTCAGTTCCACTGCTAACGTTGATATGCGACAGTCGTTTTTAACTAAAAAGCAAGCTGGCACACTAACGAAAAATGAAGCTTATCTTGGCGAAACACCCGTCGTAGCTGAGGCTAAGGGACATAAACAGCAATCAGCCTTCTTTGTGGGACTTAAAGCCAATCAATTTATCGCCAAAAATATCAAACTTGACTCTGGTCACTGGGTCAAACATTCCCATGAAGTTGTGGCAGATGACTCGTTCAAATTAAAGGGTTATCAATTGGGGGATAAGTTCAAATTAGCTGACGACAAAACCAAGTTTACTATCGTTGGATTTACTAAAAACGCCAAACTAAACGTGACACCTGTGCTTTACGGTCAACTAGGAACCTGGCAGGCGCTTAGGGGTATCGCCATGGGCCCGATTACCAGCGTGGTTGCCTCCAAAAACAGCCAGCACAAGGCGACTCAATCCGGAACCAAGACCTACACCCGCCAGCAAATTATCAATAAACTGCCCGGTTATCAAGCACAAATTTTAACCTTCGTGCTGATGATCAGCTTCTTGATGATTATTTCACTGATCATCATTGCCGTTTTCCTCTACATCCTTACCATGCAAAAATTACCCAACTACGCTGTTCTGCGTGCTCAAGGTATTCCTAGCCGGGTACTCGTCAGCGCAACGATCAGCCAATCTCTGATACTGGTTGCTAGTGGCTTAGTTATTGGGACCATCCTAACCGTTATCACCGGTTCCGTCATTCCGGCACAAGTCCCAATGGCGTTTGATATTCCAATGCTGGCAGCCGTTGGTTTAGGAATTTTGATTATGGCATTGGTTGGCAGTCTCATACCCGTCAGAACCGTTCTCAAAGTCGATCCCGTTTCAGTGATTGGAGGCTAACACGATGAGTTCATTTGCCGTCAAAAATGTGAATCAAATCTTTGGGACTGGGACCGCTAAAGTCCATGTCTTACACGATGTTAACTTTGAGGCCGAATCTGGTACTTTGAGTTTAATCATGGGGCCATCTGGCTCTGGCAAAACCACTCTGCTAACCATTGTAGGCGGATTGCTGACCCCAACTAGCGGCACGGTAACTGTTAATGGTGTGGATTATAATCACCAATCAAAAAGACAACGTGATGCCTTACGCTTGGATGAAATCGGGTTCGTGTTACAGCAATACCACTTATTACCTTACCTAACTGTTGCTGATCAATTTACGCTGGTAGATAAGGTGAAACCAAAAGGCAATTTGTCTCGGGCTCAGCTAGATGAAGTACTGCAAGCGCTAGGCATCCAAGGTCTACTCCATAAATATCCTGGCGAATTATCCAGCGGTCAGCAACAGCGGGTGGCGATTGCGCGTGCACTGTATCCAAACCCAACCATTATTCTAGCGGATGAACCAACTGCAGCACTTGATAGTCCTAGAGTGAAAGTCGTGGGCGAGCTGTTTAAAAATCTAGCCACCGAACACAACAAAGCCGTGGTCATTGTGACCCATGACTCACGGCTGATGGCCTTTGCGGATCAGTTGTATGAAATTAGGGATGGCGTATTATCGAAACAGGAATTAAATCGTAACTAACTTAAAAGACCCACATCAAAATTCAGTGTGAGTCTTCTTATTTACAGTAACTGTTTAGCTGATGTTGGTGTAATTTCTAACACTTTGCGAATAAATGGGTATTTAGCTTTAACATCGTTGAATTCTTGACCCTCGTCAACAAAACGAACTGTTCCCGTTAACCGGAAACCGGTTCCTTGATAACCATCGCGGCCCTCAACTTCTCGAGCACCCACTGTGAATAAGACTTGGTTGTTTTGAGCTAAATCATCTTCAGCATGAGTAAAACCTGCCGCTGGGATTAAGATACGTTCATCATCCGTAACGGTTAAATATGAATTCCATGTATTCGTAATGTGCGGTTCCGCTGGCGTCCAAGTGACAACGGAAACGACACCTTCGTGGTTTAATACATCGTGAAATTTCTCGGTTAACATGATTATTCCTTCTTTATGTTATGACTTATTCCGATAATATATCAGACTTGTGGCCATGTCAATTCGTATGCTTCTACATTGTTGAAACGTGTTCCGGCAGGCAGACAGCTGCATGTAAGGGCCCCCAGCACAAATCCCAAGCCCATCCTTTTACTTTGCCTAAACGTGCTCACGCAAGCAGATAGCTGCATGTAAGCCAAGCCCCTCACAAATCCCAAGCCCATGGATTTATGAGGGGCTTGGCTTACACTCCGCTATCTAATCGCTTGCGTTCACACTCTGCACCAAAAAAGCCGCCCCCCAACAATCGTTATCAGGGAAACGGCTCCTGTATCTAAACCGGTCGCAAACTTCACGACCCTTTCGTACCTGTAGAAGGTTATCGACCAACAAATGGTAAATCTTGGATCTTAACCGCTGGGGTTCGCACTCTTGTCGGCTCGAGGGTTACCATCGAATACCGATTCCATCTCCTGTTATTCGATGCCTCAATTCTCATTTTAGCAGCCTAACAAGGAAACAGTCTATTACCCATTTGATTCTACTATCAACTCGATTGGTCTAGTATCACTAAACGTCGAATCTTTGTTGCTTCACAGCAACGATACTACTTACAAAAATAATTGGTCTTATCTAACCTTCCAAGGATATAATAACCTATTTTGTAACCGATTACAAGAAATATGTTTGCCTTTTTTGAGTCCAAAAATCACCCTATAAAATAGGCGATAATAGCCGGCAAAAACTCTGCTTAAATCGTAGATATAACGACTGATTATCAAACGCTTCAGCTGTCATCAACCGGCTTAAGCGTTGATCTTTCTCAAACAATTCGGCTAACTGAACCGCTAGTTTTTCATCATACAGAAAAGCGTTCACTTCAAAGTTCAGTTTAAAACTCCGATAGTCCATATTAGCTGAACCCACTGAAGCCAACCGGTCGTCCACCACCATGGTCTTAGAGTGGATAAAGCCGTTTTCGTAATAGTAAATTTTCACGCCATCTTTGGCCAGTTCATGGGCATAATACTGCGTCGCTCGATAAACAAAGGGATGATCTGGCATTTGCGGAATCATGATTCTAACATCAACGCCTGCCATCACAGCGATTCGAATAGCATCCATCACACTATCATCCGGAATCAGGTAAGGCGATTGAATCCACACCCGCTTTTTCGCGGATTGAATCAATCGAATATATCCCATTTTAATTTGCTGCAAATCTGAATCAGGACCGCTGCTAACGATCTGCATGTTAGTATCACCCTTCACATGCGTTAACGGAAAATAGCGCGTCTCAATATGGTCAGCTGGCAATAGGCCTTCTGAGGCTGTGGCGTTCCAATCCAGAATAAATCTGCCCTGCAAACCAAAAACGGCCGAACCCGTAATTCGTAAATGCGTATCTCGCCAGTAGCCAAACTTTTTACTCCGACCTAGATACTGATCACCGATATTAAAACCACCAACGTAACCAACTCTGCCATCCACCACCACAATTTTCCGGTGATCACGAAAGTTTAACCGAAAATCCATGATGGCTGAACGGGCTAGAAACGGTTCTACGTAGCCGCCAGCGTCTATTAGTGATTTGAAGAAGGAACGAAAGGCCCCTAAGGATCCAAATGGGTCATAAATCACGCGCACTTCAACACCCGCCAAGGCTTTGCGAACTAATAGGTCACGAATTTGCTTACCGATTTGATCGTTTTTAAAAGCGTAAAATTCAATGTGAACGCTGCTTTTAGCCCGTTCAATATCCTCAATCATTTCGTGAAATAGCTGCTTGCCATCCGCAATAATACGAACCCGGTTCTTCCGAGCCAAAAAAGCGTGGTTTGCCGTCTGAAACATCTTGACTAGTGACGTAACTGAATTAGATACTAAATCAGCCGGTAAGTTTTCAGTTCCCAACTCCTGACGCTGCTGAGCCAACAATTCATCCAGTTGAAGCTGAACATCACTTTTAACTTTAAACAGTTTATTTTTAGGTAACTGCCGACCAAGAAACGCATAGATGACAAAGCCAATCACTGGCAGTAAAAAAAGTACCAATAACCAAGCCCAAATAGCGGCAATATCTCGACGTTGCCTAAAAATAATGATAATTGCTAAAATAACATTGATGAGATAAACCCCTTCACCAATCATTGTCATGGTAATATCCATACAATTCTACCTCTTAGCATTCTAATTGTGATACTATGGGGAAAATTATAGCACACGCATCATCATTAGCTCCTAGAAAGGAAGTTGAAGTTTCACATGCTCACTACAATCGTTCCCGCAATATATGGTATCCATGGCGTCGGTACCATCCGAATCTTTCACTGGTTGTTCCGCGAAAATCCAGTGATTGGTTTTGGCTTCTTACTGGCTATTATTCTCTATGGTATCTATCGTTATAATAATAGACGCTAAAATCTAAAAGGGTGGCTTATTCGCGAAAATTACGAATAGTCACCTTTTTAAATTACTAATAAACCGTCGTCGACAACAGCACTTCTGGATCATGATTGCATAATAGATAACCATGACCAGTTGAATCAAAGGTCAATCCTTCTGTTTCGCGCTTGGGCGTTAATCCAGACCATTCAAACGAGCTGTTAGTTAATGATCCGTGTCCGTTTAACTGTTTGGCTGGAAAACTAGCTACTGAATCATCCGCAACCAAATATAACCGACCACGTTTTTCGTTGTAGCCCATACTTTGAATATGGGTACCTGGCAGATGCTTAAAGACCTGATCCGTTCTCCTAAAGACAACGTGATGGGCAGAAATGTGGCCTTTATAAACGTTCACGCCATTACCCGGATTACTCCAGAAATAGGCATTCCCATACTTATCAAAGGTTAAAGTATGACCGCCGTGAATGAAACCATGCGAAATTAAATGGAAACTGATGGCACGATCAGGTTTCAGCGAACTGGCACTGATATGCTGAATGTAACCGCCAGTTGAAGTTGGTGCGCCTGACTTCGTTTCGTTATCGCGCCACATATATAGTGCGTGGCTCTTCAAATTATAAGCCAAGGATTGTCCGTGACCGGTATCAAACAACCCACCAACTTTAATCGCCTTTTGAACCTCTTTTTGTTTGTCTGAGTACCGACCATTATGCTTAACGTAAGTCGATTGTAATAACTGCGGATCTTTTTCGACCCCTAATTGTACTAATCGTTTCATATCATATCGAACAATTCGGCCCTCATTATTTAAATTCGTTGGACAATAAACGATATACATATAGCCACTTTTAGAAATGGCAATTGACTGAGGATTGCCCCAGGGCTGGTTGTCTTTACCCGGGTATGGCAGTAAAAATCGGGTCTTAAAAGTAACGCCCTTACCGCTATACGATTTCATCTCATTGATATGATTCGTTCGTTTCATATGTGCAAAGCTTTTGGGTGCTTTAACATAGTTAACCTTTGAGTTATTAAGTACGCGCATCCTTGATGGATGGTTAATTAACGCTGTGGAACGCTGGTTATATACTTTAACAGAAGCATTTGCAACAGCGAATTGGCCCAACATTAAGCAAGCAGCAAAACTGATCACCCCTAAAATAAAACGTTTCACGTTATTTCCTCCCCAAAAAAGATTAAACAAAATCTAAAACATATATTTTAATAATAAGACAAAACGACTTCTTTGCTCAATACAATCTCAAAAATTTTTCCAATATCATCTATGAAATCATTTGCGCCATAACAAATCCTAATTACTATTCGATACTGTTGATCGTCCGGTCGCATAATCAAGCTTGGCGCCTGGTTGAATATTAAAGATATAAACATTAAACCGAATCGTATTGTTGCCAATTGACTGCGCCTGCATTTGAACACCTCGTGCTAACAGTTCATTATTACGAAAAACCGGCGTCACACGATACCTAACGTAATTCGTTGGGCTAAGTTTAAGGTAGGTTGCTACCTCAGTTTCGTAATTCTCCATGCCGGGTGAATTCAGCGATCGCGTCCCCGTCATGAGATTTTTAGCGTTATTATTCTGACCCGTGAACTGATAGCCAATCAAATGACTTCGGTTATAAAGCCAATCCGTTTTCCCCTGATATGTAAACCGTTTGTTATGCCAGCCTGTAGGATCCACGTACAACGGTTCTCGCTGGGCGTGCGGCATGAGTGACTTCGACAGCAGTGCATCGGCTCCGGTCACCCGGTTATATTGATCCAAATTGTGATAAGCCTGCCATGGCCCCTTAGCTGTGCTCAGATCCTGTTTAGTAAACGTCGGTACGTTGTTATTGACCTTGACCACTTGCTGACCCTGATAGTTAAGCGCTGCTAATTGTGCCGTACTATTAGCTTTCGTCTTTCCATCAGTGTTTGGCTGAGACGTTGTTTGATTAGTTTGATGCCCTTTGAAAGCATCAATAACTGAACTGGCTTTTTTCTGCAGCTCTGTTTGGCTACTAACCGAACTTGCTGTATTTGACTTTGACTGATTACTGTCCCCCGTGGCCGAAATGCCGGCAATGATTGCCACCGCAATGACTAGCCAGGTAAAAAACGAATTACTGCTGCGTTTACGTCGACGTCTTGGCATCTTTTAGACTTCCCCCTAAATGTTCACTAATATTAGTTTACCAATAAACATACGTTCGGTCTAGTTCATAATTAAAAGCGCTCATCTTCAAATAATGCGATGAGCGTTTAGTTAATTATTCATTTCTTTTACTTTGAAATACTGCTGTTCTGCTTGGCGACGCAACTCAACCGCCTCATCAAAGGACTGGGTCGAACGATTTAACACGTATCGGCCGTGATACATTAACCGTGCGATGTAAGTCCCTGTTTTCTTATCAAATGAAACCCCGATCACACCCGTATGATTCCGTTTGGAACGAATTAACGATGAATAGCCAATGCCATGTTCGTTCACTAACGCCCCGCCTTGCGCGTCAATAAACCGTTCATTACGGCGAGCATTCTGACGTGAAACTTCTCGTCTTAGGCAGCCGCAACTTCGGGTAATGCCCTTTCTAAGGGCGTAACCTTCAACAACCACCCGTTTACCGCAATCACATCGACATAGCCAACAGACGTTACCGTTTCGCGCAACGGTTTGCGCACGTTTCTCAACAACCAAACGGCCAAATCGTTGATGCGTTAAATCAATACAATGACTCATTCAAGATTCCTCCCTTTAATTTAAATAAGTCCCCATGACGAATGCCAAAATGATTAATATAATTAACCATCTACTCTTACTGATCAATATCCCCCAACTCATGCCCATATTATATAATAGGTTGGTTAGACTGTGTCTCTCATTTTTTCATGATTTTTTAAAAAAATTGGTAAGGTTTTCACGTAATATAGTTTGAATGCTCGTTTAATCGATCTCAGTTACCCACATTTCTTTGAAAATGCTTAACTTTACCCCAAACACTTGCGTTACTGTAACTCCCACTGCTATACTCGATTCACAGAATAATGAGGTGATTAGTAATGAAAACATCCCGAATAAAGGTCATGCTACTGAGTTTAATTGCAGTTTTAGCCATTTTTCTAACGGCTTGCGGCAGTCAGTCAGCTTCAAAGTCACACGAACAGGCTAGTTTTAAAAACGAACCGGCCACTACTAAACATACAGACGTTAAATCAACCGTTTTATCAGGGGACGGCTTCTGGTACTTAGCCGGTAAGATCAACCATAAGAGTAATTCCGGTGTTGAAGCCGTTGCATTTGATAAAAAGACTGGTAAAGCAACGATGTACAATGTTGATAAATTCTACAAGTCTTATAGTGCGGCTAAAAAAGCGAAAGCACTCAACAAGGAAGGTACCGTTAAGTATACCTTCACTAAGAACAAACAGAATCAGACCGTGATTAAGTTGGCTGGTAAATTATCAGGCATTGATATGACCCAAACCGTAACAGTCAAGGATACAACCAAGGGAACTAATAAGGCAACTAAGCTGCACCTTAGCGGTTATCATGCTGTACGTGATGTCGATATGGACAAAACTAACGTGGTATTCGTTGAAACCAATTAAATCAATTAAAACTCAGTAATTACAAAACCTGCGCTATGGCGAATATACCGTCATGACGCAGGTTTTAACGTATAATGGATCATAAGATCTTATATTAAAGGGGGGTTAGTCGTTTGTCACACGCCAATGCTTATCCATACCAGGAAACTTTTGAACAATATCTTAATCGGCGAGAACTCGCACAGCCTACCATCGCTGAATACCGTTCAGTTTTGACTGACCTATTCAACTTCCTGAGTAATTTCAATGCCGGCTATCAGGCTGATCACCGCGTGGCAACGTTACTGGATCGCGATGTTGAACAGTACCTCGCTATGCTGGTGAATCAACGTCACGTCACTAATGGAACTTACAATAAAATGCTGTCGCACATCAACATTTACTTTAAATACCTCTTTACTCACGATTTGATCACACACTATCCCACTCTAACGCTAAAGGGTAAATCACACGATGATCTCAAAGCACCAACCACCAAATGGCTGCACCTCATGCCAACTATTTTAGCCAACCAGCAACTTGCAGTTTATACTCGTCTCACAATGCTGCTATCTAGCCGTTATTACACCATCTCAGAATTTTTAACGCCGGGATTTTATCAGCAGTTAAACACCAGTGATTTTAACGCGAATGAACGGACTTTTTGGCAAACTTATCAGCAGTTCATTCGACCGCTGCAGGAGCGTCAGCATAGTTCGGACCTATTTTTAAAACAACGATTAGCTGGTGATCCGCATCTCACGGCTGCCGGCCTTCACAAGTATTTAAAACCCGATGAAAAACTATTGGGCTTCTCACTGACCCCCACCCGCTTATACCAAAGCGCCGTTATCGATTTTCTGTTGCAGCATCCCAGTCTTAGCGACCAGCAACTTAGCCAAAAACTCCGGCTAGATCCCCAGTCGCTCACCTATTATCGGCAACTAGCAATGCAGTATCGCGGGTGAATCATGATTAACATCATAGCGTCTTAAATCTTCAGACCTTCCCACTGCATTTAATCAAACTTTACGGTATGATTAGGGCAAAAGGAGTGTGGTTTTTATGGCAAAGAAAACGGTTACTGTTGATTTCGCAAAACTCGCTAACCAGCGAGCCGAATTTGTAAAAGAAAATCCTTGGTTGATTCCTGCTGGTCTAGCAATTCAAATGATCCCACTGGCACTGTTGATTCATGGTCATGTTAAAACTAACATTTATAAAAAAAGACTCCAAATCGAACGTGAAAAAACCAAACAGTTAGCACTTCAGCTTCAAAATGATCATCCGCACGGTCATGGTCACCATCGTCACCACTCTAAGCATGATGGCAATTACCGTAATTTTGAATCACCAGCACCGAGACAACTTTGATGACTTAAAATTTAAATAGCGACTGACTTCCTTGCATGGAAATCAGCCGCTATTTACTCGTTATCATAGATTTAGTAAACCGATGTCGATCGAAGAACCTCTGGATTGTGATTAGCCAGTAGATAAGCATGACCCGATGCATCAAAGGTTAAGCCCTCCATCTCACGTCTGGGCACTAGTCGCGACCATTCAAAAGAATGCTTAGTCAGCGACCCCCGACCGTTTAACTGTTTCACTGGAAAACTAACGATGGAATCATCGGCCACCAAATATAGCCGGCCGCGTTTTGCATTATACCCCATACTTTGGACGTGGGTTCCGGGTGCCCGCTTCAGTGTTTGGTCGGTTCGCCGGAATTTAACGGAATGACCCGATATTCTCCCTTTATAAATCTCAGCTTCTGAACCGTTTAAACACCAGAAATAAGTGTTGCCGTACTGGTCAAAAGTTTGGGTGCCACCACCGTAAAAGGTTTTTCCATGAGCCCGCAGATGGAAACTAATCGCTCGATCTGGTTTCAAAGACTGGGCGTTAATATGTTGCAGGTATGAACGGGTAGTGGTCTGACTGTCATTATTATCTCGTTTCCGGTTATCACGCCACATATACAGGCCATTGTCTCTCGGATTAAAAGCCAGTGTCTGACCATGACCGGTATCAAATAGCGGCCCAATTTTAATGGCCTTTTGGAGCTTTCGTTGACGCTTAGAATACTTACCGTGATGTTTAACGTACACCGTCCGCAAAATTTGTGGCTTTTTATAAACACCTAATTGCCCTAACCGTTTTAAATCATACTGTACAATGCGCCCTCTGTTTCGCAAAGTAGTGGGACAATAAACAATATACATCAGATTGCTTTTTGACATGGCAATGGCTTGCGGATTTCCCCAGTGCTCGGTACCTTTACCAGGGTAAGGTAACAACAGTCGCGTCTTGAAAGCCACGTGATGCCCAGATACTGATTTAACCCAATTGACTTTTTTAGAAGCTTTCATATGGGTATATCTGCCTGGCGCAGTGATGAAATGTACGCTTGAATCATCAACGATACGCACTTGAGATGAGTGATAAATTAATGCTGATGAATGCTGGTAATGCACGATTGAAGCAGCTGCCTTAGTAGACTGCCCCCAAACCAAACATAAAATAAAACTCATAATGACCAAAATAAACCGTTTCAAAATCCTCTAACTCTCCCTTTTAAAGCTACTTTTATAATAGGTCAGCGAGTTAATGCATTTCAATGGACAGTGAACGATTTTCAAAGAATCTGCCTTGTATGGTTCATTTAAGCCCAATAAATAACCCGATCATCGTCAATAAATGATCAGGCTATCTTGTTATTACTGTTGTGCTGAGTCGATTAGCGTGTAATTAGCTGGGACTGCGATCCGGTCCTCCCGCCTAATCGTAAATCCTTCGTGGGCATAAAATTTTAGTGCAGCTTCATTATCGATCACACATTTTAAGGTTAAATTACCGATAGCCTCTTGGCGCATGCGCTGAATCAGCGCATGACCAACTCCTTGATGCCGAAATTCCGGCGCTACGAAAAGTAGATGGATAAAATCCATAACTGGTAAGAGGCTGGTAAAACCAGCAACTTGTCCGTCGATCTCTGCGACAAAGACCGCTTCTCCCCGCGAATCATGGTTAAAATCCGTAATATCAGGATGCGCTACCCACGGAAAATACAGCTGACGGTCACGTAAATAAATTTGCGCCACTGCTTGGCGATCACTTGGTTTCATTGGTCTTACTTTCACTTAAGTGTCTGCCCCCTTATTGTTCACTTCAAAAAAATTATAGCATTAATTATTAAGACAAGGTGGAAAAACGTTAACTGGAACATTCGTTTTGGTTTATGTATTTAATTAATTTTAAATTATATACATAGTTTATTACTGCAGGAAAGCCAAAAATATCCTCAAAACAGTTGAAAATCCGTTTATTTGGGATTATAGTAGCCACATACCAAATAACCTAATAATCAATCTATATTCTTTTTTATAGCCACAATAATGGTTAAATAGAATATTCTCAAGAGACGACCGCCCCAATAGACGGTCGTTTTTTGTGGGAAATTATGATTAATAACCTATATATTATAGTAATAATATGATATGAAAATTTCCAATCATTTTAGTTGTTAAAACCACTCTCGTTATAATTTAACCTTTTCTTGACTCTTTTTATAGGTGTTTTCTGCTATACTAGTTTCAGTTTTGTGCAACGGAGGTGTAACCGTTATTTTAAATACTTACAAAAAAAAGCGCGCTTCAAATTTTCTGATCGCACTTGTTTGTATGCTACTGGTGTTTGCACCAGCAAGCCCTAGCTTCGCAAAAAGTAAAAAAGACACCCGGATGTCTGACTATACAAAGGTCAAATCAGCTTACGTCATGGATGCTAAAAGCGGCCAAACGCTATATGAAAATCATGCGGATCGGCAATTACCGATTGCCAGTCTATCAAAGATGATGACTCTATATCTAACGACTCAGGCCATTAAGCATCATCAACTCAACTGGAACGATAAAGTCCCCGTTGATAATCAACTGATTAAAATGAGTAAAAGCTATGCCTTAGGCTCTTTTAAAATTAAACACTCGAATCAATATACCGTCAAAGAACTCTATCAAGCCGCATTGATTGCCTCTTCTAATTCAGCAGCCATTGCGCTTGGCAAAGCCGTTACCGGTGGCAATAACACCAAGTTTATTAGCATGATGAATCATCAAGCCAAGGCCTGGGGGATTGATGCCAATTTTGTCAGCAGTTCTGGTCTAGATAATACTGATTTGAAACATTATGGCTATCAACTATCAGGTACTTCTGACAAGGCGCAAAACATGGTCAGCGCTAAAGCCATTAGTATCGTGGCTCAGCATTTGATCAAGGCTTACCCGCAAATTAATCAGTGGAGCAATAAAGCCACGTATAAGCTGGATGGCCAAACCTTGGTCAACGCTAACTCCATGTTAAAACCAGGTTACTATTACCGTGCCAGCAACCATTTAACCGGTCTGAAAACCGGCTATACTGAAACTGCGGGCCTGTGTTTAACGATAACGTACTGGCGTAACGGTCGAGAACTTATTGCAACGATTATTGGCAGCCAAAGTACTTTCTCTGCCATGAACGGCCTGATTACGCATTTAGATAAAACGGTACGAAGCAAACCTGTCACCGAAGCGTCTAAAACATATGATATTCAAGGACGCAAGGTAACGGTTAACCCCGCTGAAAAGCAAACACGGGTGTGGTACCGTATCGGTCAAGATCCAAACAAGATTAACGTCACTAGCAAATTGATGACAACAAAATTACCCGTTAAAAAAGGACAGCCGCTAACAACCACCAACTTTAACCATACGGGGTTACCAAGCGTTACTAACCAGAATGGTACGGCTGCTGAAACGGTGACTAAACCTGTCGCTAAGCAAGGTAATGCCACTGGTACTAACTGGTTTAGTCGCCTTTTCGCTGGTATCGGGAAAGCTTTTTCACAAATTTTCTAACCTTTTCACTAAACGAACGATCTCTTAACTCACCTAAGCTTATCGGTTTAGGTGAGTTTTTCTATCTTCACTTTTGGGGATTATATGAGAATTCATCTTTAATTTTCACAAAGTTCTCATATTATTTGCTATACTAGACAAATATAGAAGCAGACAAGGAGAACCCCACAAATGGATGAAATTAAAATTGGCCTTGTTGGCCTAGGGACCGTTGGCAGCAGCGTCCTCAAAATGATTACTGAAAATTCCCATAAGGTTCAAAACATCACCGGTCGAAACCTTAGCATTAAAACCGTGGTGGTTAGAAACGTTGCTAAACATCAACAGGAAGTTCCGGAAGGCGTCACTGTCACTGACGACCTGACTGCCATTGTGGACGACCCAGAAATCAAAATTGTGGTCGAAGTTATGGGGGGCGTTCATCCGGCCAAGGAAATTATTACCTCATTATTAAAAGCTAAAAAGCACGTGGTAACAGCTAACAAGGATTTAATTGCCTCCGCTGGTGAAGAACTAGCAGTCATCGCAAAACAAAATCACTGTGATTTGATGTATGAGGCCAGTGTCGCTGGTGGAATCCCAATTTTGAGAACCATTGTCACCAGCTTCGCAGCCGATTACATCACGGAAGTTAAAGGTATCGTCAATGGCACCACTAACTTCATTCTGACCCAGATGCAGCGAAAACACTGGTCCTATGATCAAGCACTGATGAAGGCTCAGGAACTGGGTTTTGCAGAATCTGATCCCACCAACGATGTGGAAGGAATCGATGCCGCCTACAAGATGGTAATTCTTAGCCAATTCTCGTATGGCACTCACATCAAAATGTCCAATATGTCCGTTGAAGGTATTTCAACCATTCAGCAAGAAGACGTTCAACAAGCTGATGCTTTTGGTTATACCATCAAATTACTGGGAATTTCACGCCGGATCGATGATGGCGTTTTTGCCGAAGTGGGACCGGTTTTAGTTCCTCAGGATCACCCGCTAGCAACCATCAACAACGAAAATAACGCTGTCATGGTCACTGGTAAAGCCGTTGGCGAAACCCTATTCTATGGTCCTGGTGCCGGTGGCTTGCCAACTGCCAACAGCGTGTTAAGTGACATTGTTTCAGTCACTAAAAACATCGTCCTTGGCACCACTGGTAATGGCTTTAACAATTACCAAAGCCAGGTTGGCAAAGTTGACCCTAAAAACGTCATTTATCCTTATTATCTATCACTTAAGATGCTTGATGCCCCAGGTCAAATGCTGAAATTCACGCAAATTATGACTCAGATTGGCGCTAGTTTCAGTCAGATCGTTCAAACTAAAAATGACGATCAGACCGCCCGAGTGGTTATCATTACCCATGAAATGTCAAAAGCGCAATTAAACGATTTAAAGACCTACTTAAGTAAAGTTAACACCATGTCGCTGCTGGCAGCTTATAAGGTCTTGTAAAATAGAGTGTGAAATAAGCGTCTAAAGAGTGGCGCATAAGGGCTCAAAACGAAAATTCCCCAAACTTTGGGGGAATTTTTGTTTTGAGCCCTTATTTAAACACATTTATCACACTTATGGCTTAAAGCGAACGTCAATATCCGCTAAAGTATTCATATGCGTCAATACGGATTGCATGGCATCAATCAAGCTCAGTGCCAAAACAGCACCACTGCCTTCACCCACCGCCATTTGGAGGTCTAACATCGGCGTTAATCCTAGCCAATCCAGCGCACATTTAGAGCCAAATTCTCGGGAAAGATGAGAAGCAATTAAGTGGTCTTTCACGCCGGGATCAAGCTTTTCCGCAATAACAGCACCTGCATAGGAGAGGAAACCATCCAAAATCAACGGTACACCATGTTCAGCAGCGCAAAGTATCGCACCAGCTTTAGCACCTATTTCAAAACCGCCAACCTTACTCAAAACGTCAACTGGATCATTAGGATCAGGCTGCCAATCAGCGATGGCTTTTTCAACCACCTTAGTTTTGTGTGCCATTCGTTCAGTGGAAATGACTGAACCGCGACCAACAACGTCAGCAGCCGGGACACCCAGTAAAACGCTGATAATGGCAGATGCTGGCGTTGTGTTGCCAACACCCAGTTCACCAATAAGTAACAAGTCATTACCTTCATTAATAGTATCTAAGGCAACGTCATAGCCGGCTTGAAGACACTGGATAGCCTCATCACGGGTCATTGCCGGTTCCTCAGCGAGATTTTTAGTTCCCCAGTTGACTTTTTTATCGATGACGCCTGTGCCACTAAGATCGTGGTCAACACCCACATCGATGACTTTTACGTCACAGTGATTAGCTATCGCAAGAGACGCTACGGTTGTGTGGCCTTCAAGGGTATTAATGGACTGTTCCCAGGTGACTTTTCGCGGTGTTGCGGAAACACCAGCACGTTCAACACCATGATCACCCGCAAAGACCATCACACACCTTTTTGCTGTGCGGGGTTTGGTAGTTTGCTGGATGCCAGCGAGGGTAATCATCAGTGTCTCAAGTCTGCCGAGTCCACCGGTAGGTTTAGCAAGCCCATCCAGTTTAACCTTCATAGCGTGACGTTTTGCTTCAGAAATAGGCGATAGTGTTGGTCTAACATTAAACATGGCGGTGCCTCCATTCAAGATTTTCAACTTAAATTTAGCCTACTCTCGACTGAAAACGATTACAATCAATGGTCGTAAAGACAACAATAATAATGGCGCAATTATCAAAAAAGTCACTGGAATGTAGTGTTATTTTGAAAAAATGGTAGAAAAAACAGAGTTTCAGGAAATCTAGATTAGATTTCTTGAGACTCTGTTTTAAATCCAGCTACATCAACGGATCCCACGGTGCTAGTTCAACTGGCTGATGATCTAAAATCGCCCGCTGCTCATCCGTGAGGTACTTTTTGTGCACAACGACTTCGTAGACAAACTGATCCATCCAGTCATCCGTCATCACGAAATAGCCTTTTTCACCGTTCTTTTCACCCCAGGAATTTTCGACTTTCCAACGGTTAGGCTGCCCATCTACAAGATTGACGCCCGTCAAGGTCATGGCATGGGTCACTTCAGCTTCATGGTAGGCAAACCGCTGTGCTTTGTTCATGGATAAATCGATGCCAAATAGTTCTGCACGCCGATAGAGCTTAGCGTCTAAGAAACCTTGCTCGCGACTCATCTGCTGTAGCACATCGTTGCCAAACCAGACCGTTTCGCCATCCTGTAGCTGAGCAATCGCAGTCTTCTTCAAAGCCGCCATATCCACGTTCAAGAATTGAATCTGCTTGCCACCAGCGACATTTTCCTGACTAGCTAAACGATAAAGTTCGTTTAACGGCTTATCAGGTGAATTCGTCACCACGACATAATCTTCCAAATCAACGTCAAATTCCTGCTGGAAAAAGGCAGTTGGCGTTAAATTAGCTTGTCGGTGCCACTTTTTATCGTTATCACGGTATTCCAGATCGAAAGTTGCTGGTGGTTCACCGAAGGAATAAGCCGCCATTCGGTAAACTTCACCCACCATTTGACGCCGTTTTTCATCCAATTGATCCGCGCTAGCACCATCACGAACGAGACCACGTAAAATTACCGCATCCCGCTTCATTTTAAGTGCTAAAGTTGACGCAAAAGCATTGGTATGGTCGGTATTGTAGGTTTCCGGCATCGCATACGCAGGCATCACCCCGTATTTTTCCACTAAGGCTGCTGCCATTGGCCATTGACCGCCGTCACCACCCGCCATTTTCAGGTAAAAGGCAACTTCACGGTCATTAGGACCCTTACCAGCAGTGGCGATAATCTGCTGATAAAACATATTTGCCCGTTCAACTTTATCCCAGAAAAACAGGTAGTTTTGCGATAGTTCAAAGTTTTTCACGTGATGGGTCTGTTCAAACTTGTGTCGCAGCGTATTCAACAACGAGAATTCCCAGCAACGGCCACTTTGTTTTTGATTGGTCACAGTGCCCGTTTCTAATTCAACGGAAAATTCCCGGTGAAGCCGCACTTTAGCTTGCGGATCAGTGGCTGCAGCGTTAATGCCGTTAGTCATTACAGCACGACTGATGACGGCTGCATCTGGTCGTTGCATTAATTCTTCATGATACTGTTTAAAATCATCTGTTGTTAGTTCTGATGGATTCGATTTGATCATTCAATTCAACCTCCTAATAAATAGACTCATTCTACTGCTTTTTTAATTCGCATGCATTCGGCGCTGATAAGAAAGTCCTAACGCTCCCAAACTGTAGATCAACACTAACCCGGCCATAGGCGCGTAACTGGCTGTACCGAATAGCCCCACTAAAGGTGACGAGATACCGCCAAACGCATTTTGCGATAACCCTACCAATGCTGACGCGCTACCGGCATTTTGCGGTGTTTGATTCATGATAATGGAAGTGGTCAAGGTGAGCAACATTCCAATAAATAACACTAGGAACCACAATAATACCGCCACCGCAATCAGTGGGAACTGGAACCATGAACCAACTAGTAGTGCTAAGCTATCCACCAATACGATTACCATGCCAACTTTCATTTGCCGCACTTCCGACACGTGATTAATGCGACTGGGCAAACCACTACCGATGACGATTCCCAGACCATTCATGGCATAAATCAGGCTGAAAGTTTGGGCAGACAGGTGGAACAGCTGCTGGTAAATAAAAGTTGAGGCTGAAATATAACTGAATAAACAGCCGTAAACTAATCCGGTAATCATAATATTTCGCATAAATCCTGGCATCTTAACTAAGTTACCAAAGGACTTAAAAGTCGCAAATATTGGCCCCGTTAAACGCTTGCCTGGTGTTAACGTTTCAGGAATCCCAACAACGATGAGTCCGGAAAGTACTAGGCCAATCGCACCAAGGAGAATGAAAATCGCCTGCCATGGTACAAATTGAATCATGTAGCCGCCGATAATTGGTGCGATGATGGGAAAAACACCGTTAACCGCGTTTAAGATAGCGTAAAAATTAGTTAGCGCATGGCCACTAAATAGATCCCGCGCCACAGCTCTAGAGAGGACTTGACCACTGGCACCGGCTAATCCCTGAATGAACCGCATCACGATCAGCATGGTGATCGAGTGGGTCAATGCAATCAGAAACGATGCTAGTGCAAATATCAAGAAACCGGCCAACAGCGGTTTCTTGCGGCCATAATGATCACTCAACGGCCCCGCAATCAGCTGACCAAACGCCAAGCCCAATAAGCAGGCCGTTAAGCTTAATTGAATCAACGATGCTGACGTTTGGAACTGTCGCATCATCTGCGGTAAAGCAGGTAAGTATAAATCAATGGATAGTGGCCCCGTGGCACTTAAGGTCCCCAAAATTAAAACAAAGCGAAGTCGGTGACGGTTTTCAGACATGTTATCAGTTCATCCCTTCTAAATGGCATCATACTTACAATGATACGGAAATACGTGAAAAATACTAGCAAATTCATTTACAAGCCAATTAACATTGTAATAAATCACCATGACATATTGCGACTTTTAAGCAAAAAAGAGTAATATAGAGTGAATTAAGATAACAGAACTTGGTTTACAGGTTCTGGAAGGGATATAACCACTCAATGAAATTCATCAAAGAAATCGTCATACCAGTAGTGATCGGTCTCTTACTGGCATTCGGCTTAAAAACGTTTATTTTATCACCGGTCCGTGTCGATGGGCCTTCAATGGAACCTAACTTGACCAATAACGAACGGGTCTGGATGTTTAAACAAGCCAAAATCAAACACCTCAGTGTCATCGTATTCGATGCCCATGGCGCTGATCCAGAAGCGACAGCTGGCACAGACTACGTGAAGCGTGTTATCGGCTTACCCGGTGATACCGTTTCCTTCGTTAACAACAAGCTTTACGTAAATGATAAAGTTGTCGATCAAAGCTTTATCAGTAACAGTGAAGCAACTACTGGTACCGGTAACCATAACTGGACATTACAAACGCTGGCAAAGCAGTACGGCTGGGGTAAACATGTGACGGTTGTTCCTAAAGGTGAGTACTTCGTTTTAGGTGACCACCGAAGCGTTTCAAATGATGGCCGTTACTGGGGCTTCGTGAAAAAGAGTAAAGTGGCTGGCGTTGTCAAAGTCCCATTTTGGGCCGGGACTAAAACTCAGCGCGCCAATGTGAATGGTTTAGGATACGAATAACCAACAAAGAGAGTGTGGCACAACTCGGTAGATTCCAGAATTTAACGTAAAAAGGCGTATTCCGTCGAACTTTGTCGGAATACGCTTTTTTGCGTCAACTGGCCGGAATCTGAGTTGTGGAACAGGTTTAGACTAGCTTAAAGTATTGAACAAAAGCAAACTTTAAATTGTCTTTAAGTCAAGAAACCAAATGAAATACTTACCAATATAGACTTATGGCACAGCCTCTTTTTTAAAATCGATGATACCCTACGAATGACGTTGCTGCTCTTTTTTAATTTGACCAGATACCCGCTGTGCCTGCTGACGTTGACGGGACATATCTTTTTGTTTTGTTTTGACGTAATTTGCGTAAAATTCCCCATAATCAAATTCGTGATCACTGTTGGTTCCCCCAAATACCCGACGTTTTGGACGTTTTTCACTCAACCACTTCGCCATCGCTTTTTCCTCCCTGCATGATAGGTATACCCGTATGATACCAGATTTCATTAATCTTGCGTGTATTACGGCAAATTTGTAATAACAGAACTTAAAATAATCTTCCCCATAGCGTGTTGCATCCATGATACAAAAATAGCGCATTGCAACTATTTCAGTGCAATACGCTATTTATAACACTTTAAAAGCTATCTTTCGTCGCCTTGAGCACGCAGTAATTCACCTAATGAAGGCTGCGTCTTTGGATCAATGTGGTACTTCTCTGAGTACGCCTTAACAGTATCCGCGCCATAGAGTTTTTCATCTAATGGCATAAAGGCCGTAGCGATTGGATCATCTGGCTTGATGTAAGCATTAATGACGATTGGCTTCTTGTTACCGTTAGCCTGCAGGTCCTTAACCTTAGCGAAAACCTCGTCCAGATCAGCCTTATTCTTCACCGTGAAACCAATACCGCCAAGTCCTTCGGCAACCTTTGCCCAATCAGCATCGGTTAAATCGACACCATAGAAATGCTGCTTAGATTCAGCCTGTTCGTAATAAATGAAACCAAAGCGGCTGTTGGAGAAGACAACGTTGATCACTGGCAGTTCATAACGAGCTTCAGTAATAATGTCAGGTGCTACCATGGCAAAACCACCATCACCTGACAGTGACCATGCCTGAGCGTCCGGAACACTGAGCGCACCAGCCATGCCACCTGGTAGGCCAAAGCCCATGGTTGCAAATAAGCCGGAAATCGCAAACCGCTGATTCTTATTCATCGGTAATCCACGAACGCCCCATTCAGAAACGTTCCCGGTATCAACCGCGTAGGTATCATTAGGACCAGCGAGTTCAGCAATCTTCTTCGTTACAGCTTCAGGATTCAAGCCCTTACTGTCATCTTCCGCTTGTTCATCCAGCCACTTGTCCCAGTTAGCCTTGTTTTCTTGGTTAGCTTTTAGCCAAGTGTCAGCTGGGCGAGTTTCACCAGTCGCAATCATATCATTCAAATAAGCCTTAGCATCCGCAATAATCGCGTAGTCCACATCAACGGTCTTACCAATATCAAAGGCGTTGGTATTAACTTGAATAATTTTAACGTCCTTTGGCCAGAAGTTAGCGAATGGAAATTCGGAAGCTAGGAAGAGGATCAGGTCTGCATGCTGTAAAGCTTCAAATCCTGATTTAGCACCTAACCGGCCAAAGGTCCCAATAAAGTTAGGATGATCCGTTGAAATAACCCCAGTTGCGGGTACCGTATTCATAACAGGAATGTTGAATTGTTCTGAGAACTTAGTCAGCTCATCACGTGCACCTAATAAACCACGGCCTGCATAAATCAACGGGTGCTTAGCTTCTTTGATCATCTTAAGGCTGTCAGCAATTGCCTTTGGATCAACGGTTTGACTGTAGTTATTAGCCACAACCTTTGGTGTCTTAGCTGGTTCATAGTCGATTTCCTTCGTGGTTAAGTCTTCCGGCAAAATTACCACAGCAACCCCGCTTTGTCGGTAAGCTTCACGAATGGCTTCGTTGATCACGTAAGGAATCTGTTCAGCCGTGGTTACTGTCCGGTTGTAAACCGAAACATCTTCAAACATTGGCGTTTCATCCATTTCCTGGAAGAAATTCGTGTTCATGACTGGCTGAGCAACTTGACCCACGATGGCCAATACGGGTACGTGGTCCATTTTAGCGTCGTACAGACCGTTGAACAGGTGAGTTGCACCAGGACCTGCAGAACCAAAAGCAACCCCAATTTTACCAGTAAATTTAGCATCAGCAGAGGCTGCAATGGCACCAACTTCTTCATGACGCACCTGAATATATTTAATTTTATCTTGTTCTAGGTATAGCCCTTCAACTGTGTGGTTAATCGAGCCACCGGGAATCCCATAAATATGGTCAACATCCCAATCTTCCAATACTTTAACTAATGCCTGTCCTGCCATCATCTTTGTCATCTGAATCGCACTCCTCCATCAGTTTCTATTAGAACTTTTAATTCTTAAATTGTTTAACATGGAAGAGTATAAGACGAACAAATTTAAAAGTCACGAGATTAGCTTACTTTTTGTAAGTTAATTTTTCATATTTTTTACACGAAAAAAATTCTGGTATTAACCGATGAAAATCGGTTAATACCAGAACAAATCCGAGATGATTGCTTTTTGATTGAATATGATTGCTAAATACTAATGAATTGCTGTTTCCAACGCAGCTGCGATGAAACCACCAACCAGTGGACCACACATTGGTACCCATGCATAATCCCAGTGAGCCGAACCCTTGTTAGGAACTGGCAGGATTGTGTAAGCGAACCGTGGGCCCCAGTCACGGGCTGGGTTAATGGCGAACCCGGTGGTCGTCCCTAAACCAGTACCGATAACGAAGATCAAGAACCCAACAACAAGCGGTTTCAAACCAGTTGTGAAGTTACCTAAATTAAGAAGAACAAAGACAAAACCGAATGTAGCGATAACTTCTGACAAGAAGTTGAAAAGAGGTGACTTAATTGCTGGCATAGTAGCAAAAATACCAACAGTGTTCCCATTTTCTTCTCCTTTTGTTTCCTTAAAGTGTGCACCGAATTCAACCATTACTAATGCTGCACCGACAAACGCACCTAAGAATTGGCCTGCTAAATATGGTAATACTTCATTCCATGGGAACAATCCAAAGATTGCAAATGGAATCGTAACTGCAGGGTTTAAATGACCATCTGAGCCTAAAAGTCCCGCAACATATACCCCCATGGTAACAGCCATACCCCATGACAGGCAGACGAACAACCAACTAGATCCCTTGGCGTACGTCTTATTCAAGTTGATCCCAGCACCAGTACCAGCTCCTAACAAAATCAGGATCATAGTGCCGAAAAACTCACCAATAAAACCATCCATTAGTGACACCCACCTTTATATAAGTTTGTTAAACAATTAACACACTAATATTAGCATATTTGAAAGCGCTTTATTTACATTATTTTCACTACTTTACAACATAAATGTGCTTAATTTCCGCAAAAAAGTGTGATACGGTTCAAAATTTTACTGGTCGGCTACCTCATCATGACACATTTTTTGCAGCATCTGACGCAGCACATATTGCTTGTTTAACGGCTGAACAACGCGCTTTTCAGCCTTACTGATTAACTTAAACGTGCTGTGACCAAGTGTATAGTAAGTCACTGATGAAAACTGGGAGGCAAGCCGCGCTTCAATTGATTGTAATCGCGTGTAACTTGAAGGACTTGTCACAAGGATTCTAGTGATTTGATGCCCCTTCAGTTGAGAAACGACCTGGTCTTCCTGCGTCTGAGACCAACTATTTTTATAGCACGTTAGTTGCGTCAAATGTGGCAAAACTGCTAGCTGGTTGTGTTTGATGTGCCGGTTACCTGTCAGCCACAGCAGTTGCTGTGCTGGCAATGAAGCTAATAATTGCGCCAAACTAGCCTGATTTTCTTCGACTGGGTACGTCACCTGAGTAAACCCTTTAGCTTGTAACTTGGCCGCCATCTTTTGACTCAGCACAAAGAATTCTGGCTGAGTTGTAGCGTGCCAGTCCCGACTCAAATAGACCTGAAGCGCAAACTGACTCGTGATCACAATGCCTGTTGCAGAACGAATCCGTGAGACTTCAGTCGACGTTAATTGAGTTGCCACCAGTTCACGCAACGGCAGATATAACGGCACTGTAATTTTTGCCAACTGTGACTGCAGTTCCGGTTCGACCTTCTCTTTTGGATACGTAATTAAAAATGCCACCGAAAACACCTTCTCAATCATTGATTGAATGCTATAACCTTCATCTTACCTTGCCCATCAGACTGATAGGTTGAATAGTGGCCCGCTTTGAAATTAAGATCCCAAAATACCGTGTCCGGTACCCACGACTGGTGCATCACACGCAACGTGCCAAGGTGCGCAACAACTAACACGTTAGCTGCCGAAGCCAACAAATCCTGGTAACCAGCGACTGCATGCAGTACACGTTCCGAAAAAACCTTATAACTCTCAGCACCCTTTGGCGTCACGTCAAAGGGCTTTTCAATCCACCGTGCCCACGTAACTGGATCCTGTGCCTCAATCTCATCAGCATCCAGTCCTTCCCAGTCACCAAACCCTTTCTCATTCAAATCAGCATTCACGTAAACGGTTGCGTTTGGATGATCATCAATAATAGGTTGGGCAGTCTGCTTCGTGCGCGTTGTGGCACTGCGTATAATGACATCCAGTTTTTGACGTCGCAGTTTCTTCGCAAGCTCAGCAGCCTGTTGTTGCCCTTTATCATCAAGTGCCACATCCATGGACCCATAAAATTTTCGGTGCTGATTTAATGTGGTTTCACCGTGTCGCGTTACAAATAAGGTCATTTGATCACCTCAATAATGCCACTGTATACCAGCAGGAAAATCACCTGCGATAACTCACCAAAAGCGCCAATCGTGTCACCGCTAAAGCCCTTCAGCAAGCGAATGTTAAAACGCCGGTAAAAATATCCAAACACAACGATGGCTAAATAGCCCACCAGACCCGGCCACTGCAATACCGCACCAATGACCACGATAGCCACTAACTGAGACACCACGATTCGCCAGGTTTTAACACCGATCCAGATACTAGCCAGCCCATTATCACCGTTATAGACCATCTTGTAAAACAACAGCCCAATCCCTGTTTTAGCGACCATCGTCATAACTGCCGTTAACCCAATCAGTTGCCACAATGGCAGCTGATTGCAAATAACGATACCGCTCCCGATAACGATCAAATAAAAGTAAATCAGACCCAATGCGCCCATCGTTCCAAGCCGACTATCGTGCATGATATCCTTCATCTTTTCAGGCTTTCGCGACGAAAACAGACCGTCAGCGGTATCTGCTAAGGCGTCTAGATGAAAACCACCAGTCAGCAGCCCATCCGTGACCCAGTAAATGATCCAGGCAAACCAAAGTGGAAAAATACTGGCAAAACCCCAGAAGATTAGCGCCTCAAGACAGCCCAGTAACAGCCCAAAAAGACTGAAGTACTGGATATTGTTTTTGAACTTGTTCGTGACGTCCTTAATCTCGATTGGAATGGAAATCCGCGTAAAAAATTGTGTGTATAAAATCATTGCTTTTCCCATGGTGACCCCCAATTATTTCAACTGTTGTGACAGACCACTGATCACAAAATATACGTGATCAGCTGCCTGTGCCAAGCGTTGGTTCACCTGGCCGTAAATATCCCTCAAAATTCGCGTCTGTTTTGTCGCCGGCACAATACCTAGGCCCGTTTCATTGGTCACCACAACCATAGATTGATGAGTTGCGCGCAGGGCATCAACAATGTGATCCCAAGCATCGAAGATTTGCTGACTTAGTCTGTCAATATCATCGCTAGTCATCTGCTCAATGGCATCATCCAAACTAAGGTGTCGATCTGCCGCCAGTTGAGTTGCACCATCGTAAAACAAATTGGTAATAAGCATGGTGGCATCATCCAGCAAATAACTATCGTAATGATTGGCCGTGATAAACGCGTCAACATCTTGATACCGCTCTTCAGTAGCCCAGTTTTTTTCAGCCCGCCGTTTCTGGTGCGTTTGAATCCGCAACTGCATTTCCGGGTCTGGCTGAGTCATCACGCCGGTGGCAATGTAACATACACGGGCAACATCTGATAGTGACTGTTCAGCAAACACTGACTTGCCGCTCTTCGCCCCACCAGTCACCAACACTAACTGACTCTTCATGATTTGGGCCTCCTGAGTTCTGCCACCGCAGCCAATTCTGGAAACGCTTGTTTTACCGCTTCTGCCTGTGTCTTTTTTACCCCGACTAGTACAACGGTTGCTGGACCAGCAGAAGTATTTAACTCTGGCAAATCATGGTCAACCAAATAGTGCGTCTCCAAGTGATTCGTCTGCGCCATTTGGTCAAGTTCATACGTCACACCCTTTGACCCCACTGGCAGCATATCCACAACATCAGCGTGCCCACGAATTTGACGAACCTTATCATAGCTAAAAATCTGATTTAAATGTGCCACCACTTCGTTACCGACGTATGGCGTGCCCAATTTAAAAACAGTTAGGTCCACAGTCGCTGGTTTGGGGATGTTAGCCGTTTGAATTCGGCCAATCACCGTGATACCAATCGACGTTGTGAGGGTGGCCATGTTATCTTCTGTACTGCCATTTAACGGTATATCGGATAATTGCGCCCGTGCAAGCTCTGCTTTGACACCACTGATGATTCGCTCACCGGTTGGCACCATTTCGTTACCGACCGTATCAATCACCGTAATGGGATGGGCGCCAAAACACATTAGCTCTAAAAGTGGCACCCTTAAAGAATAAGCAGCCGTAATAGCTGGGTCAACGGCTACAACGTCTGCTTTTTTCTCCCCAATTCCGGCACTGCTGTCACACGCGATTACCAATGTTTCCTCTGCTGTTATCGGCGTTAACGTTAAGTCTCGAAACTGTGTATTTATCATATGCGTTACCCGTTATTTACTGCATCAAAGGCGTTGTTGAATGCTTGGATCGTCTCATCAATGTCTTGATCCGTATGTTTGCTAGACATAAAGTTGGTTTCAAACTGCGATGGCGCGGTGTAGATTCCCTGTTGCAGTAACTGCTTGAAGAATTTTGCAAAGTAGGCCACATCGCTGGCTTGTACGTCATCGAAGTTGTTCACTGGACCGGCGTTGAAGAAGTAGCTCCACATGGTACCAACATGGTGTACCGTAATTGGCACGTTATGAGCATCGCCAGCAGCCTTAATTCCTTCAACCAGACGAGTCGTTTTAGCTGTCATCTCCTGATACAGATCATCATTCAACTGGTTTAACGTGCTTAACCCTCCGGTCATGGCCAATGGGTTCCCTGATAAGGTACCCGCATGATAGATGCTACCAACTGGCGTAATGTGTTCCATAATGTCACGACGCCCGCCAAATACACCAACGGGAAGCCCACCACCAACGACTTTACCAAGGGTGGTAAGATCTGGCTTAATGTGATAAAGGCTTTGTGCACCATGGTAGGCAGCCCGGAAACCAGACATCACTTCATCAAAGATCAGCAGTGAACCAGCATCCGTTGTTAGCTGTCGCAAGGTATCCAGGAATTCTTGCGTTCCTGGAATAACGCCCATGTTTCCAGCAATGGGCTCAACGATAACGGCCGCAATTTCAGGCCCATGCTTTTCAAAAACAGCTTTAATACCTTCAACATCGTTATACGGCACCGTCAACGTATCGTAGGCAAGATCCTTGGGTACACCTGGTGAAGTATTGATGTTGAACGTAGCTAGACCAGAGCCAGCATCCACCAGTAAGGAATCACTGTGGCCATGATAGTTACCGATAAATTTCACGATCTTATCGCGTTTTGTAAACCCACGGGCCAAACGAATGGCGCTCATCGTGGCTTCGGTCCCAGATGAAACCATCCGCATCATCTCAACGGACGGAACGATTTCACGAATCTTCTTAGCCAATTCCGTTTCTAATTCCGTTGGTGCGCCATAACTGGTTCCCTTCTCGGTTGCCGCCTGCAAATCGCTAACCACTTTATCATCAGCGTGGCCTAAAATCAGTGGGCCCCATGAAAGTACGTAGTCAATAAACGTGTTGCCATCAATATCTTCAATGTGTGCACCCTTCCCCTGCTTAATAAACAGTGGGTCACCACCAACATTCTTAAACGCCCGTACTGGACTGTTTACGCCACCGGGCATGTAGTCTTGAGCTTCTTTGAACGCTCTTTTTGAGTTGTCAAAATTCTTCAATGTGTGTGTTCCCTTCTCTGATGATTTTTATTTTTTTTGCGCGTCCATCCGTGCAGCAACTTCCTTAGCGAAGTAGGTGATGATTAAATCAGCACCAGCACGTTTCAAACCCACAAGCACTTCGTTAACGATCTGTTCTTCATCGATCCAGCCGTTAGCTGCCGCTGCTTTGACCATGGCATATTCACCAGAAACGTTGTAAGCAACCAGCGGTAAGTTGGTGTTGTTACGAACATCACGAATGATATCAGCAAAAGCCATTGCAGGTTTGACCATGGTGAAGTCAGCACCCTCTTTTTCGTCACTCTTCATTTCGCGAATGGCTTCAAGCCGGTTTGCTGGATCCATCTGATATCCCTTACGATCACCAAACTGCGGTGCGCCATCAGCAGCGTCACGGAATGGACCGTAGAAGCTGGAAGCAAACTTAACGGAGTAAGCCATGATTGGTGTTTCTTTAAACCCAGCCTTATCCAATCCTTCACGAATGGCGGCCACAAAACCGTCCATTGCGTTGGAAGGGGCAACCATATCAGCACCGGCCTTCACTTGGCTGACAGCGACCTTGGTGTTGTATTCGAGCGATTCATCGTTTAATACCTTGTGGTCCTTCACGATACCGCAGTGACCAGTGGATGTGTACTCACACATGCAAGTATCAGCGATGACAATCAGTTCTGGATAAGCAGCCTTGATCTTACGAATGGCTTCCTGCACGATGCCGTTGTCTTCCCAAGCGCCGGTGCCGACATCATCTTTATGATCCGGAATTCCAAAAATAATGATTGATTGGATTCCTAAATCAACGATCTCTTTAATTTCATCCAGAATGGTATTGAGGCTATACCGGTAAATACCTGGCATAGATGCAATTTCTTCCTTGTCCTGAATCGTAGCATCCACGAATACTGGCATAATTAAATCCGACTTCTCCAAGTGATTCTCGCGCACGAGATCACGCATTGCTGCACTGCTTCTTAAACGACGATGACGATCAAATGTAACCATAATATATAATCTTCTTTCCACAAAATAATTTTTAAAAATAAGTAAGCGTAATCATTCACTAAATATCCTTATTTTAACGTTGATTCAATCAATTTCAAAGCGCCTTCCGCAATTAAAGTATCAGCAACCTTAGTCCCAATTTTGTCATTAACCGTTTCCTGCACCGTTTTGCGAAATAGGTGGGTGCCATCGGGCGAAGCCACCAGTCCCTTAAAGGTGATCTGATCCCCAGCCGACTCGGCAAACGCACCAATGGGGTAGTTGCAACTGCCACCCAAGGCGCGCAAAAAGTCGCGTTCCACTTGCACATTTTGCTTAGTGGTCGCATCGTCAATGGCGCTCAATAATGCCAACGTATCAGCATCCGTCTTGCGACATTCAATAGCCAACGCGCCTTGCCCGGTTGCTGGCAAAATATCAGCCTTCAAACTCAACCGGTATAAACCATCGAGTGAGACTTGCAGCCGGTCTAACCCGGATTCTGCCAAAATCACACCATCCAAATGTTCCGTTTTAATTTTCTTGATTCGAGTATCAACATTTCCACGAATCGGAATCACTTGAATATCTGGGCGTAAATGCAACAGTTGACCCTGACGACGCAGACTGTTGGTGCCGATTCGCGCACCTTGCGGCAAATCAGCCAGTCGCGCCAACTTTTTGGGTGTAATCAGACAATCATAAGGAGATTCACGCTTAGGAATCGCTCCGATAATCAAATCATCGGGTAACACCGGCATGACATCCTTCAGACTGTGAACCGCAAAGTCGATATCGCCACTTTGCAGTTCCGCTTCAATTTCCTTGACGAAGACTCCTTTGCCACCAATCTTTTGAAGGCTATCCTTCAAGTTACGGTCACCCTGCGTCACAATTTCTTTAATGCGAAAGGTAATATTAGGAAACCGTTTCTGTAAGGCCGCAATGACCAGTTTTGACTGACACATGGCCAACAGGCTCTTACGTGATCCCACTACAAATTCATTTTTCATAATTGCGCTCCTGTTTTGCTAAGTCTGTTGGGAGACCAAGAATTTGGCAAATAAACGCCAGATCCACGTCAACATCTTCCTGAAGGGCCAACTCCTTGACCCCTTTGATGGGACCGAGAATCATCTGATTAATAATGCTCTTCATATGCTTGCTGATGACCTTACGCTGGTGGACATCAAGTTCTGGCAACTTTCGCAGCAAACTGTCATAAGCGGTCTTTTCAATGTCCATCGCAGACTCCCGAATCTCTTTAATGACGGGGACCACGTGAAGCTGTTGTTCCCATACGTAAAATTCATCTACGGCTGCGGGTACTTGAGCTGCCATCTGGTCGATCATCTCAGCCTTAGCCTTTTGATTTTCCGAAATGATAGCCGTTAAGTGATCAATATCAAAATAGGTGATCTCAGCAGGTAAATCTTCACTGTGCACGTTACGCGGTACACCTAAGTCCACGATGATCTTCAAATTAGTGGTTCCGCTATCAAAAATGTGGCCGTTCAGCACTGGTGATTTCGCAGAAGTTGCGAGAATAACAGCATCCGCCGCGTTCGCCGCCACCGCTAATTTATCCCAGCCAGCCGCCTGCACCGTTTCGCCATAGTTCTCGGCCATCTGAACCGCTTTTTCATTCGTCCGATTCAAAATGGTGATTTCGCTAAAGCCCATGGTACTAGCATTCTTCAACACGTGACTACCAACCTCGCCAAGACCAGCGATCACCAGGTGCTTATCCGAAAGGTCCTGCAGTACCGTTTTAATTTGGTGTAACCCGGTCTGCCCCGACGTTTTGGACAACTCACTCACGCGATAGGTCGTATGCTGTTTTTTAGCAAACGTAATAGCGGCCTTGGCTAGATGATTAAGGATCACCCCGGTGGTGCCAAGGTCACGTGCGGTGAAGAAAGCATCCTTCACCTGACCCAAAATCTGCGGTTCGCCTACAATCAAGGATTCCAAACCAGTCGTTACCCGCAACAAATGTGCCACGGCATCTTGTTTAAAGCCAATTTCTGCCCATTTGCTGATTTGATCGATGGAGACGTGAAACCAGTTGGCTAAAAAGCGTTTAATGTAATAACGGCCAGTATGAATCTGGTCAACCACAGCGTAGACTTCGGTTCGGTTACACGTTGACAAGATCATATTTTCAAGGATCGATTTTTCATCACTTAACAGTTCGTTCGCCTGAGTCAGTTCTTCTTTGCTGAAAACTAACTGTTCTCGTGTAGTAATTGGCAGATGTTGGTAGTTCAGACTGACGTAAATGACAAACATGTATTAATCCTCCTCTTGGTTAAACCAGTGCTTGCTTTCAAGCCACTGACGAATTTCTTGCTTGATCTGCTTGGCCTTAGCTGGTGACTTCCCCTTGGTTGAAACGGTTACCAGCAGATTCTTTGATTCCACGCGTGCGACGTTGAAAAAGTCGGACTGCTTTTTATCACTGGCATCGTTAACCAACTGAAAATGTGTGGCATCTTTTGTGACCTGCTGGTTAACACTGCGATTATTCGTACAGGCAATGATAATATCCATCTCGGAAATATCACCGGTCTCATACTCCTTTTTGATCCAAGTGATCTTAGCAGGGTCAATCGCATCACACAGCGTCGGGCTGATCACAAAGATGTTCGCTCTAGCGTCCAGTAAGCCAGCCACTTTACGTGCGGCTACCTTACCCCCGCCAATCACGGCAACGCGTTTGCGACTCAGGTCAATATTAATTGGATATGGATAGTTCACTTGATTCACTTCCCGTAATCCACGTCAGATTCAGCCAAAATTTGATCGATTTTAGCCATATCCACGTTTTCTTCAACAATTTTAGCTAATTTTTCGTACTGGGCTTCCTTGTATTCCGCCATGGACTCATTCTTGGCGTGTAACGGCTGCAACCCTTTAGCAACCCGTAACCGGTCTAGCAGCTGCCGCGTCCAAGCGGTGTTGTCAAAAATGCCGTGGAGATAAGTTCCCCAGACACTGCCATCACCGTTCACAGCACCATCTAAACGGTCTTCAGGTTCACCGTTGTTTTCAATAATGGTTGAAAACGGCGTGGCATTCTTCCCAAGAGTGGTCTCTCCCATATGAATCTCATAACCGTGCAAGGTTGCATCCTGATGTTTCGCAATCGCTTGCGTAGTGGTTTTTTCACCCGTAAAGGTAGTTTGAATATCGAGCAGCTGCAAACCATCTTGGTCAGTAATATCTGATTCAACATGATTAGGGTCATGTAACTGGTTACCAAGAATCTGATAACCGCCGCAAATACCGACGATCTGCGTCTTATGTGCGTGCAACGCTTGAATCTCAGGCACAAACCCATGTGTTCGCAGATAGGCCATATCCTCGTTAGTGTTCTTGCTGCCAGGCAAGATCAGCAGATCTGGGTTACCCAGGTCTTCCGGCTTAACCACGTAGCGAACTGAAACGTCTGGTTGAATCTCCAAACTATGAAAATCGGTAAAATTGGACATCTTCTGCAAGGCCATTACCGCCACATCAAGATCCTTTGTGGCATCCTTGACCCGAGACTTCCGTTCAAGCGCAACGCTGTCTTCCTCGTCGAGATCAACATCGGTCATAGGAATCACGCCAATGACTGGCACACCGGTCAATTTTTCAATCATATCATTTCCGGACTTTAACAAACTGGCATCGCCACGAAACTTATTGACGATGATGCCCTTAAACCGCTTCTGGTCTTCTTCAGGCAGCAACTTAATCGTCCCGTAAATCGACGCATACATTCCGCCCTTATCAATATCTGCCACTAAAATAACGGGTGCGTGGGCCATTTCAGCCATGCCCATATTAACCAATCCTTTGGTATCCAGATTGATTTCTGCCGGACTGCCAGCACCTTCTAGAACCATGACGTCGTTTTCAGCCGCCAACGACTTGTACGTTTCTAGCACCCGATCCTTCAGCGCCATTTTATGGTTCTGATACTCAACAGCAGTCATATCCGTGAGTACCTTGCCCATAAACACCACCTGTGATTCCTTGTCCGTCGACGGTTTCAATAGTAAGGGATTCATCCGTACATCTGGGGCAACTCCGGCGGCTTCCGCCTGAAATACCTGAGCACGACCCATTTCCTTACCATCAGCAGTGATGTAGGAATTCAAGGCCATATTCTGTGATTTAAACGGGGCAACTTTAAGGCCCCGATTCTTCAATATTCGGCAAAGACCGGCAGCAACCCAGCTCTTACCTGAATCCGAGGCCGTTCCTTGAAACATGATTGATTTTGCACACATACTTGCGTACCTCCGCTTCCTTATGTAATGACCAATACGCGTGACTCACGCACTGGCACACCCGTTATTCTAACTTGGCTAATTTAGCTTGCAGCGTCTTATCGGCAAAAAGTTCTGCTTCATTAGCATAAAGTGGCAAATGCAATTTTTGATGAATTTTTACGAGCCACGGCTGGTCAAGCTTATTCTTCAACAACGCTTTTTCATCATCAAAAACCGTTTCTTTTTGCCCTGATTTCACAATGTGGCCGGCTTGCAAAATATAAAAGTAATCACAAACTTCATACATAAAATCAATGTCATGGCTAGACAGAATAACTTTTTGGCCCCGATCGATTAAGTGCTTGATCAGTTCAACCATTCGTCGCTTACCATCCGGGTCGAGTCCCGCAGTCGGTTCATCCAGTAGCAGCCATTCAGAATTTAAAACCAAAATACCCGCAATGGCAACTCGCTTTTTTTGACCGCCACTGAGGTATTGAATGGGTCGATCCTTAAGGTGGCTAATATCTAATTCCCTTAAAATCGTATTTACCCGCTGCTTGATCTCATCTTTCGGAACATCCAAATTATGAAGGGCAAACGCAACATCATCTTTAACAATGGAATAAAAGATCTGCTGATCAGAGTTTTGAAAAACGATGCCCACTTTTTGACGTAACTGATTCAAACCCTTTTTAGAATAATTAATGGGCTGATTATCCACTAAGATTTTACCGCTGGTGGGCTTTAGTATGCCAACCAAGTTCAAAAACAAGGTCGATTTACCAGTTCCATTAGGACCAATGATACCCACGACTTTGGAACCATTCTCACCAAACTTAGCTGAAATATCCTTCAAAATTGGGTGATTTTTCTCATATGAAAAATCCACATGCTCTAGTTCAATCATCACTCATCATCCTCCCCAACTTTGAATTCGCCATTATACAATTTTGCATCCAACGCATACACCATTTGCTGATAATCAGTCATCACTTGCTGAAAAAGCATCTTAACTAAAATACCAGCTGAATGAATGGATAAACGGAAAGTCCGGTAACCTAACCGTAATTTTTGAGCCCGATAAATCTGTTCACACGCTTCAATAAAAATGAAGATGAAGCGGTACATGAGCATCGTTTCCTCAATCATCAAGGCGGGCATATGGACAGCTTTCAACATTAAAATAATCTGCTGAAACGGCGTGGTTAAAGCGAACCAATATGTGCAAACCACCGCCGTCAAGACTTGTACGCCAAGCCGCAGTCCTCTTGGCAACATCACCTTAGACACCCCAAAGTAGCTGCCAAACAGGTGAATCGGATAATAAATCTGACTGGCTTTAGGTGACATAGTGAAAACAATGCCAATAACACTTAGTAGGAGAAAGGGCAATATCGCATAGAGCCAATGCAGATAAACACGGACAGACATCTTTGTCGCATATAAGGTATGCCAGATAACGACTGCGAGGACAACGATCTTGATTAGAATGATTGGTTGAAAGGCCAAGATAATGCCGAGCAGCCAAAGTAGGCCCTTTATTTTAGGAGACCACTTAACGATTCGATTTGAATAAGCGTACTTATCAATGACTAACATTTCATCACCCTATTAACGACCATTGTCAGAATTGTTTTTAGCTTGTGCTTGCTGCTGACGTTGTCGTTCTTTCCTACGACCATGAGCGTTACCAATAATATAGGCGATCACACCGGTCCCCAAACTGCCTTGTACCGTGAACAGCAAACTTTCAATTTCAGCTGAAGGTGGCGTCCATATCGGATGAATCCAGACTTTATAGCTAGGATCATTTTTCTTGATCTGAGCTGTCCCTTCATCATCACTGCCGGAAAATGAACCGCCTTTGGCTACGAAGAATGGTGTGATCACGAGAATTAAGACTAATAATAGTAGTATCCAGTTTTGCTTGGTCTTTTTCTTCATCCCAGTGCATTCTCCTTCCAGAGATTATTGCTGATCACCAGGTTGTAGACAATCACGGTCAAAAACCCTTCGGCAATAGCCAACGGAATCTGCGTTACCGCGTAAATACCTAAGAACTTGATCACAGCACCACCAACCCCGTTATTCGGGTCTGGAAAAACAACTGCTAACTGGAATGACGTGGTCACATAAGTTGACCAATCGGCAAGTACCGCACACATGAACAGTGATACTGCACGACTGAGTTTCAATGCTCGGCAAATTTTGTACGTCGCGTACCCGACAAATGGCCCGACAATCGTCATTGAAAAGCAGTTAGCACCAAGGGTTGTTAAACCACCATGAGCAAGCAGTAACGCTTGAAACAGTAAGATAATCACCCCAAGAACTGACATGACTCCTGGCCCGAACATTGCGGTACCCAACCCAACCCCGGTTGGATGCGAGCATGAACCCGTAACAGAAGGCAGCTTCAGCGATGAAAGGACGAACACAAAAGCACCGCATAGTGCCAGCATGATCTTAGCATTTTGAGTGGTCGAGATAACGATTTTTTTCATCCGGTATAACCCGTAAATGAAGAACGGTGCACTAACCGCAAACCAGAAAATACACCACTTTGGCGGTAACATCCCTTCCATGATGTGCATGGCATATGCATCGCGAGGATACAGTGCAAAGTACAGCAAGGAGCACAGGCCAACAATCACGCTTACCTTTGGTACCAAATGATTTCTAAAAACTTTTTTCATTTGTTTCACCCTATCTAATATTAATCAAAATTGATATTTCTTTTTTAATATCAACGTTGAAAAGTATGGCAATTTCGTTTCTTTGGTCAACTCGGCAACCTTAAACTGTTGCTGGTTAGCCATTGAAGCGTTTACGATTACAATTGCCTGATTCAGCAATTTTTTTGATGCCAGCAACTCAAAGATTTCTGACCAATGAGTTGCCACTTTCATGAGAACCACATTGTCATTAATATCGACCGCCTTATTGATCAGCGACATATCCGCGGTTGCTGGAATTATTTCTAAAAGTTCATCATCTAACACCAGTGGGATTGACGTAGCTGCCGCAATCTGCGAATAAGCAGAAATACCAGCCACCGTCTCCACCGCAATCTGATTACCAATAATATCAAGCAAGTAACTATAAGTACTGTATACAGAGGCATCACCCAGCGTGATAAAGCCCACATCGTGGCCTGATTTAACGTCTGCCACGATTTCTTCAGCAATGGCACGCCAACTGGCCTGTTTCTCGCTGAGATCTTTGACCATCGGGAAGCGTCGTCTTTTGACCGTTAGTTCTTCTGAAAAGTACGGCGATGCGATTTTTTCCGCGACACTCGGCTGGTCATTATGGGCCTTAGGGGCGTATAGGATGTCAATTTGTTTAAGCGTGTTGACTGCCTTCACCGTCATTAGTTCGCTGTCACCGGGGCCAACCCCGATGCCATAAAATGTTGCCATCGTTACATACCGCCTTTCGTCTCAGTTGACGTTAATTGTCGTTTTAGATGGGTAATGAACTGCTGTTGAATTTCGGGATATTCGCCCATACCTTTCAACTGTGACATCACTTGAATTCCTGCATCCTGCAACTGGCTCTGCCAAGAATCAGGCGCGTCAGAAGCCATGTCATTATGAGCGTGATTGCCCGCCACCAGCATGAACGGCTGCAACCTCACATGTTTGACACCATCCGCCTTAAGCCGGCTAATTTCAAACTGAATATCAGGATAACTTTCAACCGCGCCCATGTAATGCTGACTGCCCATCAACATGTGATCCAAGCAAGCATAAGCCGTAAAGGCACTATTTGCAGTGCCGTGTCCCATAAAGAGTACAGCCTCATCAGCTGCCAGTGGGTTACCAATCTGCTTTAAAAAAGCAACCGTAGCTTGGTAATCCGCAAAGTCGTTTAATAATGGCCGACCCATAACGACCCGTTTGAAATGGTCCGATTCCTTTGCCACGGCCGTTTCAACTTGGTGGTACTCAATACCAGGAATCAGGTGCAGCGATTGTACGTAAAGGGTGTCATATCCGCCGGCAATAATCTTGGCAAGTGCCTCTTGCGGTGAATCAATGCTAAGACCCTCGTTTTTCTTGATTCGTGAAACAACGATTTTTGACGTAAACGCCCGGAAAATTTCGGCATCAGGAAAAGCTGCTCGAAAGGCGTTCTCCGTGGCTTCAATCGTTTTGTGACGCGTCTCGGGATAAGTGGTACCAAAACTCACCATTAATAATGCTGTTTTACTCATCGTGCAAAGACCTTCTTTACCATTTGAATCACGTTATCATAACTTGGTTTGACCTCGATAACATTCTTCAAGCCTAATTTCTGGCACTCATTAGCTACCGTTTGACCCATAGCGAAACAACTCATTTTGCTCATTAATTCACGTTCCTCACTGGTACAGCCGGTATAGAGATCGGTAACCGATGCTGAGCTTGGAAAAACAATACCGTGAAAATCGTTTAGATCAATATTTTGATTGATCGTTTCACTTTGGTATGTCACCAGGTAGTCGGCTTTGGCAGCAACGTCGACGTTATAGTTTGACAACGCCAGCCGTTCACCAATGAAAACAATTGGCCGTTTATAATCTAATTTCTTAGGATCATACAACCCGTCTGCCAGCAGACCATCTTGCTGTAATCGGTACTTCACGATGTGGTTGCTGGCCACTAGTTTCCAGTTAGCCAGTGCTCGATTATCGATTCCCAGTGTCAGCAAGCGTTCCTGAAAGTAGTGAAAGGCTGCAAAATCAGTGACGATCAGCACGCCGCCAGCGTCAAAGTCTGGCAGTTCAAATGCCAATGGTTTTTTGACCCGCCGATCAAAGAAGTTTACGGCTGCCCCTTCATCTTGGAGGGCGTTAAATAATTTTGAATCCTGTTTGAACGGAATCAAGAAGTGCAACCCCTGTAACGGCCGATGCGGCTGCAGATCACCCATCAACTTAACAACGCCACCAACCACGATCAGTGCCGGTGATGAGATGTGCATCTTCTCAACGGTTTGAACCACGTTGGCTAAGTCAGACGAGATTGACCGTTGCTTCCAGTGAGTTGCCCATTGAACCACCGCAACCGGTGTATCGCTGGCCATTCCATGCGTCACTAACTGTTTAGCAATGTTAGGCAGCTGTGCCATGCCCATCAAGAAAACAATCGTCCCTTCCTGATGTGCAATGTTTTCCCAATCCAATTCTTCTCCGTTGGCTTTGCGGTGTCCGGTAATGACGTGAAAACTGGAGGCAAAATCACGGTGAGTAATGGGAATCCCTGCAGCCGCTAACCCTGCAATGGCACTAGTCAATCCGGGGACGACTTCGAAAGGAATTTGATGTTGACTCAGGTACTGACCTTCTTCACCGCCACGGCCAAACACGTATGGGTCGCCCGCCTTTAAGCGGACAACTCGCTTTCCCTGTTTGGACAGATCCACTAGCATATCGTTGATCTGATACTGGCTGATTTTATGGTGAAGTGGCATTTTACCCACATCAATTTTCTCTGCCACAAACGGTGACAGTAACGCAGGGTTTACCAACCGGTCATACACGATGACGTCGGCTTCTTCAAGGCGACGCTTGCCCAACAGTGTGAGCAGTTCCGGGTTGCCTGGTCCGGCGCCAATAAGTGAAACTAAACCGTTCATTGCGTTCCCTCCAATAGTGCCCTTAATTCGGCTAAACTTGTGGCCCGCTCCGGATATTCCAGTGTTGGCCGTTTAATGACCAAACACGGAATTCCCAGTTTTTCACAGGCCGTTATTTTTTCCTGAACGCCGCCACGACGCCCAGATTCTTTTGTCACCACCGCAATTGCGTGACAGCGATCAAACAGTTCAATGTTGAGCTGTTCACTAAATGGTCCGCGAACAGCATCGATTTGGTCGGCTTCAAAACCAGCATCATCCAGCAAACCAATTGCTTTAACGGTTGGTAAAACGCGGACATGCAGGCGATTAACGCCAAGCTTTTGGGCATAATCACCAGCAGTTTTACTGCCAGTAGAGAGGTAAACCGTCCCAGTAGTTGGTCTTAGATAATCGACCACGCCATCCAGATCATCAAACAACTTCAAGTTGGGCCCTTCTTCTAAACCGTTTGCTCGTTCCAAGCGAATATACCTAATCTGATCCGTTTTTGCCGCCACCATCACGGTGCCTGAGATCACCTTTGCAAACGGGTGCGTGGCATCGATAATCAACGTGATATCATGGTCAGAAAAGAACGCGTGAAAAGTTGCTGGCGTCAATATCTGCTGACTGACGTGCGCGGCATGTGGTCGTGCAAGTTCTGCACCGTAATCCGTAGTGACCGACAAAATAAACGGTGCATTGATCTTCGTCAGATAATCGGCGACATCCAAGCTTTCACTGGTACCGCCTAATAGCAAGATCACAGCGTGTACCCTCGCGGTGTCACCATGCGACCATCTGCCACGTAGGTATTCTTGTTTCCCACGATCACGATGGTAGTCATGTTGATCTCCTCTACATCTAAATCTTTAATGGTGGTCACTTTTTCGATTTCCTTCTTGCGGGCAACATCCTTGCCAATACCAACGACGGTGTCTTCTGACTTGTATTTCAAAATAATATCTAAGGCTTCACGCAAATTATTTGGACGGCCCTTACTACGTGGGTTGTACAAGCAAATCACAAAATCAGCTTTGGCAGCAGCATCAACCCGTTCCTTAATGACATCCCAAGGGGTCATCAAATCGCTTAGACTAATGTGACAAAAATCGTTCATGAGCGGTGCACCTAATGCTGCGGCCGCACCGATACTGGCAGTCACACCTGGTACAACTTTCACGTCAATGTGCTGATCGGCCTTAGATGCCAGTTCCAGCACTAGTCCGGCCATACCGTAAATGCCGGCATCCCCACTGGAGATAATGGCAACATCCTTACCAGTCTGGGCAATCTCAATGGCCTTTTTACAACGCTCAATTTCACCGTGCATCCCAGTGACCACAAGTTCTTTGCCCTTCAGCATATCTTGTACCAAGCGAACGTACGTCACATAACCGACGATGGTATCTGTTTTTTCAATGACGTCTAATGCTTCTTGCGTCATTAATTCTCTTGAACCGGGGCCAAGCCCTACGATATATAACATATGTTTTACTCCTTTTGAGTTTTATCTAGTTTCATCACTATTCAGCAGTTTCCGACTCATGGTCATGGTGATTTCATCCAGTGCAAAGCGATCAGTCACGGCAGGTTGCCCGGTCAGCGTTTCAGCGGAAGCACTGGCAACGTTGCCGACACCCACCGTTTTTTCAACAAACGCTGATTGCGGGTAATGCTGGCTCGCTGGCTGCAATGCTTCAGCTGTGTAAAACGTCACCGGCACGTTTAACGTATCGGCAAGGTAGTGGATGGCACCTTCGTGCTGTTTTTTATCAATGGATCCAAGTGCGTAAATTGATTGCCAAGCTAGTTGATGCTCAATACAAAACTGGGTAAATACAGTTTGCATCATGGCGTAGGTCACATCCTTGCGGCAGCCGATACCCAAAGCGTTGACCCTCGGTACCACTTGAACGCTGTTGGCACTTTTATCGAAATTGACCTTATCGGAAACAACAACTAGTGGTACATCGGGCGTCGCATCCGTCAGCGTTTCCAATTGACGAAAGCCGCTTAAATCTGGAAAAACTGATATAAAATCAGGGTCGATCCAAATCTCAACTGGTTCACCGGCAGCTAATAGGCTGTTGTATTTCTTGGTATTCATCTTGAAATCCGGGTACCAGCCGTCGACACGTTGCGCTAATGTGTCCAATGCTTGGACGTGTTCCGTATCTGTCGCAGTGGTAATCACCGGATCTGATTCCAGTAATTCGGCTAACTGCGTCGTCCACGCATTGGCACCGCCAACGTGACCGGATAATAAACTGATCACATGGTTAGCACGTTCGTCAACTACGAGCACCGCGGGATCCACCGTTTTATCCTCAATCAGTGGCGCAATCGTACGAACCACGATGCCGGTGGCCATAACGCAGATCACACCATCCATTTCGTGAAATAATCGCTGACACGTCTTGGTAAACTGACCCTTGCCAAACGTCTGCTCATTAGCCACAGCGAACCGCTCTGGCAGATACACCGTCCCTTGCATGAGGTCGGCGATGTGTCGTGCCAATCGGCTTCCCTGCTTTGTCAGCGCAATCACGCCAAGTTGCGGACGCTCACTTTTTGGCATTTTTGATGCCCTTACGATAAGTATGGGTGAATGTGGCATCGTAGAGCTTGGAGTAGCTGTACTCATCACCTAAGAAATCCCCAACCATGATCAAGGCTGTCCGACGAATACCTGCTTCTCTAACTTTCTTGGCAATGTCAGCCAAAGTTCCCTTCACCATCTTTTCATCCGGCCAAGTGGCTTTGTAAATCACGGCAGCTGGTGTTGTTTCCTTGTAACCGCCTGCTAATAGTTCACGGACAACCTTGTTAACACCTTGAACGGATAAGAAGATCACCATTGAGGTGTGATGACTGGCAAGTTTTTGTAATGATTCGCTGTCTGGTACCGGTGTCCGACCTGCCATTCGAGTGATAATGACACTCTGTGACACTTCTGGAACCGTGTATTCCACACCCATAGACGAGGCAGCACCAAGGAAGGAGCTGACACCTGGAATACATTCATAGCCAATGTCTAACTTCTTCAACTCTTCGATCTGTTCGCGAATTGAACCATAGATTGAGAAGTCGCCCGTCTGCAGCCGTACCACTTTTTTATCGGCAGTAACGGCTTCCTGCATTTTAGAGATGATGTCTTCAAGTGTCATGCTAGCGCTGTCATCTTTTTCAGCACCATCCTTGCAGTAATCGAGTAATTCAGGATTAACGAGGGAACCGGCATAGATCACCACGTCAGCTTCGGCTAAACGTCGATAGCCTTTTAATGTAATTAAATCCTTGTCACCAGGGCCTGCACCTACAAAACTTACAATTGTCATAATTTATCTTACCTTTCTGATGGCACTCACGATGAGTGTCGGATTTTGGGGTTTAAAGAAATGGCCTTGGCCGAGGGCGTGCCATTTCGCAATTCGCGTTTCAACCATTTCCAGTTCAGTTACGTCCACTGACTGAAGATGTTTAAACGCTTCAAACGCATTCTCTTGCAAAATAAAGTTCAGTACTAACGCACCGCCGTCTGCCAAATGAGCCACTGCAAAGTCAATAATGGCGGTCAAATTAGAGCCACTGCCACCAACAAAAATGGCATCGTATTGCTGATCTGGAATATCGGCTGGTGCTTCTCCTTGAAGCAGCTGAATATTCTTGGTCTTAAAGTGCACCATATTTTCTTGCATGATGGCAATGGCATCGTCGTTCTTCTCAATGGCAGTTACCTGCAGTTCTGGAAATTCCAACGCTGCTTGTAAACTGACACTGCCAGTACCCGAACCAATGTCTAAGAAACTGGTTTTACCCTGCAACTGAAGCTTATCCAAACTAATACTGCGTACTTCTGATTTGGTCATCGGAACCTTTGTCCGTAAAAAGTCTTCATCACGCATTTGTTATAATCACCACGTTCATGTTGTATTTTTTATTTTCAACTTGTTCAGGCTGTAACTGGCTGATCCGTTCTTCTGGATAGCTCAGTTGTTCGCCAATATAGATGGTGCGCTGTTGATGTCGACTCAACACCTCTTGTGCAATTTGGTAGGGACCAATTTTTGCATCGGTGACCATACCAACTGTTGGGTGTGCCAACAAGAAGTCAAAGTCGGGAATTCGACCGTGACTGCTAGTAAAGTACGCGTCGTTCATCGGCAGTCCCACCTGGTTAAACATGTACTGAATGGAACTGATACCCGGAACGACCGTCACGTGGTCACTGCCAAATTCTCGTAGTGTCCAACTGCCGATACCGTATAGCAACGGATCACCTGACGCTAGCAGCACTACGTTTTGGTCGTATTGTTCTACCAACAATTTTTTGAGGATCGCCAGTTTGGGCAATACCAATTGCTTCTCACTTGGAAGATCAAAACCCGCTAATTGGCGTTTCGATCCAATCACTAAATCTGCCTGAGCTAACAGCTTCTCGGTTCCGCGTAGCATCAGATCTGGGCTACCTGGGCCAATACCTAACACAGTAATCATTGCCAATCCGCCTCAATTTCTTTCAGTGGCTTAGTAGCAGCTAGAAAACCGGTGTCTCGTGAGAAGATGACCGCGTCAATTTCAACCTGAGGCTTTTTATGCGCCAGCAACTTTTCCGCGCGACCCTTGATCTTATCGACGATCGTCTGGTACACATCCTGATAACCAGCCTCATTGATCAATTTGATCATTGAGATCGTGGTTAAGCAGCCGTAGACGTTTTTCATTAGATCCAGCGGTGCTCCCATTAAAGCAAGGTTGGCAACCATAATTTCCGCTCTGGCGTCAGCATCCTTACTGTGGGTCGAAAAGATACCCCCGGCGACCTTGATCATCTTACCGAGGTCCCCCACCATGAGCACCTTGGTAAAACCTAATCGCTGAACTTCTTTAAGTACATAACCGACAAAGTTACTCATCTGAACTTGCTTTGTGACCGGAATATGCATGTCGTCCTTTAAGAAATCTTCACCGTAGTTACCAGGCGTCAGGATTATCTCGGTGTCACCCCGTTTGCGATGAATATTCATTTCAATGGAAATGGAGTGCTTCCAAGATTCCTCAGACATCGGTGTCACAATACCACTGGTGCCAAGAATGGAAATACCACCAACGATTCCTAGCTTAGGGTTATAGGTCAATTTGGCGACCCTTTCACCCTCCGGTGCTGAGATAATGATGTCAGCACCCCGGTCAGGACCAAGCACATCGCGAACACCTTCTTGAATCAGCTTATAAGGCGTTGGGTTAATCGCTGGCATTCCCGGTTTATTAGCGAGACCATCCTGCGTCACGCGGCCAATGCCTTCGCCACCATCAAGTGTGATGGTGTGATCAGGTCGTAACGTAACCGTCGAATAGATCAACATGCCGTCAGTTGCATCCTGATCATCACCGCCATCTTTTTTGATGGCAACGCTGGCGTGATTGCGGTCAAACGTGCAATCTTGAACGTCGAACTGAACCGGCGTCCCGTTAGCAGCGTTGACTTTCACAACGGCTGGCGCTTTTTGGTCAAGGATCGCCTTTGCAGCGGCCACTGACGCTGCGGTTGCCGTGGTACCTGTAGTGTAGCCTTTCCGTAATTTACGGCCATTATAGTAAACATAGTTATCTTCTGGTTCTGACATAGACGTCACCTACTTCACAAGTTCCAAGTTGTATAACACCGCGTTGACCATAGCAGCGGCTAAATTACTGCCGCCTTTTCTGCCTAGGGCAACGATGGCTGGAATATCACTTTCGTAGAGGGCCTGTTTACTTTCCGCGGCTTCCACGAATCCAACGGGCACACCGATAACGGCATCTGGTTTCAACTTGCCAGCCTTAGTCATCTCTAAAATCTTGTACAGCGCAGTTGGCGCGTTACCAACAACGAAAACTTTTTCCGTTGGCACTTCAGCTGCCACCTCTATAGCCGCCATAGAACGGGTAATGCCGCGTTCCTTTGCTCGAGCGAACACCTCTGGTTCACTGATGTAACAGTGGTAATGACAGCCAATCGCATCCAATTTACGTTTGTTCATCCCAGCGAGCGCCATGGTGGTGTCAGTAAAGAGCGTCCCGCCATTTTGCATCACGTGCGCAATTTTGGCGATGGCGTCGTGGGTAAACTTCAAGTTCTTGAGGTAGTCAAAATCCGCGGTGGTATGAATTGCCCGTTTGATCGTAGCTTCCTCAATCGCTGAATTGAATGTATAATTGGGATCAATTTTGTCAATTTCGTCTTGAATCATTTCAAAGCTTTTATCCGTAATTTGATTTGGAATCGTAATGTAATCACTCATGCAATAAATCCTCCAATGATTAAAAATGCGAAGCGACAGGCACAGACCAGGAGCAGGCCGATGACCGCCACCAGATAAACAAGTTTGAGCGTGTTTTTAATGGCGCTAAAGTCAGCCGTCACAGCATCTGGATTACCAATAAACGGTTTGTCTACAATTTCGCCAAAGTAGTAATGCGGGCCACCTAAACGTAGGTTCAGCGCGCCAGCCACCACGGATTCGGAAAAACCACTGTTCGGACTGCGATGATGTTCCCGGTCACGTCGGCCAACCACAAATGCGTTATGTACATCAAACCGCAACAGTACCGTGGCAAGCATCAGCAGACACCATGTGATACGAGCGGGAATGTAATTAAACAAATCATCTAACTTGGCAGAAACAAAACCAATGTCACCATATTGTTCGTTCTTATAGCCCACCATCGAATCAAGTGTGTTGACCGCCTTGTAGGCCAATCCCAACGCCGGACCGCCAATCGCCAGGTAGATCAACGGGGCAATCACCCCGTCGCTGGTATTTTCAGCATCCGTTTCGATGGTCGCTTTACAAACATCCTCAGCGGAAAGCTGGTCCGTATCTCGACCAACGATCATACCCACCTGATAGCGGGCCTTTTTTAAATCACCCTGTTTTAGACTGCGCATGATTTTGCGGCTCTCAATCGACAAACCTTTGATGGAGAGACACGTGTAACACAGGTAAGTCCCAAGGATAAACTGCAACCAGGGTACCGACCGCGTCAGCCACATGAGCCCAAAGATGATGCTCCATGTGCCGCCAACGATAATCACCCACATCAAGCCGCCAAGCGACCTTCTCGTCATCGGTGAAAACGTCGGCTTGTTCCACCACTTGGTCAAGCCCGCAATCGCGTGGCCAATCAGCTTTACCGGGTGCGGCCAAGTCGGCGGGTCACCTAAAATCAGATCGAGAATAAAGCCAATGGCAATCATACTAATGACTCGCATGAACACGCGCCCCCAACCGGTTCAGCAATCCGTTGAAAACGGCCTTGCTCTGGTAAAAATGAACGTGCAGGTAACTAGCAAATGTTTGTCGAACCTGATAACCGCCCGTCCACTCATCCGCAACGACGCCATCTCGGACCTTTCTCATGCGAAGCACCGGCTCAAGCCCGGCATTGGCTGTAAACACTGAATGGTGAAATTCGTGACCAACAAGTTTAGTACCAGCCGCACCAATGACTGTATCGACAGCCGGCGACGCCTCGCAGTAACCAAACCGCTTCAACCGTGGCGTCATTTCACTTTCACCATCCAATAGTCCCAGCATGTCAAAGGTGCCACTGTCAGTGGTCAACCGGTTACCCAAATACATTAAGCCGCCGCATTCTGCGTAGATGGGGTGGTTCGCTTGTGAAAAGGCGCGGATAGCCTGCTTCATTGTGGTATTCGCTGCCAATTCCGCCGCGAATTCTTCGGGATAACCGCCACCCAGATACAGCGCGTCGATGCCGTCTGGTAGAGTTTTGTCTGCAATCGGGCTAAACGGTTTGAGCGTCACGCCCGCTTCCCTAAGCGCTTCCAAATTATCTTGATAGTAAAAATTAAACGCATCGTCTTGCGCAATACCTAGCGTCAGGTCAACTTGCTGGGTCACGATTGGAGATGGCAGATGCGCGTCTACGCTAGTTCCGGCTAATGTCAGCAACTGGTTCAAATCAATATGGGCTTTCGCAAGTTGACCTAACTCACTGATTTTTGAATCCACCGCTGGCAATTCGTTGTCGGGAACTAACCCTAGTTGCCGTGACGGCAGTGATAACGACTTTTTAAATGGCAGATAGCCAAGCACCGGGACGTTTTTTACGTAACGCGTAATAGCACCCTTGATGAGTTCAAAGTGATTTTGACTCATCACGTTATTAACCACGATACCAACGATTGGGACAGCCGGATCAAATTCGACAAAGCCCTTTACGATAGCTGCAATGGACGTTGACGCTGACCGGCCATTGACCACCAGTACAACGGGAATGTTTAGCATCTTGGCAATACTAGCTGAGGAATGAGCATCCTTATCCGTCCCCAATCCGTCGTAGAGTCCCATGACGCCTTCGACGAGTCCCAAATCAACATCGCTGGTATCACGTTCAAAGAGGTACTTTAGCGAGTGCACATCCGGTACTAAAAAACTGTCAATATTGCGTGATTGGCGGCCCGTGATTCGCGAGTGAAATTTAGTGTCAACGTAATCCGGCCCAATTTTATAAGGCTGAATCCGTAACGTGTCGCTCAAGGCTGATAAAATACCCAGCGTCACACTGGTTTTGCCTGAACCACTCGTTGCTCCGGCAATCATTACCTTTTTCATCTAACCAACCCCCCTTTGCTTTTATTGTGTCAACGACTGTAAGGCAGCAATCAACTGTTCGTTTTCAGCATGACCACGTACCGCTACCCGGTAATACTCCGGACTTAAGGCCACGTAATCAGAACAGTCGCGAATCATAATCCCTCGTTGCCAAAGTCGTTCGCGTAATTTTGGAACGTCACTCTTTAATAAATAGTAGTTTGTAACCGATGGAAAAACGGTCAGATAACCCACAGTCTGTAATGCCTGATACAGGTAGGGCTTTTCGGCTCTTAGCCAATCGTAAGTACGTTTAATATAGTCCGTATCTTCATACATATGCTCACCGAATCGAGCGGCCATGGTGTTCACCGACCACGGTTCCTGTGTCGCAGTTAATTGTGCTTTTAGCCGTTCATTTCGCGTCAATGCAAACCCAAGCCGCAAGCCTGGAATCGCAAAAAACTTAGTCGCTGATCGTAAAATAATCACGGGATCCGTTGGTTTCATCAACGAAACATAACTGAGGGCATCATGGTCGATTAGATCCATAAAGGCCTCATCGAGAATCAACCAAACGTCGTGTCCCATGCAATAGCCGGCTAACTGTTGTACATCAGCTGGTTTGACCACTTGACCACTTGGATTATTGGGATTACACAAACAGATCAAATCGATATCTGGGTGCGCCTCTAGGTGTTTCAATAACTGATGGACCGGTACCTGAAAATCGTTTGCCGGTGTCAGTTCAAAATGTGAAACCGTTGTACCCGCACGTGTCAGCGAGCGTTCATACTCACCAAACGTGGGGGCCAGCACCAATGCATGTTTTGAATGCAAAGCCGTAGCAGTATCAAAGATCATTTGAACTGCACCGTTTCCAACAAAAACATCTTCAGCCGATAAGTTGAAGTGGCTGCCAATCGCCTGACGCAATTCTGGGTACTGCGGGTTTGGATAGTAGATAACATCATCCACCGCATCCGTAATCACCTGCTTAAGCCGAGGTGACAACCCTAGTGGATTAATATTGGCACTAAAGTCCACCAGCTTGTCTGCTGAAACGCCAATCTGTTTTGCAATTAATTCGCGGTTACCGCCGTGTGTGACTTTCATGCTAATTACTCCTTAAGAAGCTGGCATGCTTCATATTCTTTGGTAAAAAGGCATAGATAATTTCTGCGATGACGATGTTAAAAATGGTTGCCGCCGTCAATGGAACGAACAGTGCGAAGATGGCGCCATGTAATAACGGGTACAGCAACGGGACTTCCAGCGGCGTATTAATGATGTATCCCACGATGTCGGAAATCAAAATAATACCAAACTTATCTTTACCGAACCGTTGACGGATCCATCCGAAAACAAACATGCAGACTCCCATCATGCATCCAATGATAAGGTGTATGGGTAAAGTTAACGGAAAACCAGCCATGGCAGCTGAGGTCAAGTGACCAAAGACACCTAAAAACGCCCCAAACCACGGTCCTAATAAAATAGCACCGAGAAATGCTGGCATAGAATCAAACGCAATCGACCCCATGATCTTAATATTTGCCCCAACCACACAAAGGGCCAGTAGCATGGCTGCTAAAACGATTCTTTTTAATCTGGCTGAATCACCCATATGACTATATAACCTCTCTTTCGTAGATATCGAAATAATAATGTTGGCGCTTACATAATGTGACATTCGGTTCTCACTAAAAATATAAAAGCTTCCCTCCCCCATTTCAACGACTTGTGATTCACCTAACAATTTATTTGCGGTGATTTGACTATCTCTTCAAAATAGTATTAATTTATTTGCTAATAGCAAAATATTGCATGATATTTTTGTGTGCTCTTAAAACCAGAATGGCGTCATCATTGTAATCTACACTATGCTTTGTTTTTGATAGTCGTTTTTTGAGCTCTCATTTATAAGAAATTCTCGTCGAAACCATACTATTTTAGCGTTATTTTAAATTGACTATCACTATTTTGCTATCAGCCCTTATTTTTCAGCTTACTATTACTTTAGACGCCGTCATATCAGCCTTTATTAAGATTAACAACCAAGTAATTCTTTTAGAGTTATATTATGTATAATGATGGAGGAACGTAAATTCATCTGAATATTTCAGGAGGTTTAACATGAAAATTTACACGAAAAAAGGCGACAAGGGACAGACCCGGATCATCGGCAAAAAGATCGTCGATAAAGACGATGCGCGGGTTGAATCCTACGGTACCGTCGATGAGTTAAATTCTTGGGTCGGCTACACAATTTCGATCCTCACGCCAGAAACAGCCGTTTTAAAAGATGAGTTGGAAGAGATCCAACAACAGCTGTTTGATGCCGGTACTGATTTGGCCACTCTAAACGACGACCCTAAACGAGACTTCATCTTTAACGCAGATGCCGTGAAATGGCTTGAAGGTAAAATCGACACTTATACCGAAGCTGTGCCACCCGTTCAGAAGTTTATTCTGCCAGGAGGCAACCAGCCAGCTTCAGCATTGCACGTCGCCCGAACCATCACACGTCGCGCTGAACGCAACATTGTAACGCTCCAAGGTGAAGACGACATTAATAAAGACGTGCTGGTTTTCATTAACCGACTATCTGATTACTTCTTCGCTGCTGCCCGCTACGCAAACATGCTTGGCAAGAACGAGGATATTTTATACCGAAATAGCAAACCCGTCTTTCGGTAAACTATGTTTGCTAAAAAGCGACTTATTAAGAAATCTAATTAGATCTCTCGATAAGTCGTTTTTTCTGTGAATAATTAACACTTTCACCTTAAATTGAAAAGATTATCCCAAACTGTGTTCATTTCCAGATTGCACAACTGACTGGTTCACGTGCACCGTACTTTCAGTATTGGCCTCATTCATCCGTTCAAAGATAGCCTCTTGATGTTGCTCAGCCTTTACGACTGCGTCATCCTTTGCTTTCAAGTTAAACACTTTCCAGATAATCAAGGCAGCTGACCAGGTAATCACAAACAAAATAACAAGGAGAATACCGAGAATATTAAAGTTCAGCGACTGTGCGAATTTAATGATGGGATTATGCCACTTTAAGTACCCGCCGATTGCCTGCAGCACGTCCACAATACCAACGAAAAACGCTGCGGTAACTGATAATCCCGTCAGTGCGAAGTTGTAATAGACCTTTCGGAATGGTGAGGAGAATACCCAACTGTACGCGGTACTCATAAATAGACCATCGCACGTATCCATAAAGCACATACCAGAAGTAAATAGGATTGGAAATGAGAACACCGCGAACCACGGAATCCCCTTACTAGTTGCAACGGCTGATGTAGCAAGAACGGCAATTTGGGTAGCAGTATCAAAACCAAGGCCAAATAAAAAGCCAACGCAGACCACTTGCCAGTTGTGCTTAATAATGTTGAGCATCTTCTTAAAGGTTCTGAAGATTCGCGTATCGGTGGACGCTTGTGCCGTGGAGAAGTCCCCGCTACTGATTGCTTTAAATGATTTCCAGATGCCAAACAAGATAATTAAATTAATCGTTCCCAGCAGCAACAGCATAAACCCGGCAAAAAGTGTTCCTAACACCCCACCAACATTCTGAAACTTCGGCAGCTGTTTCTTAGACCACTCAACGAAAAAGATCGTCAGCAAAGCCATAATCACGACCACTAATGAGTGTCCAAACGAAAAATAGAACCCGACGCCATGAGTGTTTTTACCATCGTTAATCAGTTTACGCGTCATATTATCAATAGCAGTAATATGGTCCACATCAAAGGCATGCTGTAAACCAAAGGTAAACGATAGAAACGCCATCGCTAATAAGGATGGATAGCGGCTAAGATACACAAAGACGAGTCCCCACCCGATCACAAATAGAAAAATAACGTAACTGCCAAATTTCAATAAATCTGGCTTTAATGGATAATGAGTCATTTTCGATTCCAATTGTAAAACCTCCGTGGTGGTCGGCAACATTAGGTAGTCATAATAAGGATTAACGTTGTGACTAACGATGTCGTTACCAGTAGTTTGGCTCAGTTTGAAATGCTGTTTAGTAATTCACAATCTAATGAAAAAGACAGTATTGATACGAGCCCTTCGAACACACTCAATATACCATCGGCAATCCCAATTATCTTGTACGCTTGACCTTTACCCAGTTGCACTAGCAATGTGTGACATTTTTAACGCAATCCAATAAAGCGCTTTCACCCACCACATCAATCTCAACCTAGCCTTCATGATTGGAGATGGTATTATTTTGCGTTTCTATCGACAAAATCATCATGATTTAAGGCGAATATTTTGTTAAAAGGTGAAATAAAACAATATTGACCAATTTTCAAGGCCGCTTGTCTACTCTTAAAATTCTGTACCAAAAGAATTGAAACCACTGATTTAACAGTCATTAAACCGTTTTTGCCAAACATTTCAACCAGTATTTTTCTAAAAGTCCATTGTCAACCAACATGATAATAATTTCACGATTGCCGTTTTTATAGAAATTTCTGTCTTTTTTTTGCACCAAAAAAGCCCACCACAACACTAATTCGATTTGAATTGTCGTTGTGATAGGTTTTCTATTTAATCCAATATTAGACTGTCCTAACGTTCATTTAATTACTGAACCATGTCCGCATAATTTTTATACGTTTTGAAAAATGATTCTACGTAACTACATTTAGGAATGATTTTAAGCTGATAGGCCTTTGCCATGGCAATGACTTTGAGAACCAGTTGCTTTGCGATCCCTTTTCCGCGTAGTTCGGGCTGAACAGTGGTACTCGTGACGGTCACTGCGCCTGGCGTGTCAAAGTTAAATTTAATTTCAGCCACAATCTCACCAGCATCATTTTTATGGTAGTAATGCCCCTTACCAAGCGTTAGTGACAGTGGATCAGTGCTATCGTCTAGAAATTCGCCAACGCTCGATGACAGTGACGTCACGTAAAGCAACTTAACAAATGCATCGATAGCGGACTGCAAGAACCCAATTGTCCCTTCGCTTTTAATCATGTCATGCTCATCAAACATGGTATCCGTGTGTGCAAGGTACACTTCTGGCCGCTGAACTGGAATAATGTTCAACGTAGTAAAAGTCTGCCGCAGATGATGGTTTGCACCGTATCCACCAGCATTACCAATGGAATCAGAAACCACTAAAGCAACTCGACCGCCAAAGTGGTTCGTTGGTCGTGAGCCAATATCCATGGCATTCTTTAAGGCTCCTGGAATCGACCGATTGTACTCTGGTGTGACGATTAATAACCCGTCCAGCGTGTCCAATTGATTCCTGAAACGATTCCACTCCGGCACGCCATTTGGATCAAGATCATCGTTAAATAATGGCAGCACACCCGTGTCTAAAAATTCTGCTTCAATATTGCTTGGTAGTAACGATACTAAAACCTTAGCAATCTTTTTTGAATATGACCCCTTGCGTAAACTACCAACAAATACACCTATTTTTTTCAAGAAAACCACCTCAAAAATATCTATAGATTGACAATCTGCGTCTAACACATTAATTGTAAGCACTTACATTATATGACGTGATGCGCCAAAAAGCTCGTATCTGAGCAAGTTGGATATAATAAGATTATTTTTTCAAAATAGTCTTATTCATCATTCGCCATCACCACGCCTAACACCACTCAATACTTTTCGAATAGCGCCTTGTCGCATACCCCTTAATATTGTTGATTATAGGACCAAACGTATGATTGATTGCTAGCAGTATCAACGGTTATCTTGGTCACACTAGTATTGCCAGGCTCCGGTAAAGCCATTAGATTGGCTGGCTGCAAGACCGCCATAGCTGCTGCTTTAATCGTAAAGCCATGGGTGACCACGATAATGGCTTGGTCAGGATACTTGCCTGCAAATTCCGTCATAAACGACTTGGCACGATCAGTGATCGTTTTAAAGGATTCGCCATGTGCATGACTAGCGTACGTTGGCAACACATCGTGAAGGCTGTGGTCGAACACATCCGGATATTGTTTCTCTAAATCCCGGTTTTTTTGACCATCCCAGTCACCGTAAGAAATTTCTAATAACCGATTGTCATAGCTGATTGGTAATTGCGCGTTTTCATTCAAAATAGCAGCCGTTTGCTTTGTCCGGTTCAGCGGGCTAGCCACCAACTGATCAGCGAAGCTAATATCGAAATGATCCCGCAAATGAGCTGCCTGAGTCAGCCCCACTTCGTTTAAGTGGGTAATTTCTGTGTCCATCGTCCCCTGTTTTAACCCTTGAACATTCGCCGACGTTTGGCCATGACGAATGAAATAAAAGTCTGTCATACTGCGCCCTCCGTTCTTCTTATTCTGCCATTATTATGACATATTATTCCAGGCACGTCTGCAAAATATTAATTAAAGGAAACGACAAAATAATCATAAGTACCGTACCCGATTGAGTGTCTGCTTACACACCTTGTTTTCTGAAAGATTAGTCCCATCCGTTAGGTATTTGCCATTACCATCCTCGCTGTACCACAATCTTTCAAATTTTGCTGATGACCAACTAAACAAGATAAGCGCTTGAATATGTGCATTACATCACTTAGAATGAAAGGATAAACAATTAATGAAAGCGGATACAGAGGTCCTATAATGTTAGCACTGATTATTACGGGGATAGTGTCATTTATTAGCTCAGACTTAGACGACATTGTGGTTCTAACACTCCTCTTTACTCAAGAAAAAAAGTATCAAAAATATCAAATTATTTTGGGACAATTATTGGGTATCGGCAGCTTAGTTGTCTTCAGCTTGCTGATTGATTATGGCCTCAGTTTCTTAATTAGCGGGTTGCTGAAATGGATGGGCTTCTTGCCGATTTTCTTGGGGATTAAATATTGGTTCGACTATTATTTTCGTAGTAAAACCGATAACAGCAGTTTACCTCGATCAATCAAGTACAACCGATCTGGCATGATTAAGATTCTCAGTATCTGCTTGCTGACGATTTCAAATGGTGCCGATAATATTGGCATTTACGTCCCATTATTTTCTCAGTATAACCAAACCGAAACGGTACTAACCATTGGTGTCTATGCCATGATGACGCTGATTTGGTGCTTTATCGGCTATAAGCTGGCCAATTTACCAGTGTTAAAAGAAAAAATCGAGGAATACCGAAAATGGATCATTCCACTCATTTTCATTGCATTAGGTATCTACATCCTCATCAAAAATAACGCGTTTTAAACGCCTATCATCTCAAATAACTCATTAACTATGGAGGCCTTTTAACATGAAAAGGGCAATGTTCATCGGCCCAATCGGCTGTGGCAAGACCACACTGATTCAGCGGCTAAACGAAATGGAAATTAAGTACAACAAAACGCAGACCATTGAGTATTACAACGACATCATCGATACTCCAGGCGAGTACGTGGAGCACCGTTTTATGTACTCGAACTTGATGACTTCAGCCATTGGAGCTGATATTATTGTGTTAATGCAGAGTGCCACTGATCCACGGGTAATCCTGCCTACTGGCTTTAGTTCCATGTTCAGCAGCCCCACCATTGGCATCGTAACCAAAACCGATGTGGCAACTGATAAAGATGTGGCCATCGTTAAGGACCGTTTAAACGATGCAGGTGCTGACCCGATCATCTCCATATCATCTTACACGGATACCAATATCGATCAGGTCTCCGCATTACTCAAATAACACAAGCAACTGTTACTAGAAAATACTATAACGAATAATAAGAGGTAACCTATTTATGAACGCACACGTCGTATACGCAAGCATCACTGGCAATAACGAAGACATTGCCGACATTGTTTCAGATCAGCTCAAAAAACACGGGGTTGAAGTCGATGAAACCGAGATTTCACAAACGGACGCTGATGAACTACTGGACGCAGATATCTGTGTCGTTTGCCCTTATACCTATGATGAAGGCGCCCTCCCTGAAGAAGGCATGGACTTCTATGATGATTTAAAGGAGCTGGACCTCACAGGCAAAATTTACGGCGTTGCTGGCTCTGGAGATGTATTCTACGGCGATGACTTTAATAAAGCTGTTGATGTCTATGGTGAAGCATTTAAGACTGCTCACGCTACCCAGGGTGCCGAGAACGTTAAGATCGACTTGGAACCGGTGGAAGAAGACGTTGAGACACTAGCGAAATTTACGGATGCGCTAGTTAAAGCTGCTGAGAAATAAGTGTGGTAAGGGCGTTTAGTTACTCCCTCTATCGTTAGTTATTCACCATTGTTTTCGGTCATTTAACACAAACAAGGCGTAATGCTGCCAAAATTCGACGGCATACGCCTTGTTTGTGTTAAATTCTGAAATCTACCGAGTTATATCACATTTCTATTGCCGTTCATCCACAATTTCCACGTTTTGATCGATTTCTTCGCTATCATCCGCTAAAATCAAAGTCTGGTATTTCGGTTGCAGTTTTAGAGTCATTTGATCACTCAAAAAACGCCCAGAATAACTCTTAATATACATTGGCTGCAAATTAGTCTCAATTTCTTCGTCATAATCCTTAAACGGTTGACTGTTATTGATCAGTACCAGCTGAAAGGAAACTTGCAAGGCCACTAAGCCATGGTGAGAATACGGGCCAACACCATCGTCATAGCTCAACAGGAGTCGGGTATCATCCTTCAAATAGGGTTTGATCTTTTCAATTGCTTCTGGTGACAGAGTTAAATGACGTGTCATTTTCATCGCTTCTTTCGGTTAATTTTGGCTTTATTATGAAAGTTGTCATCACAAATTACAATTAATCTGTTTCGGCTTCGCGTCACGTTAAATGTAACCGTTTTATTTTGCTTGTGAATTTATGGTAGAATAGCTTTAATTATCGATTGCTGGAGGTCACAATAATGAGCACAAATCAGTTAACCTGTCACGAAACGTTAACCACTACAAGTCACCGCGTGTTTAGTTCCGATTTAAACGAACACAACACCGTGTTTGGCGGTCGCATTTTATCCCTCGTGGATGATACCAGCTCAATTGCAGCTTCCAAGGCTGTACGCCAAGTCCAAGTCACTGCCACCATGGACCACATGAACTTTATTGCGCCCTTTGTCATGCAGGACGCCATGTTGATTGAATCCTACGTCACTGGTACTAGTCACCGCTCATTGGAAGTCTTCGTTAAGGGACTCGGCGAACATTTGCTGACGGGTGAGCGTTTCGTGGGTTTCACCTGTTTTGTCACCTTTGTCACAGTGGCTAATCCAGCCGATCCGCCATTGCCTAAAATCATTCCCGAAACGGATGAAGAAAAGTTTATTTGTAGCGGGTATGCTGATCGTTTAGTCGAGCGTAAACGAGACCGAGAATACCAAAAAGCCTTATTTAAACATTTGAATTTAAAATAGAAAAAAGACTGAATCCTCGCAGAATAGCGAAGGTTCAGCCTTTTTATAATCTATCTATTAATGAATTTTAGCAATTCTGCCCCGTTCAATATACACACTTAAAATCGCAATATCAGCTGGGTTGACCCCACTGATCCGCGTTGCTTGTGCAATGGTTTCTGGACGAATTTTATCTAATTTCTGGTGAGCCTCTGTCGCTAATCCATCGATAGCATCAAAGTCGATGTCATCCGGAATCTTTTTGGCTTCCATCTTCTTCATCTTAGCCACATTTTCTTCGGCTTTCTTGATGTAACCAGCGTACTTGATCCGAATCTCGATTTCTTCGATAACTCGGCGATCCAGCGGCTTTTCAGGTGCTGGAATAAACCGTAGCAGATCTTTATAAGTGACCCGTGGCCGGCGTAAGAACTCAGCAGCCAAAACGCCATCTTTCAGTGGCTTTTCGTTATGTGATTTAACGTAGGCATTCACTTCTGCAGACGGCTTGATCCGGACAGTATTTAACCGCTCAATTTCATCTTCAATGGTTTTACGCTTAGCTAAAAAGTTGTTGTACCGGTCATCAGAAATGAGACCCAGTTCGTGGCCCTTAGGTGTAAGACGCAGATCAGCATTATCATGACGTAAGATCAATCGGTATTCAGCACGGCTCGTCAGCAAACGATAAGGTTCGTTGGTACCCTTAGTGACTAAATCATCGATCATGACACCAATATAACCTTCTGAACGCTTCATGACGTAAGGTTCTTTACCTAGTGCACGCAACCCAGCGTTAATACCAGCCATGATACCTTGTCCAGCAGCTTCTTCGTAACCTGACGTCCCGTTAGTTTGGCCAGCGGTATACAGGTTTTTAACGATTTTGGTCTCCAGTGTTGGCCGCAGCTGATATGGCGAAACCACATCATATTCAATGGCGTAACCTGGTCGCATCAGTTCAGCGTTTTCCAGACCTTTAATGGAGTGGAGGATCTTTTGCTGAACTTCTTCCGGCATTGAAGTGGACAGTCCTTGAACGTACCATTCATCCGTGTTGCGGCCTTCTGGTTCCAAGAACAGCTGGTGGCGACTCTTGTCAGCAAAACGCACGATCTTGTCTTCAATTGAAGGGCAATATCGTGGGCCCACACCTTCAATAACACCCGTAAACATTGGCGCGCGGTCAAGGTTAGCACGAATAATCTTATGGGTAGTTTCGTTGGTATATGTTAACCAGCATGACAGTTGATTCTTGAGCTCCAGGTAGTTTTCATCAGGAGTTTCGTAACTGAAGTGGTTAGGTTCTTTATCCCCTGGCTGTTCTAGTGTTTCGTCATAGTTGATCGTATTACCGTCAACTCGTGGCGGTGTCCCCGTCTTAAACCGCTTCAGCTCTAAACCGTATTTTTCAAGGTTCTTAGTGAGTTTCATCGCTGGTTGAGAGTTGTTAGGACCAGATGAGTACATGAGCTCACCGATGATAATTTTGCCCCGTGCGGCTGTGCCGGCAGCAATAACTACCGTCTTAGAACTGTAATGCGCACCCGTATTCGTGATGACACCTTTGCAAACGCCATCTTCAACGATCAAATCATCGACGATCCCTTGCCGCAAGGTTAAGTTAGGTTCTTTTTCCAAGGTATGCTTCATCTCAGCGTGGTAAGCGTGCTTATCCGCTTGGGCACGTAAAGCCCGGACAGCCGGTCCCTTACCCGTGTTGAGCATCCGCATCTGAACGTAGGTTTTATCAATATTCTTGGCCATTTCACCGCCAAGTGCGTCAATTTCACGCACGACGATTCCCTTAGCCGGACCACCAACTGATGGATTACATGGCATAAAGGCCACCATATCCAAGTTGATCGTCATCAATAAGGTTTTATTTCCCATTCGTGCAGCTGCCAGTGCTGCTTCTACTCCGGCATGGCCGGCACCAACGACAATGACGTCAAAGTCTTTGCCTTGATAGGCTTGAATCTCAGGCATGTTGTTTCCTCCTAAATAAGTTTTCTCTTTTACTTACCAACACAAAACTGACTGAAGAGTTGATCCAGCAATTCGTCCTGGTAACTATCACCGGTAATTTCACCCAGTTTATTCCAGCACCGCGTCATATCGATTTGAACCAGATCCACTGGCATTCCAGCAGCAATCCCGCTCATCACATCGTCTAACGCAGAACTAGCTTGATTCAGCAGACCAATATGACGCGCATTAGTGACCATAACGTTACCGCGGCCCGTTTCAATTCCTTCATCGAAGAACAGGTGACTGATTTCGCCTTCTAGCTGGTCGACTCCTTGGTTTTGAGTCATGGAAGCCTTAATAATCTTGGTATCACCAGCTAATTGTTTAAGTTCAGACATTTCGAGTTTGAGTGGCAAATCAGTTTTATTTAAAATAATGATTCGCTTTTCATCGGCTGTGTCCGCCAATAGCTGTCGGTCTTCATCGGTTAGTGGCTCACTAGCATTCAATACCAGCACCACTAAATCTGCAGCTGCAATAGCCTTTTTAGAGCGTTCCACACCAATTTTTTCAACCTTATCATCCGTATGATGAATCCCGGCTGTATCGACCAGCTTCAGCGGTACGCCACCGACGTTAACGTATTCTTCAATCACGTCACGAGTGGTCCCGGCAACATCCGTTACAATGGCTTTATCTTCATGAAGCAGTTCGTTAAGCAAACTGGATTTTCCAACATTGGGCCGACCGACGATGGCGGTTGCTAAACCATCACGCAGAACTTTACCCTGTTTGGCCGTTTTAAGTAACTGCTGAATCGATGCTTTAACTTCCTTAGCCTTTTCCAGCAGTAATTTGGTCGTCATGGTTTCAACATCATCGTATTCTGGATAGTCAATGTTGACCTCAACTTGAGCCAAAACTTCCAAAATATCCTGACGCAGATTTTTAATCAGCCGAGATAGATTACCATCCAGCTGGTTCAAAGCCACCTTCATGGAACGGTCCGTTTTAGCACGAATCAAATCCATGACCGCTTCAGCTTGACTCAAGTCGATTCGGCCGTTAAGGAAGGCACGTTTGGTAAACTCACCAGGTTCAGCTAATCGCGCACCCTGACTAATAACAAGCTGCAAAATTTCATTGGTAGCCACTAACCCACCATGACAGTTGATCTCAAGCACATCTTCACGCGTATAAGTCTTTGGTGCCCGCATTACGGAAACCATCACTTCATCCACTTCCGACTGCGTCTCAGGATCAATGATATGACCATAATTGATTGTGTGACTTTTCACTTTATCCAACGCTTTACCTTTAAATAACGGCATCACCGCTTCAAAAGCATGATCACCACTCACCCGAATAATTGAGATACCACCCTCACCAGGTGGTGTTGCAACGGCCGCAATGGTGTCAAATTCACTTGTCGTCGTCATGTTTATCCCTCCGTTAATTAGTTGTTCATATTTTCACGCACAAAAAAAGTGCCCACTCCATGCCCCTAACAGCATGGATAAAGCACTTTGACTACTTTATCTATTTAAGATAAGAATGATTAAGTATCATAATAGACTGGAATGCGGGGAGTGTCAAGAGAAAAAGGTGCGGAAACGAGCGGTTAGATAGCGGAGTGTAAGGTACTGCCGGCATAGGTGCGCCGGTCTTTGGCGTGGCTATGCTGGCAGTACCTTACATGCAGCTGTCTGCTCGTTGGAGCCCGATTAGGCTAGAGAAAATAAAAGACACTAAACACCAAAATTTCCAGTCATCCAGCTCCTCTTTTACCCAGCCCAAACTGGTTCCAAAAAGCAGGGAGTTGCACGTAAGGGCCTAGTAGTCTAAGCCCAAGCCCATGGCTTACACTACTAGGCCCTTACGCTCCACTCCCTAACCGCTTTTTTCCGCACCTTTTTTCCGCACCTATCTTAACGTAATCACCACCGCCCTCTTCGGCTCCGTTCCTGCCGAATAGGTCATGACATGTTCATTATCCGCTAAGACACTGTGAATTTGTTTGCGCTCAAAAGATGGCATCGGATCCAGATAAACTGGTTTACCCGTTGCCACTACTTCCCGAGCCATATTTTCGGCTAAGCGGGTCAAAGTCTCTTCGCGCCGTTCACGATAACTAGCCACATCAAGCGTCACTTCTAACTTCGAGAAACGCTTGTGATTTAAATAGACCTGCGCCAAACTCTGCAAGGCATTGATCGTCCGACCGTGCTTACCGATCAGCAGGCCCTCTTGTTCAGTTTCAAAATTAATCGTCACATGCCGATGCTTAACCTCAACTTGACTAGTAGCGTCAATGCCCAGTTGACTAACAATCTCACTTAAATATTGATTGAGTTCAGTTGCAACTTGCCGGTATTCAGCCTGTCGGTCAACTGTTGGCCCTTCAGTGGTTTCAGTAACTGGTTTTGATTCACTATCCGTGGTTATTTCTGGCTCGATGGTTGTTTTCGTATCCATAGCTGATGGGGTTTCATCAATCTGGTGATCAGCTACCTCAGGTTGGTCTTTAACAGCCGGCTTAACCTCAACTTTTGCTTTCCGGGCACCAATACCAAAAAAACCTTTTCGCGGTTGAGTTAATACGGTCACCTCCACTTGAGATTTATCGAGCTGAAGTTGTTGAAGTGCGTTTTGGATTGCACCATCAACGGTCTCGCTTGTATATAAAGTCATGACTGCCTCTCCCTTCAATGAACTTCTTAACTTATAGTATAGCATGCGAGCGGTACGCATTTAGTAGCTTTTGCAAATGGTAATATTACAATTTCGCAAGCGCTTGCTTTTAGTTTTTTAAATAAAAAAATCTCAGAGCAGTGAATCACCACTCTGAGATCGTTATTTGCTTTTTAAAATTAGGCCGATTAATTACTTACGACGACTTTGTTTAGCACGCCGCATAGCCTTTTTGACTTGTCGCTCGTGTTCGCGTTTTTCTCGGTTCTTTTCTTCACGTTCACGACGGATCTTCCAAGGATTTTGAATAACCAAGGTTTGACCCACTTGGAACGCGTTGGTAACAACCCAGTAAAGTGAAAGTGCACTTGGCAAGCTTAACGCGGTGATGAAGATAATCACTGGTGTGGTTACCGTCATCATAGTTGTCATGGTATTAGACTCTGGTTGTCCTTTCATCATGAGCCATGAACTTAAAAAGGTGAAGATAGCAGCTAGAATTGGCAAAATCAGGTATGGATCTCTTGACCCTAGTTGCAACCATAAGAAGTGTCCAGACCGTAATACATCGGTCCGAAAAATAGCTTGGTACAGTGCCCAGATAATTGGTAATTGCACAACCATTGGCAAACATCCAGCAACCGGATTAACGCCAGCTTCACTGTAGAGCTTTTGTTGCTCTTCACGTAGCTTAGCCATGGTTTCCTGGTCACGAGATGAATACTTTTTCTGCAATGCCTTTAACTGTGGCTGGATTTCTTGGGTCTTTTTCATGCTTCGCGTTTGGAAAATCATCAATGGTAAGATGACGATCCGCACAATAATAGTAAAGACGATAATCCCCATACCATACCCACCAAAGACGTGGGCTAACCAAATAATGGCTCGGGAGAAGTTTAATAGGACAACACCATCCCAAAACCCTGTGCTATGTTCGGTAATTGGTTGGTTACCGCAAGCTGTTAGAAAAACGGATAGCCCAACAATACCAAACATAGTGATAAATCGCTTTAATTTTTTCACTAGTCTTCCTCGCTATAATCGTTATCAAGCAATTTTGCAAGTTTCAAAACGTGAATCAAATGCGTCTTGATTTCTGGCATTGGCATCTCTGAAGTTGATGGTCTGGCAATGACTAGAAAATCAACATCCTGTTTCAAATAAGGTTTCAGCTCAGTGAGTGATTGCCGGATGCGCCGTTTGACCCAATTCCGATGAACCGCATTACCAATTTTTTTACCTACTGAAATACCAACCCGGAAATGGGGCTGATCTTTTCGATCCATTCGGTAAACTACAAACTGACGATTAGCTACCGACTGCCGTGCTTCAAAAACCTCTTGAAACTCGGCTTCTTTTTTTACACGGTAAGATTTTCGCATATTGCATCTCCAAAACGTCCGCACTACATTATTTTTACGCAGTATAAAAATAAAAGACCACTGATTGGTCAGTGGTCTATGCAGACAATACTTTTCTACCTCTTTGACGACGACGTGCTAAAACCTTACGGCCGTTGCTCGTACTCATCCGCTTACGGAAACCGTGCACGCGTGAGCGATGACGTTTCTTAGGTTGATATGTGCGCTTCATAAAACTTACACCTCCTGATCCTCAGGCATGAAGCCATTATTTACATCTCTAAATGCATTTCTAAAATATAATAGCATATCTAACGCCAACATCAAAGAGTAAATTGAAAAAAAACGCACTTTTTAATGAATTAAAAAATTTGTTTCATGATTTAGGGCTGTGGATAACCTGTTAATTTAAGATTTAAATTTGGCCTCTTTCAACAGAGTTATCCACTATTCCACAGGCTGTGGTTTCTCAACGATTTACCCTTGTTGATTCTGGGGACTAACTTGTGAAACACCTGATACATCAGCATTTGTTTTGCACAACTGCCTGTGGATAAAAATGTTTCACAACACTTTTAAACGAGTTATACACAGCCTTGTGGAAAACTTTATTCCTGCCTGTGAAACAATTATCCACAAGTTCAAAAGGCTGTGGAAAACTTTTTTATGGCATGCTAAACTAAATTTATCAATTTAATACGGGGAGGAAGAAAAGTGCTTGATTTAGACACACTTTGGGGTGAAATCAAAGACGGTTTCCAACAAAAGATCGCCCCTACTGCATTTAAAACGTGGATCTCATCTGCAGAACCCGTTAAGTTAACAAACAATCGTCTAACAATCAAGCTACCATCTGAGCTACATCGTGATTATTGGCAACGCAACTTAACCCAGCCGTTAGTTGAACTGGCCTATGAATATGCCCAAGAGGATATTCAGCCAGTTTTTATTGTGGCCGATGATGACGAAAGCTCTCAGGTATCCACACTTGAACACCCTGCAACAGCATCCGCTCCGTTTAGTCAAAGTGCTAAATTGAATCCCAAATACACCTTTGATACCTTTGTCATTGGTAAGGGGAATCAAATGGCGCATGCTGCTGCATTGGTTGTCTCTGAGGAGCCGGGCGTGATGTATAATCCACTATTCTTCTATGGTGGTGTAGGCCTGGGTAAAACCCACCTAATGCACGCTATTGGTAACAAGATGTTAGCTGATGATCCGAATACTAAGGTGAAGTATGTCACCAGCGAGGCGTTTACAAACGACTTCATTACTGCCATTCAATCGAAGACACAGGATCAATTCCGTGAAGAGTATCGAAGCGTTGACTTACTACTAGTTGACGATATTCAGTTCTTTGCTGATAAAGAAGGGACTCAAGAAGAATTCTTCCATACTTTTAACGATCTTCACGATGATGGTAAGCAAATCGTATTAACTTCAGATCGGTTACCAAACGAAATTCCGAAGCTGCAAGACCGACTCGTTTCTCGATTCGCTTGGGGATTGTCAGTGGATATTACGCCACCTGATCTGGAAACGCGGATCGCGATTTTACGCAATAAGGCCGAAGCGGACAACATTGCGATTCCCGATGAAACGTTAAGCTACATCGCTAGCCGAATCGACTCTAACGTGCGTGAACTTGAGGGTGCTTTAGCCCGGGTTCATGCCTACTCTAAGATGGTTCATCAGCCAATCACGACTGAACTGGTTGCCAGTTCTCTTAAGAGCTTGAAGCTTGACCGTCGTTCCAGTGAACTCACGATTCCATTGATTCAAGAAAAAGTCGCCAAATATTATCACGTTTCATTAGCGGATTTAAAGGGTAAAAAACGGATGAAGACCATCGTGATGCCGCGTCAAATCGCAATGTACCTATCACGAGAACTCACCGACAGTTCACTGCCAAAAATTGGCAACGAATTCGGTGGTAAAGATCACACCACCGTTATTCACGCCTATGATAAAATTGCTGATGCCTTGAAAACTGACAGTGATTTACAAGCAGAAATCACAAATCTTAAAACCGAAATTGAAAGGTAGTCCGAGTCAGCAAAAAAAGTAATCGATTTGACCCAAAGTTCAAGTCGGCTACTTTTTTTACTCATTCGAATAGGCTATGATAGATAAGACTTCAAAAAGAAAGATGTGGAAAACTCAAAAAGTTATGCACAAGTTATCCACATGTGCATAACTTACAGTTTACGAGTGTTTCTTAAACTTATCCACAGTATCCACTGCCCTACTATTACTATTCTTTTATTTATATTATGGATTATAAGGAGTCCCAAACATGAAATTTACAATTAATCGTGCAGCGTTCATCAAAGAACTCAATAATGTGCAACGCGCCATTTCTTCAAAAACCACTATTCCAATCTTGACCGGTTTAAAGTTAGTTGCTGATGATTCTGGTTTAACACTCACTGGTTCAGATGCTGATATTTCGATTGAAACACTGATCCACTCAGATAATCCTGACAATCAACTTGCCATTCAAAGTCCAGGTGCCATTGTGTTGCCCGCACGTTTTTTCAGCGACATTGTTAAACGATTACCAGAAGATAACTTAACGTTAGACGTTACTGAAGGCTTCCAAACAGAGATCACTTCAGGATCTGCATCATTTACTATTAACGGTTTAGATGCTAATAACTATCCTCATTTGCCAGAAATTGATGCCAGCGATGCGATTACACTAACTGGCGATGTTTTCCGCGAACTGATCAATCAAACCGTTATTGCCGTTTCAAATCAAGAAAGCCGACCAATTTTAACCGGTGTCCACTTTACGTTAGTTGATAATCAGCTGTTAGCCGTTGCTACTGATAGTCACCGGCTAAGTCAACGTAAGATCGAATTGCCATCCGCTGCCTCAGGTACCTATGACGTTATTATTCCTGGTAAAAGTTTAACGGAACTCGCCAGAATGCTTGGCGATGATAATCCTGACGTTGAAATGCGGCTGTCCGAAAACCAAGTCCTATTTACCATTGGTGACACCATGTTTTATTCACGTTTGTTGGAAGGCAACTATCCAGATACTTCACGGCTGATCCCTAATGAATCAACCACTAGTGCTGAATTTGATGCTAAGGGGTTGCTCTCGGCTATTGAACGTGCATCGTTGCTGTCACATGAATCGCGGAACAACGTGGTGAAGTTGACCCTTGATCCAGCCAACAGCCAAGCAAAGATTTTTGGTAACTCGCCTGACGTTGGTAACGTTGAAGAAGCTTTGACGCCTAGCGAAATGACCGGGGAAGAGCTTGAAATTTCGTTTAACCCTGACTATATGAAAGATGCCTTACGTTCGTTTGGCGCTGCAGTGATTACGATTTCCTTCACGTCACCGTTGCGGCCGTTTACGCTGGTACCAACTGAAGACAAAGAGAACTTTATTCAGCTGATTACACCAGTTAGAACTTTTTAAATTAAATCAATAAGCAAAAACGTCGACTCAGTTCGAAACTGAATCGGCGTTTTTTTGTTACCAACGTTTCGTTAGCTGATTTTAGTGACGATTTTTAGGAAATTTTGGGTCATAAATTGGTTCGTTAGTTACTTTTTTCAAAAATGAGTTAATTTTTACCAATTCCGTTATAAAACGTCATTTTTAAGCTCTAAGCGTTTTTAACTAGATTATGGCAAAATACCTTATGAATATCGAAAATCGCTTAAATGGCTGTAAATGAAACTGAAACTATACTTTTACCCCTAAAAAGCGTATAATTATAAGAGAAAATGAAGGTGGGTGAAGCCGTGAAAAAGGAAGTTTTCATTGAACCACCCTTTATCACCTTGGGCCAGTTGCTGAAAGAAGAAGCAATCGTTAGTTCAGGTGGTCAAGCAAAGTGGTATTTGAAGGAACATGCGGTTGATGTGAATGATGAGCCGGATAATCGGCGCGGACGAAAACTATATCCAGGAGATACGGTCGATGTCAAAGACGTTGGGCTGTTTTTTATTCGCTTAAAACAGGCTGAATAAGCTTATGAGATTAGAAGAATTAAAGTTGCATCATTTTCGTAACTATCAAGATTTAACCGTCTCGTTTGGGCCGGGTGTTAACGTCTTGATTGGCGAAAACGCACAGGGTAAGACTAATTTGCTAGAAGCCATCTACTTTTTGGCTTTGGCGCGAAGTCATCGGACCAGTAACGATCGCGAATTGATTGGTTGGCAGGCAGATACAGCGCAGGTATTTGGCCGAGTGCAGAAGAATAGCGGTACGACACCGCTAGAGCTCGATCTTTCCAAACATGGTAAGAAGGCCAAAGTGAATCACTTGGAGCAAGCAAAATTATCGGGCTATGTCGGCCAGTTAAACGTGATTTTATTTGCACCGGAAGATTTGAATTTAGTCAAAGGATCTCCGCAAGTTCGGCGTCGTTTTATGGACATGGAATTTGGCCAAATGAGCCATAAGTATTTATACAACACTTCTCAGTACCGCACGATTCTCAGGCAGCGTAACCGTTATCTCAAGGAATTGGGCAGTAAGAAACAGTCAGATATGGTGCTGTTAGATGTTCTGTCTGATCAGCTGGCGGCTTACGGCTCTGAGATTATTAGTGCGCGTGTCACGTTATTGAAGCGCTTAGAAGTCTGGGCAGCTCAGGTTCATCAGGAGATTTCGCAGCAGCGAGAACAACTGTCGTTTCACTATGAAACCAGTGTTAAAGATGATGATCTACTCGATACCCAGCACGTCTACGATGCGCTCAAATTGCTGTATAAGCAACGTCGTGATAAGGAACTCTTTCAGCGAACAACGCTCATCGGACCGCACAGAGATGACTTAAAGTTCTTAGTAAACGATAAGGATGTTTCGAGTTTTGGCTCTCAGGGTCAGCAGCGGACAACGGCACTTAGCGTTAAGTTAGCTGAAATCGATTTGATGCACGAACAGACGGGTGAATATCCCGTTTTACTGCTGGATGACGTGCTGTCCGAATTGGATGACAGCCGGCAGACGCATTTGTTAACGGCAATTCAGGATAAGGTTCAAACTTTTCTAACCACCACTAGCTTAAGTGGTGTGGCGCAAAAATTAATACACCAACCAAAAGTATTTCGGATCAGTGACGGTGAAATTCAGACTGATCATTAGTTGTTTTAGGGATTTATTAGTGAGGAGGATCACACTTGGCTGAAGAAAAAGAAACGAAACAAGAGCGTGCTCGCGAGTACGATGCCAGTCAGATTCAAGTTCTCGAGGGACTTGAAGCGGTTCGCAAACGACCTGGTATGTACATTGGCTCTACCAGTTCACAAGGGTTACACCATTTGGTCTGGGAAATTATTGATAATGGGATTGATGAAGCCTTGGCCGGTTTTGCTGATGCCATTCACGTGACGGTTCAAAAGGACAATAGTGTCACTGTAATGGATAATGGTCGTGGGATTCCCGTTGACACTCAAAAGAAAACGGGTAAATCAGCACTTGAAACGGTCTTCACGATTTTGCATGCCGGTGGTAAATTCGGCGGTGGCGGCTATAAAGTTTCCGGTGGTCTTCACGGTGTGGGTGCGTCAGTCGTTAATGCGCTATCCTCTAAACTGGATGTCAAGGTTGTTCGTGATGGTAAACGTTACTACATGGACTTTGCCTATGGCCGAGTAACTACCCCAATGAAGGTTATCGATACTGGTTTGCCAGAAAACATTCATGGCACAACGGTTCACTTTCTGCCGGATTCAGATATTTTCCGTGAAACGACTACTTTTGATATTAAAACGCTGACAACACGGATTCGCGAACTGGCTTTCTTGAATAAGGGATTGCGGATTACGATTCGTGACGAGCGACCAGAGAAGCCAACTGAAGAATCCTTTATGTACGAAGGCGGCATCAAGCATTACGTTGAGTATTTGGATAAGAATACTGACGTGTTATTTGACGAACCAATTTACGTTGAAGGTGAGGAAAACGGCATTACGGTTGAAGTGGCACTCCAGTATACGGATGGCTACCACTCTAACTTGCTGACGTTTACTAATAACATTCACACGTACGAAGGCGGTACTCATGAGGAAGGGTTCAAGCGGGCCCTTACTCGTATCGTTAACGATTACGCCCGTAAGAATAATTTGATGAAAGATAATGAACCTAATCTGAGTGGGGAAGATGTTCGTGAAGGGATGACTGCTGTTGTCTCCGTTAAACACCCGGATCCACAATTTGAAGGTCAAACTAAAACCAAACTGGGCAACTCAGACGCTAGAACGGCCACGGATCATATCTTCAGTGAACGCTTCATGCAGTTTATGATGGAGAACCCGACAGTCGCTCGGAAAGTGGTTGATAAGGGGTTACTGGCTTCTAAAGCGCGAGTTGCTGCTAAGCGTGCCCGTGAAGTTACCCGTAAGAAGAGCGGACTTGAAATCAGTAATTTACCAGGGAAACTGGCTGATAACACCAGTAAGGACCCTGCAATTTCTGAATTATTCATTGTCGAAGGTGATTCTGCCGGTGGTTCTGCTAAGCAGGGCCGTTCACGGTTAACGCAAGCTATTTTGCCCATTCGTGGGAAAATCTTGAACGTTGAAAAAGCCAGCATGGATAAGATTTTAGCTAACGAAGAAATTCGTTCACTGTTTACAGCGATGGGGACTGGGTTTGGCGAAGACTTTGATGTCTCCAAGGTCAATTATCACAAACTGATCATCATGACCGATGCCGATGTCGACGGTGCCCATATCCGGACGTTGCTACTGACGCTGATTTATCGCTATATGCGGCCACTACTGGACGCTGGGTACGTCTACATTGCTCAGCCACCGCTGTATCAAGTTCGCCAAGGGAAAATGAAACGTTATATTGATTCTGATGAAGAATTAGATGACATTTTAGGCCAATTACCACCATCTCCAAAGCCAGTTATTCAACGGTATAAGGGACTTGGTGAAATGGATGCTAGCCAATTGTGGGAAACTACGATGGATCCAGATAAGCGTCGTCTATTGAGAGTTGATCCTAGTGATGCCGCTGAGGCCAACGAAGTCTTCACCACGTTGATGGGTGACAAAGTTGAACCACGGCGAGACTTCATCGAAACGAATGCGAAGTATGTTGAAAACTTGGATGTCTAGTTTGAATTAACTGAAAATTCACTGGGGGTCATTGATTGACGGGTAGTTGAGTGCCCGTGATACGTTATGGGAGGTACTAAATTTGGCGAATGAAGAACTGCCAAGTCGCATCACTGATGTCGATTTAGCGAAAACCATGCGGACTTCATTTTTGGACTACGCCATGAGTGTTATCGTTGCTCGTGCGTTACCAGATGTTCGGGATGGTCTAAAACCAGTTCACCGGCGGATCCTTTACGGGATGAGTGAATTAGGCGTTACGCCTGATAAACCATATAAGAAGTCTGCCAGAATCGTTGGGGACGTTATGGGTAAGTTTCACCCCCATGGGGATGCTGCAATTTATGAAGCCATGGTCCGGATGGCGCAAGATTTCAGTTACCGTTACATGTTAGTTGACGGCCACGGTAACTTTGGTTCTGTTGATGGTGATGGTGCAGCTGCCATGCGGTATACCGAAGCTAAATTGAGCAAGGTTGCCATGGAAATGTTGCGCGATATCAACAAAGATACCATTGATTATCAGCCAAACTACGATGGCACTGAAAAAGAACCCGTAGTATTACCAGCACGTTTCCCTAACTTACTGGTTAACGGTGCTTCTGGGATTGCCGTTGGGATGGCGACTAATATTCCACCGCACAATTTGGCGGAAGTAATTAGTGCGCTGCATATCCTGATGAAGAATCCAGATGCCACTACTGCGGATCTGATGGAAGCTTTACCTGGTCCAGATTTTCCAACCGGTGGTGTTGTCATGGGCAAATCCGGTATTCGGAAAGCTTATGAAACTGGTAAGGGAACCATTACCTTACGGGCAAAAGTTGAGATTGAGGAAGATAAGAGTGGCAAGCAAAAAATCGTTGCTACCGAAATCCCTTACATGGTCAACAAAGCACGCTTAATTGAACGGATTGCTGATCTGGCACGAGATAAGCGAATCGAAGGGATCACGGATGTTAACGATGAGTCTGACCGTGAAGGGATGCGGATCGTTGTTGATGTGCGTCGTGATGCCAGCGCTGAAGTTATCTTGAATAACTTGTACAAGATGACCATGATGCAGACGTCATTTGGCTTTAATATGTTAGCCATCGTTAACGGTTCACCTAAAGTTCTGAGCTTAAAAGAGATTTTGCAGTATTATCTGGCTCATCAACTTGAAGTCATTCGTCGCCGGACGGAATTTGAACTTAAAAAAGCTAAGGCACGTGCTCATATTCTTGAAGGGTTACAGATTGCGCTTGATCACATTGATGAAATTATTTCCATCATTCGTAATTCTCAAACGGCTGAAGTTGCTAAAAACGAGTTAATTAGTCGGTTCCCACTGTCTGATAAACAAGCACAAGCCATTTTGGACATGCGGCTCGTTCGTTTAACTGGTCTAGAACGTGACAAGGTTGAAAAAGAATTTTCTGAACTGCAAAAATCAATTACTGAATATCAAGAGATTTTGGCAAGCAAGGAAAAGCAGAACCACATTATTTACGAAGAATTACTGGAAATCCAAAATAAATTTGGGGATCCTCGTCGGACTGAATTAATGGTCGGTGAAGTTTTGAGCCTAGAAGACGAAGATTTGATCGAAGAAGAAAACGTGATGATTTCCCTGACTCACAATGGTTACATCAAACGGTTGCCTACGTCTGAATTTAAGGCGCAAAACCGTGGTGGCCGTGGAATTCAAGGAATGGGTATCCATGACGATGACTTCATCGAGCACTTGATCTCCACTTCCACGCATGATGTGCTGTTATTCTTTACCAATGCTGGTAAGGTGTACCGGATGAAGGGGTACGAAATTCCTGAATACGGTCGCTCAGCTAAGGGGATTCCAGTGATCAACTTGCTGAATATTGAAGCTGGTGAAAAGATTCAAGCCGTCATCAACGTGTCTGATGCTGCGGGGGATCAGGAGAAATACCTGTTCTTCACCACGTTGCACGGTACGGTTAAGCGAACACCAGTCAGCGAATTCTCTAATATTCGGAGTAACGGTCTAAAGGCTTTGAGCTTGAAGGATGATGACCAATTGATCAACGTGTCCATCGTTGATGATGAACAATGCATGATTATTGGGACGCATTCGGGCTATGCTGTTAGCTTTAAGGCCAGCGACGTTCGTTCAATGGGTCGTTCAGCTACAGGTGTTCGTGGTGTCCGTCTTCGTGAAAACGATTATGTTGTTGGTTCAGCTATTTTAGAGCCAAATGACAACGTCTTCGTCATCTCCGAAAAGGGCTATGGCAAACAGACGCCAGCTAGCGAGTATGCCATTAAAGGTCGTGGTGGCAAGGGTATCAAGACCATCAACGTCACTGAAAAGAATGGTCCACTTGCTGGTTTAACGACCGTTACCGGTGAAGAAGACATTATGCTGATTACCGATAAGGGTGTAATGATTCGGTTCGGTGTGGAAAATGTTTCTCAGACTGGTCGGGCAACTTTAGGTGTTCACCTGATTCGCCTGGATCAAGATGCAAAAGTTGCTACTATGGCGGTTGTTGGAAAAGAAGCGCCAGCGGATGAATCTGATGAAACGGATTCAGACGAGTCAACTGACGATGGCGATACATCCTTAGACCGGTTAGTTGATCGGGCAACGGATGATGATGCTGATTCATCAGCTGATAGTGACAGTGATGATAGCGATAACGAATAATTAAAAAGCAATATTTAAAAGAACGGCAATGATGCCGTTCTTTTTTGCGTAGTTAGAAAGTATAACCACCATCTCTTGTCAGGTTAGTTTAAAAAATAATTTATCGTTTAAGGGTTGCGGCAGCTGAATTGCGGGGTGAGTAGCTAACTGCGGGCAATCGGATTACAGAATAACATTGCATATTTGAGCGAACTTTGGTAAAATAGCATTCTGTGAGTAATCCATTCGGAAGACTCTCCTTGCTCTCTTAAAACTCAATGAAGAGGGCCTGAAGTCCATAAGGAGGTGCAAATTTCATGAAGTATGAAATTACCTACATCATTCGTCCAGATCTTGACGATGCAGCAAAGACCGCATTGGTTGATCGTTTCGACAAGATTTTGACTGACAATGGTGCAGATTTAATCGATTCAAAAGACTGGAAGAAGCTTCGTTTCGCATACGAAATTGGCGGTTACAGCGAAGGTTTATACCACGTTGTTAACTTAAACGCTAATGACGATAAGGCTTTAAACGAATTCGACCGTCTTTCAAAGATCAATGACGATATTCTTCGTCACATGATCGTAAAACGTGAAGACTAATTTTTGACATTTAATGACTGAGAGGAGCGGGTCGTATGATCAACCGGGCAGTGCTTACCGGACGCTTGACAAGAGATGTTGATTTGCGGTATACCCCAAGCGGGGCGGCAGTTGGGAACTTTACGTTAGCTGTTGATCGGCAATTTACCAATCAAAACAACGAACGTGAAGCTGACTTTATCAACTGTGTTATTTGGCGGAAATCAGCTGAGAACTTTGCTAATTTTACTCATAAGGGTGCGTTAGTAGGGATCGATGGCCGGATTCAAACCAGAAACTACGAAAATCAGCAAGGTCAACGGATCTACGTTACCGAAGTTGTGGTTGAAAACTTTGCTTTATTAGAACCGCGTTCAGCGAATAATAATGCAGGGAATACCAACAACGGTGGTAACCATAATGCACCCACTGGCAATGCTCCTCAGAACACTAATCCGTTTGGTGATCCAAACACCAATGGGGCGGCTAACAATAATCAGAATACTGGGAACAATCAAGCGGACCCATTTGCAAATAATGGTGATTCAATTGATATTTCCGATGATGATTTACCGTTCTAAACGGATCGAATTGGAGGGAAAATCATGGCTCAACAAAGAAGAGGTGGCCGTCGTCGTCGTAAAGTCGACTTCATCGCCGCAAACCACATCGAATACATCGATTACAAAGATACTAACTTATTGGAACGTTTCGTTTCAGAACGCGGTAAGATTTTGCCACGTCGGGTTACTGGCACTAGTGCCAAGAACCAACGTAAGTTAACCATCGCTATCAAGCGTGCACGGATCATGGGCTTAATGCCATTCGTTGTTGCTGACTAATATAGTGAGTGAGAAGGTGTCAACCAGTATAAACTGGTTGATGCCTTTTTTGGTGCTCGTTGTTAAGCTTGTGAAACAAGTTTTATAAATTGGTTAATTGGTATGGTATGTGAAAACAGGAGTGGTATAGTAATCTAAGTATCCATCAGAACTAATGGATGGTCGTAATAACTGGATAATCAGACATTAAACAAGGAGCATCACAGTTAAATGAGAAACACTAATCAATCAGAAGAACCCAAAAAATCGCACCATCAGCAAATTGAGTGCAATATAGAAAAATGCTGGGTACGTATGGGAATAGTCACCGTCACGCTGTTGACAGGGTTCACCTTCAGCATGGCGGTGACTGGTGTCCAGGCAGCGGCTGAAGGGGAAGGCACAACAACTCAAGAAACCAAAGCCAATGATGTTTCTTCGTCTTCTGAGCAGCCAGCAGTTTCGAGCTCAGATGAAAAGGATCAAGCAAAAAATGATCAATCATCAGCGTCAAACAGTAGTGATACTTCAATATCAAAAGCAAGTAGTACCACTTCTAGCAGTCAGTCGAGTAGCTCAGAGCAATCGTCAGGAACTTCAGATGCATCAAGTATAGATAGTTCAAGTTCATCTAGTGTGGACACTTCAAGCCAATCCAATGCAAACAAACCCGCTACTGATGTCAATGGGCATTCATTGAAATTTGACTCATCGAGCAATCAGAAAACAGCAGATTCTTCGTCTGAAACTAAAACAGTCAACGATAAAACAGCTACGCAAACTGCTGATGTTAAGAAAGATGCTGATGGTAACTATTGGCTACCAGTAGCTGATGAAAAGACCGGGGTTAACACTTATACCCAATTAACGGATTATAGTTACAGTCAAAATGCGGATAGCTCAACGTATACTGTTACAGGTTATACGGGTGATTTACAAAATTACCTTGCGGGTGGAACAACACCTGAAAACGGCTATGCAACTGATATTACGATTCCTGATACCTATAACGGTAATAATGTTACAGCAATTGGTGATAACGCTTTTGATAACGAAGATGGCGATGATCCGATTGCTGTACTAACAAAAGTTACGTTAGGCAAAAATATTACAACAATTGGTGACAATGCTTTTGCTGGTAACGATATTAAAGGCGAAATAGTCATTCCTGATGCGGTAACTTCAATTGGTGAGAATGCTTTTGCCAATAATCAAATTTCAGGCACTGTTAAAATGCCATTTCAAGTTAGTATTGGTGATAATGCATTTGCGAATAATCAAATTACCGGTGTTGTAATGGGCAATAATACTTGGTTCACAGGTAACGGAACGTTTGCTAACAACCTGATTACTAGTCTTGATTTGGGAACAGGCGTGACATTAATCGGTAAAGGTGCGTTTGAAAACAATCGACTAACGACACTGACATTACCAGATCAAGTGGGCACCATTAATGATAATGCATTTCAAAATAACAAATCATTAACGACAATTAATTTTAGTCAGAAAGGTAACTTAACGCAGATTGGGACATCTGCATTTGAATCTGATGCATTAACTGCGGTGGCGCTACCATCCAGTGTGATTAATATTGGTGATCGAGCATTTACTAATAATCAAATAACAACGTGGTCTTTGGGTTATCATAAACTAAGTTCTGATTATAAAAATGGACAAACGATTGGGACCAGTGCGTTTGCTAATAACCAAATTAGTGGTTCAATCATAATCCCAGATTCAGTAATTGAACTGGGTGCTTATGCTTTTACGAATAATGAAATTACTGGAGTAAGTTTAAGTGACAAAATCACCCAAATTAATGATTATACTTTTGCAAATAACAAATTTACAGATCAGTTAGTCATTCCGGATGCAGTCACTAATATTGGGAAAAGTGCTTTTTTGAATAATAAGATTACTGGTTTAATACTAGATAAAAATCTCCAAACAATTGACGATAATGCCTTTGCGAATAATCGTGTTAGTGATACGGTCACAATTCCCGGCAGTGTATATGCAATTGGTGAAAATGCTTTTTTAAATAATCAAATTAGCGAGTTAGTGTTGGATAAAGCAAATTCAAATAATCAGACAATAGCCACTAATGCGTTTGCTCAAAATAAAATTAGTCAGGTTGTCAATAACTCTGGGAATGATTCCGATGACTATTTAAGCAATCAGCAAGCTACGGTTACTGTGAACGCCCTTGCAACCACCACTCAAATTGAAGATATTCGCACAATAATTAAAAATAAGGTCGGTATCACACTACCTGAAGTTTCAACATTCACAGATAAGGCTGGTAAACAATGGCAGTATGATTCACAAGCAGATACACTCACTATTCCAAGCGGAGAGACGATGCCGAATCAAGTTACTTTTAAATTTAGCTCAGTTGGTTCGGCCAGTTACGGAACCAATGATTTGGTAGTCAATCTGCAACAGCAAAATTCAACAGGTCCAGCCGTAGCTGCCACAACCACCACGGTCAACTATGAAACCCCAGCCGGTAAAATACAAGGCAGTGCTCAGTTAGTAGGGACTCCCGGTACACCATTTGATCGTTATAAGGTTCAGGAGTATGTTCCGGCTGGCTGGCAACTAGCAGACTCAGTTAGCGAACTACCGCTGATTATCGCCCAAGATACCAATCGAACAGTGGTTATCCCGTTAGTTATCGCATCAAGCGGACCAGCCGTAGCTGCCACGACCACCACGGTCAACTATGAAACCCCAGATGGTACGGTACAGGGAAGTGCTCAGTTAGTAGGGACTCCCGGTACACCATTTGATCGTTATAAGGTTCAGGAGTATGTTCCAGCTGGCTGGCAACTAGCCGTTTCAGTTAACGAATTACCGCTGATTATCGCCCAAGATACTAATCAAACGGTGATTATCCCGCTAGTTGCAAAAACCACAGCTTCAAGCGGACCAGCCGTAGCTGCCACAACCACCACGATCGACTATGAAACTCCAGATAGTAAAATACAAGGCAGTGCTCAGTTAGTAGGCACTCCCGGTACGCCATTTGACCGTTATCAGGTTCAGGAGTATGTTCCGGATGGCTGGCAACTAGCCGTTTCAGTTAGTGAATTACCATTGATTATCGCCCAAGATACTAATCAAACGGTGATTATCCCGCTAGTTGCAAAAACCACAGCTTCAAGCGGACCAGCCGTAGCTGCCACAACAACGACAGTCAACTATGAAACCCCAGATGGTAAAATAAAAGGCAGTGCTCAGTTAGTAGGCACTCCCGGTACGCCATTTGACCGTTATCAGGTTCAGGAGTACGTTCCAGCTGGCTGGCAACTGGCTATTCCGGTTAGTGAATTACCGCTAATTATTGCCCAAGATACCAATCAAACAGTGATTATCCCGTTAGTTGCGAAGACCACAGCATCAAGCGGACCAGCCGTAGCTGCCACGACCACCACGGTCAACTATGAAACCCCAGACGGTACGGTACAGGGAAGCGCTCAGTTAGTAGGTACTCCCGGTACACCATTCGATCGTTATCAGGTTCAGGAGTACGTTCCAACTGGTTGGCAACTGGCTATTCCGGTTAGTGAATTACCATTGATTATCGCTCAAGATACCAATCAAACCGTAGTGGTCCCATTAGCTGCCCAAACTGGGACTGAAACTGGGCCAGCAGTAGAAACCACTACGACAACGGTGAAATATGAGACGCCAGATGGAGTGACCCGAGGTTATATTACCTTAATTGGTGAACCAGGTTATGTATTTGGTCAGGATGAGATTATGGCACATAAGCCAGCTGATTGGCAGTTAGCCGTACCAGTAGATGAGCTGCCGAAACTAGTGGCTCAGACCGGGAATCAAACAATCGTTATCCCGTTGGCTGCCCAAACCAAGACTGAAATCGGACCAGTAGTGGAAGCCACGACTACCACGGTCAACTATGAAACTCCAGATGGTACGGTACAAGGAAGTGCTCAGTTAATCGGTACTCCTGGAACGCCATTTGACCGTTATCAGGTGCTAGAGTACGTACCAGCCGGCTGGAAACTGGCAATTCCAATCAGTGATTTACCATTGATTGTGAGCCAAGCAGGCAATCAAACCGTAGTTATCCCGTTAGTTGCCCAAAGCGATGTAGTAACGCCACCTTCACAACCTGAAAACGGTAATGGTGGTGGAACCACAACTACTGGCCAATCAAATGGTCAAGTCCCAACTGATCCAGAGCAACCCAATTCATCAACTGATAATGGTGGTGCAGTGACACCACATACGCGACCGTCTACTTCAACGAGTGACTCGCAAGCAGGTCAAGGTTCGGCAGGTGAACGGTCCTCAGTAACTGTAGCGACTGGTCTACACGAAGATAGTAATAGTGGTCGGGCAGTTGAAGTTGAGAGAACGGTCCAAACAGCGCGGTTAACACCGTCTAAGCATCAAACAGATCCATCTAAGGCGCAACTACCACAAACTGATGAAGCATCCTCAGTAAGACCAACGATCCTTGGTGTCATATTGTTGAGCATCCTTGGCTGGTTTGGTCTTGCACGTCGGAAACACGAAAAAGATTAATCAATAACTTAAATAGCAGCGCAAAAACGCCTTCGCAGGTCTAAGCTTGCGAAGGCGTTTTATATGGATTAAGTTAATAATTATTTTTCAGTCTTAAATGAACGGGTCGTCAGCGCGATAATAAACGCGATAACAGCTAAGGCAAGTGGTAAGTAGATAGCGACATGCACACCGGCTGTAAAGGCACCCTGAGCACCTAAATGGCTGGCTGCTTGGCCAATACCTAGCAGACTAGTTGCTAAAGCAGTTGAAATCGCACCAACAATTTGTTGCATGGTGTTCATGATGGTACTACCGTCACCGGATGTAGGACCAGCTAAAGCGTTTAAGGCATGGGTTTGAGCTGGTGACATTGCCAAAGGACAGCCGATCATTAAGACGATGTGGGCAGCAATGACAAACATCACAGCGGTATGAGCACCAGTTGTTAGTAACATGATGCTACCGATAATAGCAATCAGGAAGCCTAACCGAGTTAACCACTTAGCACCGAAGTTATCAAATAAACGACCTGAAACGGCAGAAACTAAGGCGTTAACAACACCACCTGGTAGCATGATAATACCGGTCATGGCAACGGGTAGTAACAATCCCTTTTGCATATACATTGGTAAAATATACATGGCAGAAAGAATAATCCCGAAGTCTAACATCACCATTAAAGCGCCAGCCCGAAAGGCAGGAATGGCGAAAATCTTCAGGTTTAAGATAGGTGCATCAATATGAACCTGACGGTAAGCGTAAGCGGCTAATACAATGATACCGAACAATAATAAGCCTAAAACGAGTGGTGAGCCCCAGCCGTGTGAACTTGCGAAGCTAACCGCGGTAACGACGCTGGCAAAGCCAACAACACTGGTCAAAATAGATAAGACATCAATTTTAGGTTTCGTTAATTGACCGACATTTTCTAGTGAAATCAAAGCAAAGATCAAAGCAATGACTAAGAAAGGTACAAATGCCCAGAAAATCCAGTGCCAAGAAAGCTTAGCTAAGATCAAACCGGTCAAAGTAGGTCCAATGGCTGGCGCAAACATAATAACCATGGCGCAGGCACCCATAGCGGCCCCAATTTTAGCTGGTGAGAAGACTTGCATGGCAACCGTAAACATTAACGGTAGGATCAAGCCAGTGGCAATTCCTTGAATCATTCGTCCGAATAATAAAATTGGAAAACTTGGTGCTAATGCTGCAATAATGGCACCTACAAGAAAATCTGATAAACCAAAAATAACGACTTGCCGAGTGGTGAACCACTTGGTGATTAAACTGTTTAACGGTAGTACGACACCAATCACTAACATGTAGCCAGTGACTAACCATTGTGCAGTTGCAGTGGTAATCCCTAGACTAGCCATTAGACTTGGTAATGCAATATTTAACGACGTTTCACTAAACATACCGACAAAGGCACCGACTAGCATACTAACCATGGCTAGTGCGGGGTGCTTGACGGTAACTCGTGGCCGAGAAGAGGCCATTGTTGCTTGCTGTTCCATTGAATAAATTCCTCGCTTTCAGAAAACTTTTTTGCACAAGTGATTACACTAACAGAAAAAAACCGTCTTCGTAAGTTTTTTTTTAATAAATGGTAAAGTTTTTTGAAATTACTGTTAGATACCAAGCTCAGATGTACTAATTTGTTTCCACAAGACTAGTGGTCACAACTAGCTTTCATTTGTGCTAAAATGTAACTACTATTATCATCGACAAAGCAGGGGAGTCTGAAGATGGACGGTTTATTTTCAAGGGCTAATTTACCCGAATTTTTAAGGAATAGACGGTTGCGCGGTCTGGCACTATTCATGATTGCACTATCAATTGCAGGAATTGTTCTGGCTTTTTTGTTCTCATGGATTTTAGGGATATTGGCTTTAGTGGCGGTGGTTACTAGTTTGGTATTTTCCTTTAATACCATGAATGAGATTAGTGCTGATATGAACCGTTACATTGCGGATCTGTCATTTCGAATCAATCGTGGCGAACAAGAGGCGTTGATCGATATGCCCGTTGGTGTCATGATTTTTGGTGACAATGACGCTATCGAATGGGTTAATCCGTATTTGCAGCAATACTTCGGTGACGAAGCGGTTTTGAGTAAGCGAATGAGCGACGTTGATCCGGAACTGGAAAAGTTAATTCAAGATCACGTCAACGACAAGCAGCCGCAAACAGTTACTTGGAGAGACCGCCAGTTTTCATTTTTAGTTCAAAAGGATTTTCGTGCGGTTTATATGACCGAGGTTACCTACTATACTCAAATTGAGCAGCGGTATGAAAACGAACGAATTGCTATTGGTCAGGTCTTCTTAGATAATTATGTTGAAGTGACGCAGTCCATGACGGATCAGGAAATTTCTAATCTAAGAAATTACGTGACCAACGAGCTTTCCGTTTGGGCGCAGCGTTTTGGGATGTATCTCAAGCGGCTGGACGATGACCACTACCTCGTGTTTATGTACGCGCAAGCGATGAAAGCAGTCGAAAATGATAAGTTCAGTATTTTGGATATCATTCGCGAAAGTACCTCTAAGCAAAACTTCCCGCTGACGTTAAGTATCGGTATTGCTTATGGCGGTGCGGATTTAAACAAGTTAGCAGATCAAGCACAGAGTAACCTTGATTTGGCACTTGGCCGCGGCGGTGACCAAGTTGTGGTTCGTGCCCAGGATGAAGAAGCGCGTTTCTATGGTGGTAAGACGAACCCAATGGAAAAGCGGACGCGGGTTCGTGCACGGATGATCTCACAGGCCTTGCAGGAGTTAATGAACCAGTCGGATGCCATCTTCGTTCAAGGCCATCAACAGCCTGACATGGACTCAATCGGTGCCTGCATGGGGATTCGGCGGATTGCTCAGATGAACCAAAAGGACTGTTACATTATCTTGGATCGCAGCGACATACATAGCGATGTGCAGCGGCTGCTTGATTCCATCAAAGACTACCCTGAAATTAACGATGCCATTATTACGCCTGAAGAAGCGTTGGCTAAAATAACGAAACAAAGTATGTTAGTGATGGTCGATCATTCCAAACCATCATTATCAATTTCTCCTGAGCTGTATCAACAACTGGAAAATCGGGTCATGATTATTGATCATCACCGTAGAGGCGAAGAATTCCCCGAAAATCCAATGTTGGTTTACATTGAACCGTATGCTAGTTCAACTTGTGAACTGATTACTGAAATGTTTGAATATCAGTCTCAAGAATCTGAACCTATTAATAAGATCGAAGCGACAGCCATGCTGACGGGGATCTTTATTGATACGAAATCCTTCTCGTTGCGTACTGGATCACGAACCTTTGACGCTGCTAGTTACTTGCGTTCAGCTGGCGCCGATTCGGTTCAAATGCAGCAGTTTATGAAGGAAAACGTTGATAGTTATCTGCAACGGAACCATTTGATTGAGTTGGTTACCTTCGTCCACGAAGATCTGGCAATCATTGCTGGTGAAGAAGATGAAGTTTACGATTCTGTGACGGCTGCTCAAGCAGCGGATGATTTGCTGAACATGTCTGGTGTGGACGCCTCATTTGTCATTACTAAGCGAGATGATGGCCGGATTGGTATTTCCGCTCGAAGTATGGGCGAAATCAACGTTCAAGTCATTATGGAGAAGATGGGTGGCGGCGGTCACCTTTCCAGTGGCGCTACGCAAATTGCTGATAGCACTGTGGCTGAAGTTAAAGATCAGTTGGTAGCGATTTTGAATAGCCAAGAGGATGAGGCAGCAACACCGGCTTCATAAATAGTGTTTGTTGAAAAGGTTTAAAAAATCGTACTGCTGCGGTTCAAACAGTTACGATTTATGGTAAAGTTATTGGTATAAGAGTTCCCAATTGGGATCGATAAAGTCTTGGTATTTCGATACTGATCGAGATGTCAGATAAGGAGGACTTATTGTGAAAGTTATTTTTTTGCAAGATGTTCGCGGCAAAGGTAAGCGCGGCGAAATTAAGAACGTTCCAGATGGCTATGCCCAAAACTTTTTAATCAAGCAAGGGAAGGCAAAGGCTGCAACGGCCAATGCAATAAGTCAGCTTAAGGGACAGCAAAAAGCTGAAGCTAAACGCGAAGAAGAAGAACGACAAGAAGCTGTATCCGTTAAAAAAGTCTTGGAAGATGACAAGACCATCGTTCAGTTAACGGCTAAAGCGGGTACTGACGGCCGACTGTTTGGGTCAATTCCAAGCAAACAAATTGCGCAGGCGTTGGAAAAGCAGTATGGTATCAAATTGGATAAGCGAAAGATTGAATTACGCGAACCAATTAAAGTGATGGGCTTCGTCAACGTGCCTGTTAAATTACATCAAGATGTGACCGGTCGGATTCGGGTTCACATTTCAGAAAAGTAATTTGAAGTTCATTTTCTAAGGGTCGTCGGCAAATTACGTTTGCCCCGACCCTTTCGTTTATCACAGCGAGGGGTAATTAATAATGAGTGAAGGGTTGAGAGATCAAACACCACCTCAAAATATTGAGGCGGAAAAAGCGGTACTTGGGGCCATCTTTTTAAACGGCGATGCCCTAGTCGACGCAATGGAACAACTGACCGCAGATGATTTCTATCGTCGTGCGCATGGGTTGATTTTCCAGACAATGGTTAACTTAAACGACCAGGATGAAGCCATTGATGTGGTGACGGTGTCGGATGAATTAAAACGGCTCAACCAGCTCGAAGATATCGGCGGTATGCCATATATTGCCGAATTAGCAGCCTCTGTCCCAACGGCAGCTAACGTTGGCTACTATGCCAAAATCGTTGCTCAGAAGGCTGTTTTGCGGCGTTTGATCCAAACAGCAACTAAGATCGTCACGGATAGCTATTCAGAAGATGCGCCCGTGGATGAGTTGCTAGATCAAGCTGAGCAGTCGATCATGAACGTCAATGAGTCCCGAAATCAAGCCGGCTTTAAAGCGATCAAAGATGTCTTGAATTCTACTTTTGAAGAGATTGATCGTTTATCGCAACAGGGTGATACAGTGACCGGCCTATCTACCGGATACCCTGATCTGGATAAAATGACAACCGGTCTTCATGACGATGAACTCATGATTTTAGCTGCTCGGCCAGCCGTTGGGAAAACGGCCTTTGCGCTAAATATTGCACAGAATGTCGGGACTAAAACCGATAAAGCAGTGGCTATTTTTAGTCTAGAAATGAGTGCCGAATCACTGGTTAGCCGGATGCTGTGTGCAGAAGGCAGTATCAATGCCAATCATCTGCGGACCGGCCAGCTTGAAGAGGGCGAATGGCAGAACTTAATTGTCGCAATGGGGAGTTTGTCAAAGGCGAAAATCTTTATTGACGATACCGCCGGGATTAAAATGTCGGAGATTCGGGCGAAATGCCGTCGATTGGATAAAGAGCAAAACGGTAATTTAGGCTTAGTCGTAGTTGATTACCTGCAACTCGTCGAAAGTACCGGTGCTGAAAACCGACAGCAAGAAGTTTCCGCAATTTCACGGCAGCTTAAAAAACTGGCTAAGGAACTGCATGTGCCAGTAATTGCCTTGTCACAATTATCTCGTGGCGTGGAACAGCGTCAGGATAAGCGGCCAGTTTTGTCAGATATTCGTGAATCTGGTTCTATTGAACAAGATGCGGATATTGTGTCATTCTTGTATCGTGACGATTATTATGAACGGGATGATGACGACAACGATGATGGTGGTAATGGCGGTGACAGCAACGACGGGGAACAAGATGTCGGTGAGGTCGAAGTCATTATTGAAAAAAACCGTTCAGGTCCACGGGGAACGGTCAAATTGCTGTTTGTGAAATCGTATAATAAATTTTCGTCTATAGCGTATGGGGCGGAACCAAATCAGTAAGGTGCGGAAGCAGACGCTTAGAGAGCGAAAGATAAGGGCGAGGAAATGGAAACCCTGGGTTTGGGGTTTGCATTTCCTCGCCCTTATCTACAGCTCTCTGTCTGCTGTAGCCCGATTCAGCTGTGTAGAAGTAACGAACAATCCCGAACTTGGATTTGTGTCTCGGTGCCCCTATGTGCAAGTTTCTGCCTTGTTGTAGCCCGATTAGGCTATGCAGAAAAGTAAACCAGTCCTGAGCTTGAAGTGTCTCAGTGCCCTTATTTACAGCTCTCTGTCTGCTGTAGCCTGATCCAGCTACACATAATTACCAACGCGCTTGACACACTTCACCATCCATGCGATACTATCAAACGGTGCCAAACCATGGCGGGATTCCAAAGATCGGCGCATTCGTGCGTTCAGAAGGTCGGCGGGCCTGCCTTTTCTTATGTCTTTAAATATGATCCAGTTATCGATTGTGATAGCTGGATTTTTTGTGGTTCGGGGAAGGTTATATTGCTGAAACGTGTTCAAGCGGGCAGACAGCTGCATGTAGGGCAACTCAGCCATAAATCCAAGACCAGGATTTACAGCTGAGTTACCCTACATTTCGCTATCTAAGCGCCCGCTTTCACACTCTACAAAAAAGCCCCACCACATTAGGGATTGTGGTGAGGTCGAGGGGAGTGATAGCGTTTCTTATTGGTTTATCCTGATTTTGGGGAGGAGGAAAAATCGAAAACCGTTATCTGTTTTAAAAGGGAAGTCAACTAATCTTTCATTGACTATGTTTAAATCATAATCAACAAATGTGACAGAAATATGAAGTTTTCCATGCTACTTTCTAAAGGAAACGTTAAAGAAAAGTAAAGCACGGATGCATTCAATAAACGAAAAGAATTACTATTTGTATATATTATCAATATAAATTATAAAGATTCAATCATTAGTTAAACTTGCGTATTTAAAGGCGTTGAGACAGTTAGTTATAAAAAGATGGTTGCAAGCAAAGAATAAGAAGAAGATAATAAAAACGTTACATAATCTAATCTAATTTTCATCAAGGCGTTTAGAAAGGATGTTTACAATGGTCAAACGATACGATAGTGATAAGGTGAAAGCATTAGTACATAAGATTTATAAAGCCTATGGATTTACAGAGGAGCAAAGCGCAGCGGTTGCTGAAACTTTGATTTATACCGATTTACACGGAATCGCGTCCCACGGTGTTCAACGTATGGTGATGTATGATCACTTCATTCAAAATGGTAAAATTCGGGTTAAGAGTAAGCCTGAAGTTGTAAAAGAAACAGACGTGAGTGCCGTGGTTGATGCTAATTTTGGTTTAGGGCAGTTGAACGGGATTTATAGTATGGATATTGCCATTAAAAAGGCTAAGGAGCACGGTGTTGGTATCGTAACGACCAAGCGCTCAGGTCACTATGGGATTGCCGGTTATTATGCCAATATGGCGGCTGATCAAGGCTTAATTGGGCTATCATCAACTAATTCTCGACCAGCAATGTTACCGACGCACGCAACACAAGCATTTGTAGGGACTAATCCAATTGCCTTCGCCATGCCAGCTAAGCCACATAACTTTATCTATGATGCGGCCACAACTACCGTTCCTCAAGGAAAAATTGAAGTCTATCGTAAACTGGAAAAGGATTTACCAGCACTATGGGTGGCAAAGGACGGAAATCAAGAAATTAACGACCACACTGATAACGCTGATTTGGATGCTTTGCGTGATCCATTATCCAACGTTGGTTTAACGCCACTTGGTGGCGTAAGAGAAGAAACCGGGAGTCATAAGGGATTTGGCTTAGGGGTCATCGTAGAAGTCTTCACTTCTATTTTATCGTTGGGGAACACTTCCACCGAAATTACGCCAGAGGATCTGCAAGTTGGACCATGTCAAAGCTTCATTGCCATTGATCCATCAATTTTTGGCGACGTAGACCAAATCGTTCAGCGCTTTTCTGACTACCTGCAACAAATTCGTGAATTACCCGCTATTCCAGGTAAGACGGTTTATGTTGCGGGTGACAAGGAAGCTCTAGCATACGAAGATCGAAAGACAAACGGAATGGTGATTGATGATAAGACCTTAGCTGAAGTCACTGGAATTGCTGATCGGCTAGGTGTTCAGTATGGATCACTAGATATGGATTAATACAAAATAAGCTTAGCTCCAAGATAAATCGATCGTATCGATGACATCTAGAGCTAAGCTTATTTTTTTGGCGAATATGTTTCACGTGAAACATTATTGGGGATTGTTAACGCCAAAGATCAACTGCTGCGAACATCAGTAACAGTGTGACGATGGTATTAAAGATGCGGTAATAACGGTGGTAGAAACGACTCATCATTTGGCCAAACACCGTCCAAACGAAAGTACCCAGACTGCCAATTAATACCATGAGCAGCCACTTTACGGGCATATCGTTCCAGATGCCTGCCAGACTAAAGGCGCCTAATCCAGTGATGAAATACAGATAACACTTGATGTTAGTTAATTGCAGCAACATGCCAGTCCGAAAACCACCGGTACTTTGATCATCTTCACTTGGACGACTGATAAACATATGGTAGGCAAGATACAAGAGATAGGTGCTACCAACGATTTTCATAACCGTAACAAACGTTGGTGTTGATTGCAACCAGTGGGCGAAGAGCACACCCAGTAATCCCATAAGTCCCATTCCAATCAGCATGCCAATATTGAGTCGCAGGCTCGAACGAAAACCTCGCTGCTGACCAGAAACCATCGCCATTATTGTGTTAGGCCCAGGTGTAAATGACATGACAAAAACAAAAATAAAGAATGCTGACATTGAATCTCCCCCTTACAGGTATGTATGATTATTCATTGCATTTGCAATGACTTGGTCAAAGCTTATCACTATTTAATTGCAAATACAATAACCTTCCTGTAAATTAGAGTCAAAATGTACCATACGGAGGTTAATGATGTTTGAAATTATTCGTGATATTGGTGCGATTACCCGTAAGACAGAAATTAAAACCAATGCAGAGTTCAGAAGACTTGGGTTAGCAAATAATGCTTTTATTTATGTGATTCGGACCTATGAAAAGCCTGGCATGTTTCTGGGCGAACTAGCAGATTCTGTTCAGATTGACCGAACAACCGCGTTTCGAACAGTTCAAAAACTCGTGGATAACGGCTATCTGAGATTAGAAGATGATGCTAAGGATAAACGGTTGCGTCGTGTTTACGTCGCTGAAAAGGGGAAGGCGGTATATCCAGAATTGCACGCTTTCGAACAACACTCATCCGATACGTTGCTGTCACAGCTGACCATCGATGAGCAAAATGAACTTAAGCGACTACTTTCCAAGCTAGTTTACTAACCTAATGGATCATGAACCATCTTGATGTGAGGCGTTGAATTGAAGATAAAAGATTCGCCAACTGTTTTAAATCCATATTTCTCATAGAAGCCTTTAACGGGTACTTGAGCCTCAATTTCGATTGGTAAGTGGGCAAAGTGCATCCGAATGGCGGTCAAAACGTTCGTCATCAACTGGTCGCCTAACCCCATACCACGATGGGCAGGATCTGTGACTACTCGGCCAAAGGTGACGTGATCATCTTCCTTGTAGATTCTGGAATAAGCAATGATCCTGTCATCTTGATAAAAGACGTGCAGCGCATTAAGGTCATTTTCATCCACTTCCTGATAAATGCGGTTTTGAGCCACCACGAAGGTTGCTACCCGCAGGTGATAGATTTCATATAGTTCTTTTGTTGATAATTCCGAAAACGACTTGGTTTTCCACATAGATTGACACTCCTGACTAATTGTTGTGCTTCTGTTATTTTAGTGAGAAATCGATAAAAAGGATTTTTAACCCACAATTTAAAAATAATTTTGAAGTCGATAAATGCTATTATAGCAGTGTTTAAAACGTGTTTAAAGCAAGCAATAAAAAATTAATTTATTAAAAATGATTGACATTTTCTCATGTTCGGGGCTACACTACTTGCAACAAATCAAATACGACAACAAGATTTAACCCGATGGATTAGGGTCATAGCCTTATGAAGAGAGTACCGGTTTGGTGAGACGGTATTAGGACTATGATTTGAAAGATCGTGTTCGACGGGTTCGCTTCTCGAGGCGAACTGGTGGCACCCATTATCGTGCAGCGTATCGCAACTGATATTAGTTGCCGTGCGTGTGAGGAATTACTTCAAACGGTAATTTGAATTAAGGTGGTACCGCGTTACTAAACGCCCTTTGGTCTTTGACCAAAGGGCGTTTTTTAGTTGTCGTATAGCTGATAAAATCAAAAAAACTTAGAAGGAGTGGTTGTAATGAAATACGGAATTATTGGTGCAGGTGCAATGGGTTATCGGTACGGTGTTATGCTTCAGGAAAACGCTGGCGTAGATGTTGACTTCATCGATACATGGGAACCAAACGTTGAAAAAGTTCGTGAACAAGGCGGCGTTTCAGTTGCTCGTGACCATAAGAATCGTCGGATCATTCCAATCAACATGTATTATCCTGAAGAATATACCGGCCATCCAGATGTTTGGATCATCTTTAAGAAGCAGATGCAATTAGCTGAAGAACTTGAACGCGACAGTAAAGCCGGTATTTTCCATGATGACCAATACGTCTTCTCAGCTATGAACGGCATGGGCCACTTCGAAAAAATTGAAAAGTACTTTCCAAAAGATCACATCGTCTGTGGGACCGCAATGATTGCTACTCGTCTTGATGGACCAGCAAACGTTGACTTTATGGGACCTGTTAACAGCGAAGTCATGCATATGGCGCCTTATAACAACAAGCCTGCTGATGAAACCATGCAAGCAATCTTCAACGACTTTACAGCCGCTAAGATGGGGCCAGTGATGGTGGACGAATGGAAGGGCATGTGCATGTCAAAGGTTGTTTTCAACGCCGTTACCAACACGCTTTGCACCATGTATGAAATGCAGATGGGACAATTTATTGAATACGAGGGTGTTACTAGAATGGCAACCACGCTATTCAACGAAGCCTTTGACGCCTGCGAACGTGCCGGTATTCACATGATTGAATCCCGTCAAGAAGAAATTGATTCTATCATTCCAGTTAGCCAAGCTTACAAGTACCACTACCCATCAATGTACCAAGATTTCTCTAAGGGCCGTCCTACTGAAGTGGATTACATTAACGGCTACATTGCTAAGATTGGTCGGGAACACGATTATGTTTGCCGGGTTCACGAATTCGTTGTTGAAGAAGTGCATATGGCAGAAATGATGCGTAAGTACCACAAACCAACAGAAAACGTTGCGGATACTAAACAAGCAGAGGTGGAAGCATAATGAAATATCAATTTGCAAACAACATACCTGAAAGTAATGAAGATCCAGTTGGTAATATTTTAAAGGTGGCTGGCGATCCTAAAATCATTTCATTTGCCGGCGGATTACCAGCACCAGAGTTATTTCCCGTTGAAGACTTAAAGAAAGTCACCAACGAGGTTTATGACGAATCTGGTCGTGAAGCCTTACAATATAGTATTGCAGCTGGTTATCCGAAATTACGCGAGGAAATTGCCAAACGAATGAACCGTTCAGGTATTGCTTGCGATATTGATAACATTATGATTACCACGGGATCACAGCAGTCCATTGATTTAACCACTAAACTCTTTGTTAATCCAGGAGATACGGTCATCGTGGAACAGCCAACTTACCTTTGTGCCTTAGATGTGTTCCGTAGCTATGGTGCTCACATGGTAGGCGTACCAATGGATAATGATGGGATGAAGATGGACGCCTTAGAGCAGGCGATTCAAGATAATCCGAATACGAAGTTTATCTACACCATCCCAAGTTTTCAAAATCCAACGGGTCGCACGATGCCTGCAGACCGTCGGCAAAAGATGATTGAAATTGCTGAGAAATACAATGTCATGATTCTGGAAGATGACCCATATGGTGCTATTCGTTTTGCCGGTCAGGACGTTGCACCAGTCAAGACATATGCTCATGATGACCGAGTCATTTACATGAGCACCTTCTCAAAAATCTTAGCACCGGGGCTACGGATCGGCTGGATCGTCGCTGAAAAGAACCTGGTCAAGAAGTTTACTTTAATGAAGCAAACGGTTGATGTTCATTCGGATAATTTAACTCAGCACATCATTGCGAAATACATGTCGGATTACAATATTGATGAGCACATTGCCAAAATTAAGGATGTTTATCGCCGACGTGAAGGCATCATGATGGATGCCATCAAGAAGTATTTCCCAACGGATGCCAAATATAGTCAGCCAGAAGGTGGGTTATTCATCTGGGTTGAGGTGCCAGGCGTTGATACCCAAACGTTATTCAATACCTGCATTGACCATGATGTTGCCTTTGTTCCTGGTGAACCGTTCTACGCCGACAAGGTTATTCCAGGCACGTTCCGCTTAAATTACTCCAATATGCAAGATGATCAAATCGTCACTGGTATTGAGCGATTAGGCAAAGCCATTAAAGAAACCATTAGCAAACAAGTCGAAGTTTAATCACCAACACATAGCACCACTCACATATTTAATCACACATAATATATAGTAGGAAAATTAAAAATCTCGCTAATAAAAGCGAAACACATACTGTAGTTTTAGCAATCACACATATTAAAAAATGCTGATAACATCCCTATCAAACGGGAAGTATCAGCATTTTTTGTTGTCAGTATTTCGGTTACAAATACTTGCCTTTCTGTGCAATTCAGCTTATATTGTCCGCAAAATTAAAATGCTAGGATTTTACGAAAGAAGGCTTAAACCGATGAAAGCAATCGTAATTGATCGATATGGCGATGCGCAAGAGCTTCACGAGGCGCAACTACCAATGCCGACCATTAACCCGGATGAAGTATTAGTTAAGATGGTGGCGACCAGCGTGAATCCCATTGATTGGCGTACACGAATGGGTCGGTCACGAGCTGGTTGGAGTTTTCCCATTGTTTTGGGCTGGGATGTGTCCGGTGTAATTACCACTGTGGGAACCGCAGTTCAGCGATTTAAAGTGGGTGATACGGTGATTGCTAGACCAGATACATCTACAGATGCTACTCGTGGCAGTTACGCGGAGTATATGGCGGTTAAGGCAGATAAGCTGGCATTGAAACCGGCCAATATTTCTTTTGAAGAAGGTGCGGCCATTCCGTTATCTGGCACGGTTGCTTATCAAGTAATCGTTAAGCAATTAGCAGTAGGAAAGGGTGATAAAGTTCTAGTTCAGGGTGGTGCTGGTGGCGTTGGTCTGTTTGCCGTTCAAATCGCTAAGGCGCAAGGGGCGTATGTTGCGACTACTGCCAGTGCGGAGAATTATGACTTACTACGTTCTTTGGGTGCCGATGAGGTGATTGATTATCATCAGATCAAATACACGGATATACTACATGATTATGATGCAGTGTTTGATACTACGGATGATATTGAAAATGGACTCGCTATTCTAAAACCAACTGGTCATCTCGTTAGCATTGCTGGTCAGCCAACTTTTGCCCAGCAAAGTGGTCACCCGTCAGCAAAACATTGGTGGATGCATCCGAACGGTCAGGATTTGGCAGCCGTAGCTGAACTAGTGGCTGCAGGTCAGGTAAAAGTGGTGATTGATAGTGAGTATCCGCTAACTACAGAAGGTCTGCGGGCAGCGCACTTACGCAGTGAATCACGCCATGCCCATGGTAAAATCGTCATCACAATTGCCGATCCCCCGAAGCTAAATAACACCGTGATGTGAAGTGGTACGGAACGTGAGAAAGGCGTATGATATTCATAATCATTTTGAAAGCGAGTCTAACCTATGAGTATTACCTTTAAATACGCTACTAAATCAGATTTACCAACTATCACTGACATTTATAATCAAATAATTCCCAGTCGTTTAGCTACTGCGGATCTACAGCCAGTTTCTGTGGCTTCTAAGCAGGCGTGGTTCGACGAATTTGACCCACATTCACGGCCAATTTGGGTCATGAAAGACGGAGATACCATTGCAGGATGGGTGAGCCTAGAGTCGTTTTATGGCCGTCCAGCTTACATTCATACAACTGAAATTAGTATTTATATTGATGAGAATTACCGTCATCATGGACTGGGGCAAAAGGCGTTAAATTACGTCTTCTCCCAGTTAAAGGATTTAGATATCGATACACTAGTGGCGTTTATTTTTCACCATAATCTTCCAAGTATCGGCTTATTTAAGAAGAATGGGTTTGAGACTTGGGGACATCTGCCTGACGTTGCTGACATGGATGGTGAGCTACGTAGTTTGGATATTTTGGGGCGTCGGTTTAAATAGATGAAAAAAATACCAAGTGCTGCGTTTGCACTTGGTATTTCTTTGGCAATAAAAAAATCAGCATCCACGGTGTCAAGCACTGCGTGGAAACTGATTAGTGGTGTGTTGCATATGATGGGCAGTCAGGGGTCGGTAAGACCCACTTGGCAATCAGTGTTGGTGTAGCGGCCTGTCAACAAGGTATGCGCACGCTGTTTATTAACTGCCATGAATTACTCTTGCGTCTGCATGCAGCTTATGAAAAAGGTCGGTTGGAACAAAGCATTAGCCGTTATGCCCGTTACGATTTACTGATTATTGATGAACTAGGTTATTTACCAGTGGATCACGATGAAGCAAATTTACTTTTTCAGTTAATAAACGCCCGATATGAGCACGCTTCAACCATTATTACTAGTAATAACGAGTTATCAGCCTGGGTGGAGATTTTTCAAAACCCAACGGTAACTGCAGCAATTCTCGATCGAATAGTTCATCATTCACACATTATAAAAATTACTGGTAAATCATATCGTTTAAAGAATGTAGATTGACCGCTAAAAACCGACATTTTCTGACCGCCCTTGACATGCTGGACATTAAAGTGGAACTTTTGAAAATTAATGGTGATTATTTGGGATTGAATAGAAGGACTAGATCCTATGCTGAAAGTCACAATCAATCTTGAATTAGCGTTGTGCGAGGATTATTCTTAAATGCGTGACAAAAATTGTTGTGAGAGGGAGACAAGAGCATGAAAAGATTCATCAAGGGGTTAGCCATTATAGGGATTACTCTGGTAGCATTTACTGATACCACAGTACAAGCAAGTGCCAAGCGACACTATGTCAAGACGCCAACTTCACTGAGGGGAAACTGGTATAGCTTGAACCACGTACATAACACTTTAAGTATTACTAAGTATACATTTAGTGGTATGGAGGGGATTCATAATCATTGGAAACTAAGTGGTAAGAAATTTTCTAAACACATGAGTACTCCAGAACTGTACGTTGGAAAGGGTGATTCTCCGCGTGGCTATTATTGGATTGGTTTGAGTTCGACAGATGCCGGGCAACTTTACAGAAGAACAACTCTAAAATTTCACGGTAAAAAGTATTCGGCAATTAAGCAGCTCAACTTAATATCTTATAATCCAGTAAAGTATCAAACAACTTACTGGACACATCAAAAAAATTTAAAACGTTAAATTTGCTGTTATTTGAAGGGAAGTAAATGTATGAGTAAATTGATCAAAGTATTCGCTGCCATGGCCTTTATCCTTTTAGCATTTGCTACAACATCGACTACCGCTAGTGCTAAGCGCTATTATTCGACAGTTCCTAAGGCTTTAAGAGGTACCTGGTACGAATATAATAAGGATACATATAGTTACACCAAGATGGTGTTTTCTAAACAGCGTTTTTATTATAAACTTAGTTCATTTAAGGGTATTTCTTTATATGGAAACCAGTTCCATCATTCAAATCATAGCGATTTGTACGTAGCCTCAAAGCGTACGAAGAGGGGTTATTACAAAATTGGGCCACGTCATTCTGACGATCTGTATTTAAAACCTGTAGTTATTTATGACCGGGGAAAAAGGGTACATGCACTTAAAGATATGAGCCCAGATATGGGTTTCGGAACGACTTATGTTTATGCGTATCACTATAAGCATAAGGCATAAAATATTTAGAATAACTTACGGACTTCTCCTAATCGAGTAGCCCGTTTTTTTATTTAGTACTAGTACATGATTATGTTGTATTTTTTAGTACCTAGCAGACGTATTCTACGCAACAAGATAATCGTACTGCAATCATTAATCATTGGCCCTAGCTATAAGTTCTGGTAGTAATCTTAGGGTTTTGTTATGCTTGTGTAAATATATATGAAATGAGGAACACAAACTTGGTAGAAAACGATACAAATATTCATCCTGGATTTCTTTTGAAATTTGTAGATAAACAATATGTAGATGATTTTATTAATAAAGGGCAATTGCATTTTTCGCAGTTAGGATATTTTATTGATCAAGAAAATGAAAATGGAGATGATGTTATTGGCGATAGGTCTGAAGGTATGCGAATTGCTAATCCAGACCCTGAAGCAAGTACAATTACCATTACCTGGAAAGATAAGAAGTACGAGCTTCACGGTGCTAAAGACGGTGTGTTAAAAATTAAATACGAATACACTGATGATACTGTTCGGCAGTGGGGAGTTGTATCTATTTGCAATATTGACTTATTTAAGGATGGGGAAGTAGTTTCTGTTGATCGTATAAATAAGATTTGGGAAGTAAAGTTAAAACAAGCTTTGTTAGATGATTTATATAGGTTAAGCGGTGAAGGTACACGCGTTCCTGTTATTTTTAATGCACAAACCTTATTGGAGTGTATGGATGAAAAATTAAAAACAGTAAGCCATCCAATGTTCATGAGAAATGTGAAATATTATTCTGACGAATCAGAAGCTAATATCTCACTTGATGAATATAATGAACATCCTGAAAATATAGCGTTTCTTAAGAGACAACAGTATAAATATCAAAGAGAAGTTAGAGTACTTTATACCGGAGCAGTTCCTTATAAGCGTGGTAAGAATATTGAAATAGGTTCAATTATAGCAGGAGCTATAAAATTAGACTCGTTTGATGATTTGAAAAAAATAAGATTTCAAGCAATCCAGAAAAAATAGTATTTTGTTAATATCGAAGGTGTAACTAATCCTCAATATTAATACAAAAGCAGGTAGTTAAAAATCCAAGGATTTTTAACTACCTGCTTTTGTATTAGGAGACTTATATCGCAGTCTCAAAGGCGTCTAATTAAATATGGCTAATTTCGGTCATACAGATTTTAAATTATCTAACATATACTGTCTTTGCAGATGTTACGGAAGTAAAGTGACCATGACTATAATGACCAACAGTTACCTGAACTGTTTTAGCTTTGGGCGCGTAGACAGTCTTGCTAAAGGTATGTTTACTGCTTAATTTAGTGTATTTGGTACCCTTATACGTTTTAATACGTGCATAGTTTGCAGATTTATACAATTTAACAGTACCGACAATTTTGACGTATTTTTTTGATGAAATTCGCTTAACTGATAGTTTAGAGATATAGCTGCTCTTACTATTGGCTGTTACGGGTTTGGCAACACCATCATGATGGCTACTATAATCGGCAACTGCATCTCCTAGAGTTGCACCTAATGATTCAAAATCTTCTGTTACATCGTATGCGTTATCGATATCGTCTTGGACATCAGAAATCATAGAATCTAACTTGATTTGATAGGCGTGTGATAAACGTGAACGGAAAATTTTGTATGATGCGACAAAACTATTTAAACTTTGTTGTTCGTCTGTATCGGCTGCTGCGTAGCTACCAAAGTCATTAAAATATCCATAGAATGAATCGTCTGGAAAAGATATATCTGTGTAAGCAGCTTGTGGATCTGTCGGAAGATCCTTAATTACATTTCCTCTAACATAAGCTGATGCTATTTTTAAGGCATTGTTCACACCATTTAAATCACTTTGATACTGTGAATATGGTATTTTTGATGCGGCTTGTGCCTGAGTAGTCGTTACACTTGGAATTTCAAGTATTGCTGTTGATGCTAGTGAAGCACCTAGAATGATTGCTACTGCCCTTTTCAATATTGTTTTAGTCAAAAAATGACCTCCTATAAGATATAATAAAATCATTATTTAATTATACTGTTATAAATTATAAAAAGGAATGATTTTTTGATATTAATATAAGTAGTAAGAAAAGTGGCGCTAATTTTCGACATGGAATTGTTATTAAACATCTGCAAAGATTCGCAACAAAGGTCGTATTAATGTGGTGTAAACAGGCAATTTATATGTTCTCTGCCACTGGCAAATTAAACATTAATAATTGATCCTGTCTGTAAACCCTAGGTTAAGGCGCTTGATTTTTAATATATAAAAAAATCATATTTTGGATGATATTTAGTAGTTAGTGAATGAATGACGTACCTATAGTAGTTGCTGAAACTAACAAATTTCCAATAAGATTGGTGAATTCTGGATGATTTTCAAAAAAGTCTGTAAATTTGTTCCAGTTGCTTGGATAAATGGCTCCTTTTTGAATATCAGATTTAATTTCGGATGCGATTTTTTGATCATCTTCAGAAAGCTTTGAAGTAGCCTCGCTAAATTTCTTTAAATTTTCAGAAGCTTGAGTTTTAATTGAAACAGAATTATTAGATATAAGTGATTGATTTTCACCATTCATGACATTGGTGTTTTGGGAATTAGTAATATTCGTTGTGTTTTGCACGATAGTACCCTCCTGCTTTTGAATAAATTCATATCCTTTACTAGTAATTCGAGGTTTTGAAGAAATAAATAAATAGAAAGTACTTCGATTATCCCACTTATCAAAACCGGATATATAACCGTCTTCTATCACTGTGGAAATTGCATTAGGAATGCTTTCGTCTGTATAGGCAACGCTGGTAATTTCACTGATGGTGCCATTTTCGACAGCAGCAAATAGCTGATGAATCTGTTCTAGTGTAGATCCGTGAAGATTGAGAGGATTGAGAATTTTTTTTGCCGCTAAAGTTAATGTATAGTCAGGATCTAGTAGTATATTTATTGTGTCATCCTTCTCTTTAAGATGTGCACCGTGAACAAGTTTTTTGTCGATAATGGTGTGCATAGCAATATTAGTGGGATCGTTATCATCCTTTTTAATTCCCCCTAAAAAAAATGCTGAAGTAATGAGGCTGTGTTCTCTTAATGTTACTAACATTTCTGAAAGAATTAACTGAGGATTTTGATCAGGTCTAATAATTATTTTCACCTACTTTTCTAAAATAATATGTTTAATTTTACCATTCATTAATGTGGTTGTGAGCGTCTTTTATACAATTAAGTTCTCTGTTTATACTGAGAGAGTCACACTTATCCATCCTTTTAGGATTATAAATAGGATCATAGTTTAAATGGACGACAAGGACGTTATTATTGAATTCGTACGGTATTCAACGTATGTTTGGAAAATATTCAAGTCAAAACTATGCTTAGGACATCTATAGTAATAGCTGCGCATAAGACATGTTAAATCCGTTTAAAAATAAGTTTTGAGGTTCGATTGATGAGTCTTGGAAAGTGAATCAATTAAGCTGACTAAGTTATTAACTAAGCAATAGGGTACGAAATGAGTTATTCGGAATGTTTTTTTGTACCTTAGATTACGTAATTAACAGTGGATTGGCAAGCTAATTGCGACCACACTTAGCTTACTGGTCAGTGTTCCCCATATGGATGAGATGTAAATAACTGTCTATACTTATAGGTGAAATAGGTAAATTAAAAAGCATCCGCTATTAACAGATGCTCACACTCGTTCAAGACTGGCGACTATATTTTTATATGTGTTGATTCCATGATGTACATAATGATGTACATTGAATGTCACTTTAAGGGTATTGATAAAAGTTGAGAAAAGAAAAAAATCAGCAACCACGGCGATTTAACGCTGCATGGAAGCTGATTAATGGTTTGTGATGGGCAGTCAGGGGATCGAACCCTGGACCCACGGATTAAGAGTCCGTTGCTCTGCCAGCTGAGCTAACTGCCCATATCTTTTTTGTTAACCTTGCAATTAAGCACCTGTCTTAATCAACGTTTACTAATATATCATGTTAAAAAGTGATTGGCAACTATTTTTTGAAAAAAAGTTATAGAATATCTGAAATATGACTCTTAGAAGCTGTCCAAGATCTATGATTTTTGATATACTTCTATGTAAAAAGCGAGTTTAAGCTATGAAAAATTATCCCAGCAATATTACTCGGCAACAATTTGAATTAATTCGACCAGCTTTAGAA
>Ga0214925_100067_pt1 | contig 103487 bp, 101 predicted proteins | sample Stichaenrichment_FD_168299 | JGI IMG/M metagenome (GOLD analysis project Ga0214925, IMG submission 168299) | Xylose enriched microbial communities from anaerobic bioreactor in Madison, Wisconsin, United States - 63SRT | ecosystem: Engineered > Bioreactor > Anaerobic > Unclassified | place: USA... | reverse complement strand
TTATTTTCCTCCTTTACTAAATTCAATTAGCTCATCTGCTTTATCCGCTAAAACATCACAAGCTTTTAATAAGACCTCTTTTGGAGGCATTGATCCATCAGTTTCTATTTTAAAAATAAAATTATTTTCTTCATATCCAACATGAATATAATCATTGACACATGCTCTTACACAGCTTTTACACATTGCACAGTTTTCAATATCTAAAACTTTAATTTTCTTAGATCTGCGATCTGCTTTTAATATACCTCTAGGACATGCAGAAGCACAATCATAATCGATTTCCACATCATCATTAAAGGTAATCTTAGGATATTGTTTGTATGCACAAACTGTAGTCGGCATCCATTTAGCATGATCTTTACCGAAGCCAAGTTTTGCTACAGCTTCAAGTTCGATTTCTTCATTTTCTTTAAGTTTTACTAAAGGAATTGTGTCATATACAGGTTTAATTTTAGGGTCAGAAGAGACTAAATCTTTAGAATAGACAACTCCTGGGCCTTTTTTATTTAATGTAAATGAAACACTGCATTTTGGGCAGTAGTCATCACAGTCACATTCATCAGGAAGAACTAGGCCTTCGATAGATTCCAAGTCAGAAACTAAAGGAGTTAAACCTAATCTATGTGCGAGTACCTCATCAAACATCGCAGATTCATTCTTAACAATGTTGACATCTTCAATTGCTAATTTAGGAACTCCCATCATAGCAATTCTTCTAATTGCATTAACAAAAGGTACTTCTGCATCACGGATAATGAATACAATTTCATCATCTTTTTGACTTTTGACTTCAATCTCCATTTAAAAAACCTTCCATATTTATACTCTTCTACCTCTTTTACCACCAGGACGTCCTGTACCATCATGAGGAATTGGAGTTATATCTTCAATTTTACCAATTTTAATACCAGCTCTTGCTAAAGCACGGATAGTTGCTTGTGCACCAGGACCTGGACTTCTAGGTCCGTTACCACCAGGTGCTCTGACTTTGATATGTAAACCAACAAATCCTTTTTCTTTAATATCTTCTGCTACACGAGTAGCTGCTTCCATAGCTGCGAAAGGAGAAGCTTCTTGTCTATCAGAACGTACAACTTTACCACCAGACCATTGAGTAATGGTTTCAGCACCGGTTATATCAGTAACAGTAATAATAGTATTGTTGAATGATGAATAAATATTTGCTATTCCCCATTTTTCATCTTTTGCCATAAATAACACCTTTTTCTATTCTGATTCTTCTTCAACTTTATTTGCTTTGTTATTGTTATAATCTTCAATTTGTTTAGCTACAGATGAATTACCATAGAAACCAATTAAATCATCTTCCCCTCTTTTAACCATGTAACTTGGAGAATCGATTTTTTTACCATTTAATGCAATGTGTCCATGAACAATAAACATTCTAGCTTCTTTAGCTGTACGTGCTAAACCTTTACGATAAACAACAGTTTGTAATCTTCTTCTAAGAACATCTTCAACATTTAAGTTAAGAATATCTTCAAGACGAGCATTTTCTGATAAAACACCTATTCTAATTAAGTGTCCTAATAATTCATTCTTATCCTCGACAGCTTGATCTTGAGCAAAACCAAGTAAATACCTTGCTTCCCTACTGTATTTTCTAACTAAAGTATCAGCTTTCCAAATTTCTTTTTTGTTTTTTAAACCATATTTAACCATTAATTTGTTTTCTGATTTAATTCTTTCAGCATTCCAAGGATGTGGAGGAGTAGTATATTTCTTTCTTGCTTTACGTGGATGTCCCATAATCACATCTCCTATATAAAATTAATTTATTAAAAAATTCAACTAATTAATCCAAAAAAAAGTCAACTATAACCCAGTATTTCTGGTACGACTAACTCCTACAGAAGAACCATGTCTAAATGTAGCTTTAGTCCTTTGACCTCTAACAGGTAAACCAAGTTCGTGTCTTCTTCCTTTGTAACTTCTGGTCTTTTTCATTCTGTTTAAATCATCTCTTAAAGTCATGTCAAGATCAGATTCAATTAAATGAGTAGTTTCACCAGTAGTATAATCGTTTCTTCTGTTTAACATCCAATCAGGGATGCCAAATTTTTGTGGATTTTCTAAAAGTTCTTCGATTTTTAAAACATCTTCGTCTTTTATGTATCCAATTTTAGCATTTAAGTCGAAACCTAAAGTAAGACCGATAGTTCTTGATAAAGATAATCCAATACCTTTAATATCTGTTAAAGCGTATTCGAAAGTTTTATTACCATCTACGTCCTTTCTTGAAATACGTACTAAATGTTTAAATTCTTCGTCTGCCATTTATATAACCTCCATTTATCAGAGCGAATCTACGAGACGAGAAGTAGTAGATTCGAATATTTTGTAAATGTAAATTTTTAAAAAAAAAGTTTTACAAAACACAGTTTTTTCAACAATCAAAACTTAGAACCAGGTTCTAAGCACAAATTATTGGTTAATAGTCAATATTTTAAGATAAACTTAATTAAGAAAGTAAAATTCATAAAAAAAATTAAATTAAAAAATTGAATAATTACCAATAAACGCCGAGACTGGGATTTGAACCCAGGCGGAGAGAACCTCCACAAGATTTCCAGTCTTGCGCCTTACCAGGCTAGACTATCTCGGCATCAAGATATCATAACCAACTAGTACATACTAAAAGGTAAAATACCAATAAAAAAAATAAGTTAATAAACTTATATCCATCATATCAACAAGCAATATAATAAGATATAACAATATCTTAAATTTATCATATATAAATGTTTGCTTATTTACATATAATATAATCAATATAAAAAAATTTTTCAAGATTAAAATTAATCTATTTATAAATTTAATCAATGAAATCTATTTATAACATTATAAGATTGTATCTTCTAAGATAAAAAGCTTGTTATTTTTTATATAAAATTAGTTAATCTAGGAAATAATTGAAAAACTAAATATCTAAAAGAAATATTAAAAGAGATTTAAAAATTAAAAGAAATGTTCAAAATCATTTCCATGAAATTGGATAAAGATTCTCATCCATGAAAACATGATTAGTATTTACAATAATGCCATTTTCAGCATCTAAAATATCCTGAGAGGAATAACGGCTAATACCAGAACCTACTAATTCGCCTTTCAAGGTCATTATTGCAACGGTATCCCCTGGACGAATATCATCAGACAATATTGAAATACCTCCTGCAGCAAGATCTGCACCATGGGTAATTGCGGCAACAGTAGAATCCTTAATATATATCTTAGGCAAATGACTAGCAGCCTCCTCCATTGGCATAATGGATTCCCTTAAATATTTCTCATTACCCTCATGTTTATAATAATAATATGCATCAGTAATGTCCTGTAAGGTAACAAGATTATTATCCTCAGAAAAGGATCCTACCTGTGTCCTTCTAAGTTCAGCCATATGTGCTCCACAGCCTAAAGCTTCACCAATATCATGACAATAAGTTCTGACATAGGTACCTGCTTGACAACCAATTCTAAACAATACAAACCTATCCTCAATCTCGGAAATATTTGCATAATAAACTTCTCTTGCCCTTATTTCCCTTTTAACTGCAGATTTAACAGGAGGCATCTGAAATATTTTACCTGTAAACTCATCAAATACCCCCCTAATTATATCCTCATCCAAACTTTCATGAATATTCATGAGACAAACATATTCCTTTGATGCCAATGATAGAAGTTGCATGGAACGTGTTGCGGAATTAATACCCATTGGCAAGATTCCTGTAACCTTAGGATCCAATGTTCCACCATGGCCCGTTTTATCAGCTTCCAAAATTCTTAAAACCCAGGAATCAACTTCATGAGAAGTAGGTCCAGAAGGTTTATCTAAATTAATAACACCCTTGTTTAAATACTCCTCAATTGTCCTTTCTTCAGGTACACAGCCATATTTAAAATCTGTTTCAAAACGAGATTTTTCTAATAATTCACTCATAATTCCCACTGAATAATTAATTAAATAAATTAAATAATAAATTAAATTAAAATATTTTATAAATTCTTAAATATAATTAAAGAATATTTTAAATAATAAAGCTTATTTTACAAATATACTTATAGTAATTATGATTATACATATGTTAACTATAAAAAAATAGAATTTATTAAAATAAATATTAATTTATAATTAAATCCATAAGTAAAAATACTTTATTATTCTATTTATAAAAAGATTTCTAGACTTTAAAAAAAAATTAAAAAATAATTCCCGGATACCCATAAAAAATAATACAATACTTTAAAAAAATGAAAATCACTAAAAAAAAATAATTTTAAAAAAAAAAAATAAAATAATTTTTAAAAAGTATTATTAAAAAATCAAAAATCAAGACTCTACTTTTTTAAATAAGGATGAACTGATTATATCATCATCCAAAAGAGTAATAGAACCAGTAATGTTTTCATCATCAATTCTATACTCATCATTTAAACCATGAATATCAAATGACTCAGGATTTGAATCCAAAATATTATCAATAAAATCTTTTAATAAAACATCATAATCTACTTTGGCTAAAGTTTCACCCCCAGACTTTATGGCATTAGGTATATAACTTTCTACTATCTTATCATGATAATTTTTATATAAATTGCTATCATGGAATAATTCAACACCTACCAGTTTACCATTGATGAAAATAATAGAACCCGTCTGATTTTCCTGAATAGGAAAGTGACTCTGATATTCCTCAAACCTATTTTTATTTATAGTATACATATCCCTTAGTGCTGATGTATCTGATTCAACATCAAGGGAATAGATTTCGTCATTGATCTCGCTCCAAACTCTAGATTGATTAGGAGATCTTGTTCCATCCCTATTAAGGGACTTATAAATCTCTTCAGACTTAGCCCTTCTAACTGATGAAGATGCGAAATGGTCGGAATATTTAAAGTCACTGAAAGAAGAACTCCACCTACCTTCCTCAGTACATGAAACCCCTATATCCATCCTAGTCTTTGCAGGTATAATATAAGTATTGTTTGCAATTCTATTCTGCTTAGCCCCCATTAACTCCTCACCATCAAGAATAAGTAATGGAGTTACGGCATTATTTTTAACAGATACCCTATTGACACTAGGACCGTCCTCACATTCTGAAATTGTAACAAGGCCCAAATCCAAACCCTTCTTTAATGGTAATAAATCAACGATTTTATCATTAGATGTAACTGTTTTAACACCGATTATTGAAATATTTTTAAAAGATTGAACATCCAAATATGAGAGATTACTAAAATAATCATTTAAAGTCTTATCCATTTAATTTCCCCCTATAATTAAAATTTAACAAATTTAGATTAAATAAAATTCACATCACTTTCGGGATTAGATTTCTCAGCGTCTAACTCCTCACTAGTTAATAACTTACAAATTACTACATTATCGAAAATGAATTTTACAACACCATAATCCTCTTCCAAAATCTTATCATAAAGTCTTCCAGAACTCATCGTTCCTTTAACAACCGTCTTCACACTATTTGCAACATATGCTGAAGGACCTGCATATCTTAGTTCAGCCCTAATTGCTTCCAAATCATAGGTATTCTCATAATCTTTTACAAGTTTAACAATAGAACCTATTCTGAAAGGTTTTACACCATGAAACATGTTTAAAGCAGTCAGTGTAAAATAAATTTCATCATCCATAATAAACCCCCTAAATATTCTATTAAATAAGGATTAGAAATAATAAATATATAAATCTTTTTATTTAGTAAAATACCAAAAATAATAAAATATTTTCATTAATTTATAAAATAGTTATAAAAAATACAACTCTCTATAATATTGTAAAAAATTAATTAAAAATAAAATAGACACCGAAGGTTTAAGAAAAACAAAACCTAAATTCTTAAAAAAATCATAAAATAGTTATAAAAAATACAACTCTCTATAATATTGTAAAAAATTAATTAAAAATAAAATAGACGCCGAAGGTTTAAGAAAAACAAAACCTAAATTCTTAAAAAAATCATAAAATAGGAATATAAAAATACAATCTAAAGTATCTTAAAAGACAAATCGGGAAAAAATCAAGAAAGACATAAGTCTAAAAAAAATAGTGAAATCAATTAATTAAAAAATTTTCAAACATAAAAAATGTAAATTAATAGAATTTATAAAACAATTATAAAATTGTTCTATAAAGATTCTAAAGCTTTTTTAACTGCTTCAACATCATCAGAAACTTCAACAGTATCTGCAGTTGGTTCTAAGTGGCTAATGTTACAACGTCTATTTTTGACATTTCCGCCAACTACTTCTACGAAGTTTTCATCAATAACATCTACAATTACACATTTTTCGCCAGCTTCTCTACCAGCGGTTTTTACACATACTCTACCTACTTCTATTGATGCCATTATATCACCTTTAATATATCTGTAATAATTTGGGAAATACTTTCAGGATTAAATGAATCTGAATTAATAACTACATCATAAATATTATAATCATAAAGATCTATGTTATGTATTTCCTTATATCTTGAAGCTTCACTTTCTTCTCGTATTTTAATTTCGTGTACCGCTTGTTCGATTGATTTATTTTCTCTATCATGAACCCTTTTAGCACGTACATCTAATGGGGCCGTTAACCAAATTTTAAGATCCGCCTCAATAAAGTAAGCTGATAATCTACCTTCAACAACAATGTCTCCAGCTTCATAAGCAAGTTCAGCTTGTCTTCTATCAATTTCTTTATCGATGTCAGTATTATTTTCAGCAAATTTACTGAATTCCAGCACACTCATCCCTTTCTCCTTTGCCATATCCCTAAATATGGAACCTGTAGATAGATAAGGAATGTTTAAATTTTCAGATAATACCTTTGCTGCAGTAGTAGTTCCACTACCAGCAGGACCACCGATTGTAATTATCATTATTTTCTAGCCTCATTTTTAAAATGTTTACGAGCACATTTAGGACATAAATATCCACCATATGGACGATTAGGTCTTTTTTGTGATTTGGATAATTTATTTATTTCATAAGGACGACCATTAGGAACAGCATGAAGAGGTGCACCACATTCAGCACATACATGTTTACTAGGTCGTTTCTTTTTGTATCTTAATACATTTTCTCCACCAGGAGTTCTTTTATTCATTCTTTTGTATGAACGAGATCTAAACCTATTTGCAGGCATTATATCACCTAATTAATTTGATTTGTAATTCATAAATTCTAATAAAATAATTAAAATAATTTATCTAAATTCAAATTTAGATTATAAAAAATTATTAATTAATTATATATTGTTTTTCGTTATTTATAAATATGAGTTTTTTAGAAGTATTTACCTTAAAAAAAATAATTTTTAAAAAAAAATTAAATAAAAATAATATTTAAAAAATATTATTTAATGTTTTAAGGTCCCCATTTATTATTATATCATAATAATAAATTGATTTTAGGATTAGAAACCTTGTTCGAATCCCATAAATTTCCTAATAACTTGAGACATTAATAAGGTACAAAGGAAGTACCATAATAACCAACCAATTGACCATGGAAGTGCATGTGGATTAGCTGCACCATAACCTGGAATTAATGGTCCAATAGTATGCCAGATTGGAGTTAATGAACAATAATAAACAAGAGGAGGTAAAATGACTACAGTATTTTTAATAGTTGATGCACTCATCCACCAAAATACTAAAAGGATAGGAACCATAGTAGCAATCATAGGTTTAAACTGCTCGGTCATCATTTTACTTTGTTTTTGCATCATTTCCACTTGTTCAGCTTGAAGCTTTGCCATTGCTTTTTGATCTCCACTTTTTTGAACTTCTTTAACTCTTTCCTGGAACTCTCTCATTTCTTTTTGAGTCTTATTCATTTCATCCTGATTAACTAAATATTTATTAGCAACAGTTGTAATGAGTGAAACAATGAAAGATATAACAAACACAGTTAAGATTGGATTATTAGGAGTTGGATCCAATGATAAAAGGGGATTAAAAATATAATTTAAAAAAGATATTATAATATCTGCCATAATATTCCTCTTTAAAATTAAATCATGAGATATTTAAATTTATTCTAAAAGATTTACCATCTTTTTAATAGTGGAAGGTAAATGATTATCATGATTTTTAATTATTTTAACGGTAGCTCCAGTTAAAGTAGCATAGGCCATAGAAGCTGCCCTGTTCATTTCTTGATGTAATTGAATATCTTTAGCCTTTTCAATATCCCTTTCTCTACTGTCATCATTTAATCTCCTATAAATGATTTCATCAGGATCTGCTTCAATTAAAATGAATAAGTCAGGATTCAATTCTTCAAGAACCCATTTTGGAAGTCCAGGTAAAAAACCTTTAGGAGTACTTATAGTACAATGAGTATCTACTATAACATTTCCATCCTGAGCTTGTTCACTAATTTTTGCAGCAGCAAGTTTTTGAATTTCCTTCTGAGTATCAGGAGATAATTTTCTTAACTGATCCCTATTTTCAACAATACCTTCATCAAGAGCAATTTGAGTCATGACATCCCCATAATTTAAATGAAGATAATCGACTTTTTCTAATGTTTTATTAAGTATTGTAGTACTTCCAGAACCTGGAATACCAGTTAAAACTACTAATGTCATTTTTCTAGCCTCAATTTATTTTTTTATTGTCCTAAGAATTTTCTTAATGCTGGGTGCATGTCCATAAGTTGTTCTTGTGCAATCTCTTCATAAAGCCTATATACAATACCAACTGTAAGTAATACACCAGTACCTCCACCAAGAGCACCTGTAAGATCAGCACCGAATGCAAGTATACCTACAAACAATCCACCTAAAACTGTTAGAGCAGGTATATATTTTTTCATAATTTTATATAATTGTCTTTTACTACTTCTAAAACCAGGAATTTGAATACCTGATTGATATAATTTTTTAGAAACTTCTTTAGCATTTAATCCACTAATTTCAACCCATAACCATGAGAATAATATACAACAAGCTAAGAAGAAAATCGCATAAATAATAACTCTTATTGGATTAGTATAAATCAAACTTAATTGATTAGGAGTTGATAAATATAATGCTGCTCCACTAACCGCTCTTCCTCCTTCAACTTTACCCAATATAGGCCATCCTAACTTTTGGAACATACTAGCCAATAATGAAACATTAACTAAAAGAGCACTAGTTAAAATAACCGGCATATTACTTGCATAGATAAATTTTAAAGGGTATTTTCCAACAGCACCTCTAACTCTTCCATGTCCTCTAACCTGACCTTGGGATATAGGTATTTCCACTCTCATACTTTCCCCATATACTGCAACTAAAAATACACCTATTGTTGCAATCAATGGTATTAAAACTGAGAAATCAGGACTACCAGTAACTAAACCCTGTATGAAACCAGGAATAATACCTGGAAGGGCACCACTTGCCCCAGGAATAAAGTTAAAAGTACCGACCATAATCTGTTCAGCAACTCCAGCTGCAATGAATAAACCAATACCACTACCAAAACCCCATTTTGATACTACCTCATCAAGATATAAGATCAAGATAGCACCAATTAGAAGTTGTAAAAATATAACCCCTAAGTAAGAATTATCTATTGGAGTTAAACTGCCAGTGAATACAAGTACAGCTGCTTCAAAAATTGTAAAGATAATTGCTAAAATTTTTTGTGTACTTTGGAAAAGTGCTTTGTCATGGTGAGTAGATAAATCTAGATTCAATAATTTTGCACCTACTAATAATTGGAGTACAATTGAAGCGGTAATAATAGGTCCAATACCTAAAGTAAGAATAGAACCAAAACTACCTGCCATAACTGCTCTTAACTGAGCAAATTGATCTACAGCACCTGAACTTAAACCATATAACGGTATTAAAGAAAGTACATAATACAAAACCAAAACGACAATAGTCCATTTTGCTTTTTCCCTAAAATCTTGTCTATGTATAGGCGCTTTAACTTCAGGCAAAAATTTAAAAATTGGAGTTAATGCATCTAAACTACTCATACTTTACCTCTTTAAATAGAAATTGGTTGTCAATTATTTAAAGAAAAATAAAAAATAATAATATAAAAATATTATAATTCTACTACTTCTCCACCAGCTTCTTCTATTTTAGATTTAGCTGATTCTGAGAATTTAGGAGATTTAATGATGAACTTCTTAGTAATTTCACCTTTAGCTAAAACCTTGTCATAACCTAAATCAGTAACGTCAATTACAATTGCATCTCCTTCTTTAGTAGCTAAACCTTTTTCCAATAAACTTTCAGATTGTTCTTCCAAATAACTAACGTTAACAGGACGAACTTTCTTAATCATTTTTTGAGGTCTTTTGAAACCATGTTTACCAAAGTAATTTTTATTTTCAATAACAGTTCTAGTCCAATGTTGTTTACCAGCACCTGCATTACCTCTTCCACCACGGTTACCATAACCTCTTCGGTTTTTAACAACTCCTCCACCATTAGTTCTGGTACCTCGTTGTTTAGTAATTTTACGTTTTTGTCTAATCATATAATCACCTAATTATGCCATCCTAATAGCAAGATCATTAATATCTTCACCACGGTATCCTAAATCTCCACCTTCAGTAATAGGTTTTCTGATAGATTTATATCCTTTTCTAGGAGGATGGAAACGGAATACTGGTTTCATTCCAACATCTTGAGCTTTAATTTCACCTTTAATTAAAGCGTTAGCTAATTCTTCAATAGATTTATAATCAGTATTTTCCTTAAGGTATTCGTCAGTTACATGGACATCTCCAACTAATCTACCTCTTTTAGAGATAATTTTAGTTAAAGTCTCAGTATTGATTTCACCCCAAGTAATATAATCTTTACCTTTTTGGAGCATACCTTTGTAACTGTCAGTTTCATCAATTAAAACTGCATGGCTGATTCTATTGAGTCTTAACATATCTAAAGTATCAGAGATACCTTTTTTAACACCTGTTCTTCCTCTAATTCTAATAACTAAAAACATAAAATCACCATTTATTTGGAAATAACTCCCATAGCCTTGAGATCATTATTACTAGCTTTAACTTTACATACTTGTTTTAATGCATCGAATACTGCATTAGCAAAGTTAATAGTAGTTTGAGTTTGACCACTAGTTTGAGACCATACATCTTCAATACCTGCTAAAGACATGATAGTTTTACCTACATCACCAATAGCAAGTCCTACACCTGCAGGAGCAGGCATGAGGGTAATGTTTACACTAGTAGCCTTTCCAGTAACTTTGAAAGGTACTGTGTGTTGTCTTCCACAAACACAACCCCAATCTCCACAGCCTCTTCTAACTTTGATAATATTATATTTAGCATTATCAACAGCTTTTCTGATTGCAGGACCTACTTCTCTAGATTTTCCTTGTCCTAATCCAACATAACCATCTTTGTTACCTACAGCAACAATAACTCTAAAGTTAACCTTTCTACCAGATTTATGCATTCTTTGAACTAAGTTAACATCCATAACTTCTTCTTCTAAATCAGGAAGTAAAGCATCAACGATTTCTAATTCCATTATTGAGAGACCTTTTTCAAAAATTTCATCAATATCGGTAATGGTTCCGTCTTTAACCATTTTACCAACATTAGTTTTAGGTTCCCATTCTTCCATATTAAAACTCATAGTTATACCTCAGCCTCATCAATTTTATTTTTAATTTCTTCAAAATGATTAGGTAAATCTACAGGTTGAAGACCTCTTGCAAGATATTGTGAGAAATGTTTATTTAATTCTTCTTCATCTAAAGAAGCAGCATAGTCCGCTACGGATTGACCATTAATACGGTCTTCTTGAGGAATAACAGATTCACCATAAGGTACTTCTAAACCTGCATCAACTGCACCTTTAAGACCTGCAAATATTTTTGAACCTTTAATAGGTGATCTTAAACCAATATCTAAAATAGCGTTTTCAACACCAGCATTTAATGCTTTTTTACCACATAAGTAACCAGTTAAGTATACTGCACTAGTATTACTAGAGCCTCCTAACCAACCTAATTTTCTTAGTTCCTTACTGTGTGCTGATACAATGGTTTCATCACCCTCAGGACGAATATTAATAATTTGAACAATAACATTAGCATTTGAAACTCTAACAACTAATCTTGATTTATTTAAATCTGCCATTCTAAATCTAGCTGCATAATCAGTTTTTCCTTCTCTTCTTCTTCTAAATGCTACTTTATAATTTGATCCATGTGCCATTCTATCCACTCCTAGTTTTTAAGCATGTCATGGTCACGAGCATAGTTTTTCATATAAGATTTACTTCTAAATGCTCCACCTTTAGCCATCTTGTATAATTTTCTGTAGGTTGTAGGATCGATTTCACCAGAATCACGCATATCTCTTAAATCAGTTCTTAAAGCTCTGATTGTAGACATCCATGCTTGTTTTTTAGGAGTTCTAGCGTATTTTGCTCCTTTAACACTACCTTTTCCTTTTCGTCTACCTTTTTTCTTTTGGGCTGCAATTTTTTTAGATCTATAACTACTAATACCAGTTTGAGGTTTAGCCTTTATAGCTCCTTGATCGATTAACTGCCTAACTCCGTCTCTTGTAATAGCCCTTGATACTTCTTCAATTTGTTCTGGATCAATCCATACACGGTTGAGTCCTACTTTGAGAATATCCGCAGCTAATCTTCTTTGAGTAGTAAGATTCATTTTAATAAACCTCCATTCGATTAATAATACTTAAATACTTAATTTAAGTCCCCTTTATAATAAAATAAAATTTATAATAAAAGATAATAATTATTTATTTAAAACTTTAATACCAAGTTCTGATGCTTTTTCTAACATCATGACTTTTTTATGATTACCAATAGAAGAACTTATTCTAGCAGCTTCGGTAGCCGGATCTAAGTTTTCTAATTCTTTCATGTTATGAACAAGAACGTCTTTATAACCTGAAGGATGTAAATTCCTAGAAGCTTTAGGAGATCCGTAACCTATAGCAGGCATATCTGGTTTTCCTGCTTCATATCTTCTCATCTTACTAGTTCTTCCTCTAGGTTTTCTCCATTTGTCTCCAAGTTTTTTATATCTAGCATATTCCTGTCTTTTAAATTTTCTATCCATAGAAATCACCTATTCTTTACTAACTAAATATATTCCATCTTGGAATACTCTAGGATCTTTTCCTTTAATTTTAGTTGCTTGTTCTAAGTTAGCCATAGTTTGACCAACATGTTCCTTATTAATTCCAGTTATAGTAACTTCGTCCCCTTTAACTGTAACTTTTGTTTGGTCACCTACAATTTTAGAAGTCCTTGGGTGTTGTTCACCAACAAAATTATCAATGGTTACAGTTTGTCCCTTAACTTTTACAGTCATTGGAAAGTGTGCAAATACAATTTTCATATGATAGGTGAAACCGTCAGTTACACCAATAATCATGTTAGAAATATGAGCTTTAATTGTTCCAAGCATTGATTTATCTTTGTTTCTTGGAAAATCAGTAACTAAAATAACTTTACCATCTTCTTCGGAAATTTTAACATTAGGATAGTTAAAATTCCTGTTTAATTCACCCTGAGGTCCTTTAACAGTAACCCCATTGTCTAATTTAACTTCAACGCCTTCAGGAATTTCAATTTCTTCCCTTAAAGCTGCAGCTAATACCATCTATAATCACCTAATACATGTAAGCCAACAATCTTCCACCGATACCTTTAGCTTTAGCTTCTTTGTGAGTCATGATTCCTTCAGGAGTAGTGACTATAAGAATACCAAAGTTCTTTGCTGGCAAATATCTTTTTTCAAATTTTTCGAATTCATCTTTTTTAACAGCATGACGAGGTTTAATTACACCACATTGATTGATGTTACCATCTAATTCAACTTCGAATTTACCTGCTTTATTATCATCAACATATTCAAAATTACTAATATAATTCTCTTTTTTCATAACACTTAAAACATGACCAATTAATTTGGAAGCAGGAGAAATAGTACAAGTAGAATTTACTTGTAACTCATTATTCCTAATATTAGTTAAAGCATCTGAAAGAGGGTCCATAAGAGTCATAATTACACCTCTAATTGTATTTTTTAAATCCTATTTTAGGAGCGACTTCTCTAAAACATTGTCTGCAAAGATTAAGTCCATATCTACTAATCATAGCAGAATGATCCCCACATCTTGAACATTTTTTAGAACCTTTACCATATTTTCTTGCCATAGTAACCACCTATTCTAAATCAACATAATTTACATTAAAATTATCTTTCATATATTTCATAGTTTCTTCTTTAGTAATTCTATGTCTTTGAGGAATCCTTTTATTTTGGATTTTTCTTTTGTGTATTCTGTAACCAGGTTTTTCAAATGTTACTGAAACATTCATACCAAAGATACCAATGTCAGGATTGTATTTAACTCCTGGAATATCAATATGTTCTGCAATACCAAAAGAGAGGTTACCTTGACTATCGAATTGGCTTGATTTAATATTATTGTTAATACCTTCTAAAACCATTTTAATAGCATGGTCTGCTTTTTCACCACGTAAGGTTACTTTACAACCAATAGGTTGTCTTTTTCTAATACCGAATTCTGGGTTAGTAGTTTTAGAAAAAGTTCTTACAGGTTTTTGACCAAACATTTCTTCTACTAAATTAAGTGCTCTGGATAATTGTTCACCAGCTTCACCTACACCAATACTAACAGTAGCTTTAGATATAATAACTTCATTCATTGGATTCATTGGTTAACCTCCAATAAAGAAATAACTGGTTCATCATTTCCAACAACAAAAGCATAATCTTTTAAGGTCAAGAATTGATCTTTGCTTGCGTTTTCAATAATAACAGTATTTGGTTTTGAAGAATCATTAATAATGATTTCTTTAACAGTACCTATTTCACCAGTATGTTTACCACCGGTAACAAGAACAGTAGATTCTTCTGCAAATGGATAAGATTCAACAATTTCTTGACTAGGTACATTGATTTTTAATACATCTCCAACTTTGTATTCATCATCAACAAGGATGTTTCTACCATCATGGAGATTTAATTGAGTTTTTCCACCCTTAATAGTGGTTTTATTAACAATTTTAGATAATTTAAATTCACCATCATCAATAGGGCTTAAGGTTAATCTTTTCTTATTATCTAAAAGAACCCTATAAGATTCACCTGTTTTAGGAATGGAAATAACATCCATAAATCCAACAGGATATTTGTAATCTTTTCTAACCTTACCATCAATTAAAACATTACCTGAGTTTATAACCCTTTTAGCTTCTCTAGAATTATCACCGAGAGCTAAAATATCTCTGACAACTACCATTAAAGTTAAAGAATCTTCAATAGCATGAGGTCCAGCTTGAGGTTTAACAGTCCAAGTATGTTCTTTTGGATGAATAGGCCATGATTTAGGTGCTTTAAAAGTTTTTAAATGTTTTCTAGATCCCATTTTTGCCATTATTCTTCCTCACTTATTTTGCTTCTTCTTTCATCATCTAAATCCACATCAACAATCATTAAATTTGATGGATGTACTGGGAGAAATATTGTAGTCCCATCAGCTTTATTTAAGGTTACACCTTCAACATTAACTGTGTATTTTTTATAGTTAACTGCTTCAATTTTACCTTCTTGGTCTTTAAAGTCACCACGAAGTACTTTGACTTTGTCCCCTACTTTTACAGGTAAAGATCTTCTACCTAAATCTTGTCTTAAATCTTTACTTAAGGTAGCAGCCATACGAGTATTACGTTTGTGTAAAGGTGCATCATAATTTGCTTTTCTTTCTTTTCTTGGTTGTATTGACATATAATCACCTATACTAATATACTAGCAGCACTACCTACACCAGGCCATCTGTCAGCTGCTTCTTTTGCTACTGGTCCTCTGATTTCAGATCCTTTTAATAATCCTTCAGGAGTAATAATTACAGCAGCATTATCTTCGAATTTAACACGAAGACCATCTACACGTCTGTATTCTTTTTTCTGTCTTACTACAACTGCTTGTACAATCTCTCTTCTCATGTCAGCAGTACCTTTTTTAACAGAAGCAATGACTAAATCTCCAACACCAGCAGCATCAATTCGTCTACGAACACCTTTAAATCCTTTAACGGAAATAATTTCAATTTCACGTGCACCAGTATTATCAACACATTGAAGTCTTGCACCAATAGGTAATGCTTTAGTAACATTTGATGTAATTGCTTTCATGGTTTTATTCTCCTTTAACTTCAACTATAACAAAATGTTTAGTTTTACTTAATGGTCTGCATTCTGCTATTTTAACTTCGTCTCCAACATTTACATCAATGCAGTCAGGTTTATGAACATTGATTCTAGATTTCCTTTTTTCATATCTTTCATATTTACGAATGAATTTATAATAACTACGTTCTACAGTAACTGTTCTTTCAGCTTTGTTAGTAGTAACAGTTCCTTCAAGAACTTGTCCTCTTACAGGTAAATCACCATGAAAAGGACAGTTAGGATCATTACATTCTCTTTCTGGTTCTTGAACATTAAGACCTACCATATTATCACCAATTAAATTTTTTTATATCTCTTCTTTATCCGATCTTCTGGACGACTTAACAAAATCCTTCCATCAACCTCAACCCAAGTCCCATCAGGAATTTTAAATTGAAATATTGAAACATCTTTAGGTAATAATTTTTCACAATTATCTGAAGTTTCAATAGTTAATGTTTTCTTTGTTTCATCAATCACTTTCCCATTTAGTCCAATTAAGGATTCAGTAGAACTATAGCTAACTTCAACATGTAAACCAATTAACTCATGATATACTAAATTCCTTGAAGTTATCATTTTCCCTTGCCTACTTTTAAAAATCTAATCAGACTTAATGTCTTCTATTATTTCGCTTTTTATTCTTTTTAGAATCTCTAATTTCAATAGTGTCTGAAGAGAATCCCATATCAGATAAAACTTCCTTAACCTTAACCTTATGATCACCTTGAAGTTCTATTTGACCATTTTTGGAAGTTCCTCCACAAGCACATTTAGCTTTCAAAGTTTTGGTAAGCTCTTTGATATCAATATCATGTTCATCAATACCCTCAACAATAGTCATGAGTTTACCAAATCTACGTCTTACAGTATAAACTTTTACAGTTTGAACTTCTCTAGCAATTTCCTCGCATACACAAAGTTCCTCAGGAAGACCGCATACTTCACAGATTTTAGACATTTAATTCTCCTTCTCCTTTTCATTCATAATTGTAAGAACACGAGCAATAGTTCTTTTAAGTTCTCTTATTTGACCAGGGTTATCAATAACACCGGAAGCAGAACTTTTAGAAATATTTTTAGCTAATTCTGATTTGAGTTCTAATAATTTATCCTCAATCTCTTCATTTTCCATTTCCCAAATTTCTTTACTTCTTAAGATTGCCATTTTAAAAACCCTCTATTTAGTCTTGAGTAGTATTTTCAACCTCAGATTCCTCTTCAGAAATTTCTTCCAATTCTTCTAAGTTTTCGATTTCTTCAGATTCTTCTAAAGATTCAACTTCTTCAACTTCTACTGATTCCTCTACTTCTTCAGCAGGAGTTTCTTCAATGTCTTCTTCAATATCTTTAACTACAGGAGCAATGATTTCAACTTTATCAGGTAAAACAGCTTCAGGAGGCATAATTCTAACAAATACACCTAATACACCAGGTTTTAAATGTACGGTAGCGAAACCTTCTTTAATAAATTTAGTTGCAGGTTCACCACATTTTTTAATATAACCTTCTGAGAATTTAGCAACTGCGGATCTTGAACCTCTGATTTTTCCAGAGATGGTGATTTCTACACCTTGAGCTCCAGCTCCCATAATTCTACGGATGTTAGAATATGCAACTCTTCTGAAATGCATACCTCTTTGTAAATTATTAGCTATTTTAGAAGCCATAATTTTTGGATTAAGTTCTGGAACGTCAACCTCTTTAACTTCAACTTGAGGATTATCTAATCCGAAGTTGTTTTTAAGAGTTTGAGTAATAGCCCTTACAGTTTTTCCACCTCTACCAATAACCATTCCTGGTCTTTCAGCATATACTACAATCATAGTTCCAAGAGGAGTAACTTGAACTTCCATTCCACCATAACCTGCTCTTTCGAGTTCAGATGATAAAAATTCATCAATTTTTGTTCTTTTGAGACCTTCGGTAACAAAATCTTTTTCTATCATAGACTTAAGCCTCCATTAAAACTATTTGTATGTGAGTTGTAGGTGTATTAAATGGAGTTACTCTACCAAATGCTCTTGGGATTGCTCCTCTAATAACCATTCCTCTATGACTGGATATATGTTCAATTTTAAGATTTTCAATATCCATTCCTTTATATTCTGCATTAGCTTCAGCATTTTCTAAAACTCTTAATACTGCAGCAGCAGCTTTTACAGGATATCTACCTGCAGACCAGCCTTTCATACCTTTTCTGTGACCAACTTTTTTGTTGTGTTTTTTGAAAGGAACTGCCTGTTTCATGTCAATAACATCATTTAAGTATTTTTTAGCTTTTTGAACATCCATTCCTCTAATTGCACTGCAAATATCAACACAATGTTTTGGAGAAACTTTAAGAGATCTAGCCATAGCACGTGCTGTTTGTTTATCTTCACTTTCTTCTTTGTTATAAGCATATTTTTTAGCCATGTTAAAAATCTCCTTATTTCAATGGTACAAACATAGATGATCTTGTAGCTCCCATACCTGGGTCACCATGTTGAACTCTTTGTCTTGTAGGTGCAAATTCACCAAAGTAACAGCCAATCATTTCTGGCATAATAGTTACTTCTTCAAAAGTTTGACCATTATAAATTCCGAAGGTAGTACCGACCATTTCAGGAAGTACAATCATATCTCTACAATGAGTTTTGATTACAACAGGTCTACCATCTTTATTTTCTTTATTACTAAATTTTCTCATTTTATCTAAGACAGCTTGTTGTCTTGGTAAAAATCCTCTTTTTAAAGATCTTCTTTGTCTTGCTGGTAATAATTCCATGAAATCTTCTAAAGACATATCTTGTAATTCTTCTAAAGTATATCCACGATATTTATATATTTTTCGAGCCAAGATTACACCTCCTATCTATCGTCTTTTACCTGTACGTTTAGCAGCAATTGAACCAACTTTTCTACCAGGGGATGCATGTCTTGAAATAGTAGTAGGACGTCCTGGGTGTTGTCTGTTACCTCCACCATGAGGGTGATCTACAGCGTTCATTGCAACTCCTCTAACGGTCATCATCTTCTTACCTTTAGCCTTAGTAGCATGCCATCTGTTACCTGCTTTAAGGTATGGTTTTTCTTTTCTTCCTCCGCCTGCAACAATTCCAATACTTGCACGGCATTGAGGGTTGAAAGTTTTTAATTCACCGGATGGTAATTCAATTACAGCTTTATCAGCATCATGAGTAATTAAAGAAGCATAAGTTCCAGAAGATCTTACGAAACGTCCACCGTCTCCAGGTCTGTTCTCAATATTATATACTGGAGTACCTTCAGGAATTTCTGCAAGGGGTAAGGTATTACCAAAACTGATAGGTGCTGAAATACCACATTCAATTTCATCATTAATTTGAATACTTTCTGGAGCTAATATGAATTTTTTCTCTCCATTTTCAAATTTAACTTTAGCAATAGGTGCAGATCTAGCAGGGTCATGTACAATATCAGTAACAATTCCTTTTAAACTACCTTCTTTTTCAATATCATCATAAGTTCTGTATTGAATTTTATCTTTGAACCTGTGAGAAGCTACACGATGAGGAGGATTTCCTCTACCTCTTCTTTGATGTATTAATCGTTTTCCCATTCAACTTCCTCCTTAGAATACTCCTATTTTAACAGCAATATCTTCTGCTTTTTCTTCTTCAACAAGTTTAATGTAAGCTAATTTTAAACCTTTAGGACTGATATGAGTGTTGACCCTTTCAACTTTCTCTTCAAATAAGGTTTCAAAAGCTTTTTTAATATCTGCTTTAGAAGAATTCCTTGATACAACAAAAGTAAGTTCATTATTAAAATCAATTGCATTCATAGTTTTCTCAGTAACATGAGGTTTAACAATAACTGCGTATGGATCCATTTTATCAACCTTCTTTATCTACAATAAATTCTTTTGAATTTATTGGAATAATCCTCCTAACTTTTCAACAGCAGATTTTGTAAAAATAGTTAATCTTCCTGGATGAGTACCTGGAGCTAATAATTCCACATTTAAATTTTCAACAGATACAACATCTACACCAGCATGATTTCTAGCACCTAAACTGATACCTTTATCATCACCGACAACTACTAAAGGTCCTTTGGATTTTTTGTATTTTCTACCTCTAGTTTTTCCTCTACCTGCTCGAATCTTTTTACCGTTTTTAGCACGGATTACATCATCATAAACACCTAAGTTTTTGAAGATTTCACGAGTTTCTTTAGCTTTTTTAACTGCTTCAAGATCATCTTCAACAACTAATGGAAATGCAGGAACATTTTCAATTTGGTGTCCTCTTTTTTCAACTAAATCTTTATTTGCAGTTGCAGCAACAGCAGATCTAATTGCAAATCTTCTTTCCTTATTATTGATTTTTTCATGATGTACTTTTTCAACTCTTAATGGGTGAGCTTTTCTTCCACCAATAGCTTGTGGAACGAAACCAGCTTTTGCACCATTTTTAATCCTTGGTACCATAGCTGCACCTCTACCTGAACCCCAAGATTCAGCAGAAGTTCTTTTACCTGCCATAGGATCATTTCCCATAGGTTGAATTCTAGCAGTCTGAGAAGAAATAACTGCTCTTTTGATTAAATCTGGTCTGTAAACTTCATTAAAAATAGCTGGAAGTTCTACTTCACCAGAAACTTCTCCTTCAATAGAATAAACATTAACCTTCATATTTAGACCCCTTGTTTAGATTTAGTACTAATAAAGTTTACTTGAGGAGCTGATTCATCAGTAGATTTAGGTCTGATAGCTTTCCTTAAGATAACTAACCTTTTAGTTGGACCTGGAAGAGATCCTTTTACTAATACATAATTGTTTTTAACTAATCCATATTTAATAAATCCGCCATCTGGGTTTACTTCATTAACATCAGATTTTGAGCCAATTTTAATGATTTTCTTATTGAATTCTGTTCTTTTATGGTATCCCATTTGACCTGCTTGAGCAACAGTCCACATAGTTCTGTTAGGAGTCCATGGACCAATAGAACCAACGTGTCTCTTTTTACTACTACGAGCAGCTTTACCATATTGAATTCTAATATTCCATCTTTTAATAACACCTTGGAATCCTTTTCCTTTGGTGGTTGCAATAGCATCTACATATTGTCCTTCATTAAATACATCACTAACATTTACTTCATTACCTAATAATTCAAGTGCAGTGTTAAGTTTTTCTTCAACAGAAGCTCCACCAATACCACATTCAAATATTTCAGGTTTCTTCTTAGGTGTACTTACCATTTTAGGATTAGTATGTACTAAAACTTTAATTTCATCAGTGTGGTCTAAAGCATCTTGTATTTTTGCAATAGCATCAGATTTATTATAATTTTTAGGAAGTGTAATCTTCCTAGATAATTCTTCATCTAAATTATCTGCAAGAACCTCGGTAATAGCTTTAAATCCACGATTTGTTTTTTCATATGATCTAATTCCCATTACAACAACTGGTGGGACTTCTAATACAGTTACAGGAGTGGATACTTCCATACCATTAGTTGGGGAGTTTTTACGATTATCCACAACTGTTGCATGAGTCATACCAACTTTATAACCAGCGATTGCAAGTAATTTAGATTCATCACTTACAGGCCATGATTTAATTCTAGGAGTTTCTTTTGCTACTCTTTTTCTAGGACTAAATGCAACAGACCCTTTTCTTGGTTGATGATGTCTAACCATTTAATTTAACCTCCATTATTATTATAATTCCTTAATTAATTATTGTAAATTAATTTAGATTATTAAACAAAAAATTAGATTTTCTAATTAATTGTATGAGATAAGAATTATAAGACAAGCCAATAATTCTAAAATAAATAACAAAATCATCCATAAGGTAGATTAAGTTATATAAAATTTAAATAAAAGTATTAAATTCGACATAAGTCAAACTCAATTTTAAGTTTATTAAAGAAACAGAAAACTGTCGAAAATAAACATTTTACAGCAAGTTAACTATTAATAAATTAAATTCTTAAAAAATACAATCTAAGTTAAGCTAAGAGTAAATTGAATAAAGATAAAGTAGCAACAACTGCTTCTTCAGTTCTTACTGTTTTAGTTCCCTGATTAGGAATGGTATTTACTTCAATAGATTCCCATTTAGGATCTGAGTAATTACCCTCAACAGAAGAATAAGGACCACCAAATACAATAGCAATATTATTAACATTATTCACTTTATACCTTAATTCATCAAAAATAGAATTTATTGTATCGGCATATCTTGTTGTTATAACAACAAAATCAGGATTTTGCTTATTCAAGCTTTTTTTAAGACCATCATTATCATAGACAGTCTTGTATCCCCAATAAATGTCCTCTGGTTCATCAGGTGTGACTAATATCTCTTTAGCAATTTTAGTAATCTTAAAACTAAAAATTTTATTAACTGTTAATTGCTCTTTACAAAAAGCTAATTTATCCATACCAATATCTACAAAAGTTCCTTTTTTATTTCTCTTTACAGTGAAACCCTGTCTAAAATCTCCTTTCTTTGGAGAGTCATTAGTAGGATGATGTGGAGTTCTTAAAGGTGGTAAAATTCCTACATGTTTTAAATCTTCCTGAATAGGGAACGCTCTTTTTCTCAAATATTGAGGAGTGTTCATATAACTTAAAACATCATAGATAAATTTAGCGTCTTTACTTCCTCTTTCATCATTGAAAGAACTATCATTGTAGATTATAACCTTATTCACACGAAAAACAGCTAACGCTCTACCGATAATACCTACTTTATAGGTTTTTAACTTCAAGTCGTTAGTTTCTGCTAGAAATGAATTAGGTATAAATAAATTAATATTTTGCATTATAGTTAATTTGTAAAAAATAATATATAAATGTATGCCAAACTTCGATAGTTATCACTAATAAACTTATCAATCAGTATTATATCAACTATAATACCTGTAGATCAACTACACAAATAATTATACTCTCATGAATATAATGTATTTATATATTATTTTAATAGTATATAAAGATATGGTTTTTTAATATATTTTTAGTATAAAAAACAGTTTAATCTAAAAAAGAATAAGAATTTATATATAAAACCATGGAAAAATAAGTTTAAAATATTTAGAAATAATATGAAAATCAGATAGGAAATATAAAAATTAATAAAGAATTAAAAAGTTTCAACTCTAAAAACAATTACCCCAACATTCCTAGATTCCTGAGTGTGAAATTTATAAATCTTTTTTAAAGGAAAATTATAGTAAAATTCATGGGTAATCTTAGCACCTAAATCCTCAAAATAATTCACTATGAAATCATGAGTGCTGGCCATATGAAATGAATATATTACCTCCGAGTTTTCACATGCAAAATCTATAAACCTTCTATCAGCACCATTTTTAGCCTTTTCCTGGGAACCAAACGGAGGGTTCTGAATTAGTGTATCTACTTTATCGTTGGAAAATCCGGAAATGTCCAAATCTTTAATTTTCTTAAGATTATTAACATTGCCCTGAAAAAAATGTAAACTATCCATTTTTTCAGTACTTATACCTATATGTTTTGATACATTTTGAGCCATTTCTAAGGACTCATCATCAATATCTATTCCAAGTACTGAATTTGCACCTAAAAATATAGATCCTATTGAAAAAATTCCAGTACCACATCCCAAATCTACAATATCCATATTATAAATATCACCTAAGGTATATGCATTCCATAAAACATCAGAGGCAATACTTGAAGGAGTGGAATATTGTTCAAATTCCACCTTAGGATTGGGGTGAGAGGGGATATTTTGAAGAATCATTTCCAAATGTTTTTTCTTAGTAATTTTTATCATAAAACCATTTTAATAAAATTAATTTAAAAATTTCAAAATACTACACAGCATATATTACCATATTATTATTTAATTATTTAATAAAATTGAGAAATAAACTTTTTACTTTAGATTATTTTAAAAATTAGCATGACTAGATTCTACTTTAAAAACTAGATTATCAATTTAAATTATTCTAAAGTAAAATTAAAAATTAACATGACCAGATTCCCACTTTAAAAACTAGATTTTTATAAAAATAAAAAAAAGAATATGTAGACTAGTCTAAAAGTCTACATCGTCCAGACACCACTTTAACCAAAGTATGATCTGCTTTTTCAATGACTAAAGCTCCTTCTTGGTCAATACCAACAGCATAACCATTAATGACTTTACCTAAAGGTTGTTGTATTTCAACAAATTTACCAATGGTATGATTGTATTTTCTCCATTCATCAAATATGAAACCAATATCCCCCTCTAAGAATTTATTATATATAAATTCAAATTCTTTGAAGAAATATGCAGTACCTTTTTCTGGATTAATATCTTCGTCAACTATATCACTAAGAGCAATACTACAGTCCCTTATCTCCTCAGGGAATTCATTAATATCTATTTCGGAATTTATTCCAACACCAATAATAACACTTTCCAGATTGTTGAACCTAGCTATTGATTCTGTTAAAATACCGCATACCTTTTTATCATGGATTAATATATCGTTTGGCCATTTAATCTCTGCATGAATGTTAAAATGATCCAATGTACGAGTAACTGCAACAGCAGTTGCAAGAGTCAAAAGAGGTGCTTTTGAGGGAGTGACATCTGGTTTTAATATTATGGATAACCAGATTCCCCCTTTTGGAGATTGATATTCTGTACCTTTTCTACCTCTCCCTCTTGTTTGTGTCTCAGACAATATAACCGTTCCATTTGAAACGTTACGAGATAGGAATTTAGCAACAGTGTTAGTTGATTTTACAGATTTAAATAAATACATTTCCCTGCCAATATCATCGGTTTCAAGGTATGAATCACATTTATCTTTTGAGAAGAAATCTGATGGTTCATTACCTAATTCCTTAACTGCAGTTGTAATATCATTAATACCTAGTTGAAGAATCTCCTCAGCACTCTTATTTTTAAAATCATATTTGTTGGATATAAGTTCAAGAATTTCCTTATTCATATTATCCCATTTTTTAATTTTTCCATTATTTAAAATATTATAAATTTCTAATTTATTTGCCTTTTATTACTTTCAGTTAAATAAGAACCTACCGCTGCAGATATTGCAGCAATTTTTTGTTGTGGAATAAATGTTGATTTAAGACGGTTTACATTTTCTACATCCTCGGCAATTACATTCTCCATTTCCTCATATATCAATTTTTTATTTTCATCAATAAAGTGTGTGTTTAAATCTCCAGATAAGAAGTTAGGATTTCTGATAATAGCCTTATGGAATGGAATTGTAGTTTTTACACCAAGTACAATATATTCACTTAATGCCCTTTTCATTCTACTAATTGCCTCTTCCCTTGTACGGCCAAATGTAATTAATTTTGAAATCATTGAATCATAAAAACTTGGAATTGTATAATTCCTATATACACCACCGTCCAAACGTACCCCCGGACCACCTGGTGAACGATATGCAGTAATTCTTCCAGGGTTAGGTGCAAAGTTCCTTAAAGGATCTTCTGCATTAATACGGCATTCAATTGCATGACCATTTACTGTAATATCATCTTGACTGAAACTTAAATCTAATCCAGAAGCTACCTTAATTTGTTCCTTAACAATATCCACATTGGTTACAGCTTCAGTAATAGGGTGTTCTACCTGAACACGAGTATTCATTTCAAGGAAATAATAGTTTCCCTTATCATATAGGTATTCAATAGTACCTGCACTACTATAACCTATATATTCTGCTGCCTTAACAGTACTCTCTCCCATTTGCTCCCTAAGTTCATCGGTCATGATTGGAGAAGGTGCCTCCTCAAGTAATTTTTGGTGTCTTCTTTGAATTGAACACTCACGATCAGCTAAATGGATAACGTTTCCATTTTCATCAGCCAATACCTGGAATTCTATATGTCTAGGCTTTTCCAAATACTTTTCAATAAATACAGTAGAATCCCCGAAGTTAGTTTTTGCAACAGATTGAGTTGATTCAATGGCACGCACTAATTCATCCTCTTCATATACAGTACGCATACCTATTCCTCCACCTCCAGCTGATGCTTTAATGATAACAGGATAACCTATCTTTTCAGCTATTTTTATAGCCTCATCGATATTAGTTACACCTTTATCAGTACCTTCAATTACAGGAACCCCTGCTTTTCTCATGATTTGTTTTGATGTTATTTTATCTCCCATCTTATTAATAACATCTCCACTAGGCCCAATAAGTTTAATACCATTTTTTTCACATTCTTTACCAAACTCAGGGTTTTCAGCTAAAAATCCATAACCAGGGTGTATTGCATCTGCACCTGATTTTAAAGCAATATCAATAATTTTATCAATATTTAAATATGATTTTTGAGGACTTGGATTTCCTAATGGGTATTTTTCATCTGCATAATTTGTATATAAGGAATTTTTATCTGCATCAGAATAGATTGCAACACTTTTAACGTCTAAATCACGACATGCTCTCATTATTCTAATTGCAATTTCTCCCCTATTTGCAATCAGTATCTTATCAAACATTTGAAACCTCTCTTTTTAAATTATTTAATATCTTAATTTAAAATTAAGTGGTATATTAAATATGATTTTTTATAGAATCTATATAATTTAATTATATATATTATATATCTATTTATTAATTAAAATATTAATTTTTTATTATTTATTTAAAAATAGATTTTATTCTTCTTTGGAAAAATGATTTTTTGCCTCGTTATTTTAAAAACTCTTTTATAATTTGTACTTGATTACTTTTTTATAAAACAATTAATGATTTAAACTGTAAACCATATCTTTTTTATAAATATAAAAAACATGAAGTAATAATGATTTAAACTGTAAATTAATCTTCTTTTAATAAAATCAAAAGATATAAAAGAAACCGATTAATAAACAATTATTCCTCATTATAAATAATTTTTCTAGACGTATCCTCATCAGCACAAACCTTAATTAATGTTTTAAAAGACTTATCAATTCTATTAAATATCTCGGATATTTCAAGCTTGTCTGAGTCATTAGCAGACAAATCAAATCTTATAGTAACAGATGCGCCAGGCATAGACACTGCAGGAATTGTAATAATATGTTCCTCCTTAAGTAAAATCATACTCCATAAAAATGATAGATCAGTTAAAGATAGATTACAGTCATCAGTTTTTGATTTAACTTCTTCTGTTAAGGACTCTTTTGAAACCATCACCCCTGTTGGAGTTGTCTCAAACATATTATAAGATTTATCTAAAAGATCAAATAGCTCATCTCTTTTTGAAATAGAAGCCCTGAGATTTTCAGGATCATAGTCTTCTAAAGCATTAATCATTGCAAGAATAATTGGAGCCTGAGCTTCAAGTCCAAACTCATTTGATTTGGCTTTAACCTTGTTTATTAAATCTTCACGACCTGCCATTAATCCACCACGAGGTCCCTTCATCAATTTATCAGTACTTGTAATAGCCAGATCCGCTCCTAAATCACATGCTGGTTTTTGATTAAAAATAGCTGTACGGAGCCTTGCACCACTAGCATCATCTACAAATACAGGAATATTCCTCTCATGTGCAGCATTAATAATTATTTTAAAACTTTCCTCATCCAAAACTTGATGGTCCATAGTGGAACCCGTAATAATTACAAGGGAAGTATTCTGAGGTATATTAAATTCATCAAGATCTATATATTCTGAATAGTTTGCACCTACTAAATCACATGCCCTTATAATGGACGGATGTGCAGGATGACTTTTAAGAAAGTGTACAACATTATCTCCTTTTTTAACAAGTGCAAGTATAGTTGCAAGAATTCCGGAACTGGTCCTATTAAGTGGACAGATTTTCTCTCCACCCATATGTTTTTTACCTATCTCTTGAATTTTATCCTCAAAAATAGCTGGACCAATATAAGTTTTAAGTAAATTTAACTCATCCCCACTTGCAAGAAAACCTCCGGAAAGTCCAGTTAAATCATATAATGGATCTTCACCCTTAGATTCAATATTATCTTTAATAATTTTATAAGCAGCTTCTCTTTTTTTAAGTTCATCTAAAGAATTTTCTACAATCATATTATCACAGAACATTAAAAATTAATCACATCTAATTATATAAAATCTAAAATATAATTCTTTTTAAGATTATTAAAATTAAAACAACACTTTAAATATATTAAGTAAATTTTAATTAAATAGATTATCTTAAGTGTAGATTTAAAACTTGAAAATTAGAAAATAAACAATCCATATACCAATCAATAGTAAATAAACAAGGAGATAAAAGAACTGGAACATCAAAAAACCAATGATTAAAAGAATAAATCAGGAAAATAAGAAACTAAAAAAATCAAAAACAACAATCTAAAAAAATAAGCCAAAGTAAGAAAAAACTAAAAAAAATACAAAAACAATGACCAAAAGAATACAAAATACGAAAAAACAGAAATAATGGTTTCAAATAAATAAAAGTCCATCTAATAAACAATATAGAAAGAAAAATTATAGAAAAAGATTTTGAAAGATCTATTGATCATCTTCTTCCACTATTTCAAATTCAAAATCCTTAAAAGCTTCTACCAAAACTTTTAAATCCTTTCTAGGAACGTCAACGGATTCAAATTTTTCTCCTTCATTATAAGAATACTCAGCATCAACAACAGTTCCATCCACATCACAGTAAAAGAGGAAACTATCTGCTAGTTCATCCGGATTTTTAGTAGGTAAAAATACTTCAAATGAAGCTCCTAATTGATTAAAAAATTTATCTTTTTCTTCATCACTCTTTACAACTTTTCTAAACTTTCTCATTCTAGATTTGTACTTTTTTTCTGCAGCTGCTTTAATATCCTCTGCCATATTATCACCCTAATTAAATGAAAAATTTTCTTATAATAATATTATTCTAATATAATTTTCTTTATATATATAAAGTTTATCTAAAAAATTATTAACTTAAACTTAAAAAATATTTTGTTTATATTGAAATTGATTTAATTAAAAACTAATTAAACTTTATTAACCAAATCAGATAATCTAAGTTAAAAAATAAAAATTTCTTTATAAATAAAAAAAAGTAGTGGAGATAATTAAAAATTTAATCGTATAATGATTTGCCCTGAGAGTCCATAGCTACTATTAAAGGTCCAAATGAATCTACTTTTAACTCCCACATTGCTTCAGGCACACCTAAATCCAACCAGGTTACACTATCTACTTCCCTTACAGCATCAACATATAATGCAGCACATCCCCCAGTTGCAACGACATATACCGCATTGTTATCTTTTAAAGCCTGACGAACATTATCGTCCATACCGCCCTTACCAATAACAACTCTTACACCCTTGTCGATTACATCAGCCTCATAGGGATTCATTCTCATAGAGGTAGTAGGTCCGATTGCTACAACTTCATAGGTACCATCATCTTTTTTATTTATAATAGGACCTGCATGGAATAAGACCTTTCCATCCAAATCAAAAGGCTCACCATCTTCAACTATACGCCTGTGAGCTTGGTCTCTTGCAGTGTATATTGTTCCGGTAATGGTGATAACATCCCCTACTTTTAAATCCTTTACATCATCTGAGCGTAATGGAGTTTTTAAATCTATCATTAAATCACCTTAATATACTTTAAATAAATTAATTCATATGAATTTTAAATAAAAACTCTAATTATAAAATTAGTAAATTTAAAAATTTGAATTCCAACAAACTATAATATTATAAGAATTACTTACTATATAAAAATTTATTAATTAAATTAACAAAATGTTAAATAACAAAATTTTTATTAAGAAATTAATTAATTAGATAGTTAGAATATATAAATGAAAAATTTAAATGACATATATTTCTAGAAATCAGATTAATGAATAATAAATAGAATTTTAATAACAAACAATTATTTGAGGAAAAAAACATGTCTAGTATGAGTAGTGTAGCAGGTCTTTCAAAATATATTACTACACTTCCCAATATTAAATTTTCAGTAAAAGCCACAATAACTATTACATTTATTTTAGGTTTATTAATTTCAATTATTAGACCTTATCCCACTAACATTCTGCTTGGAATAATTATTGGTGGTATAATATCATTTATAATATATGGATTAAGTGGTATAATTAGTGGATTTATAAATCAAAATCTTATTAGTTCATTTAATGGAATAAATCTAAAAATCAAACATTCAATGTTTCTATCTTTTATAAATTCCACAATACTTTCAGTTATTACGTTAATCGGATCTATAATCTCCAGCAATCCTAATTTTGTAATAAATTTTATTGAATTTGGATATATTCTAATATTTGCTTTCAGCTTTCTGGTTTTCTGGGGAGCAACCCAAGTAAATATGAAAAAATCAAGTTTAGTTGCATTAATTCAACCAGTGATAAGTATTTTTTTATTGCTTGCAGTTAATTTCATTGGACTTAATGTATACAGTGTATCTTTCAGTATATATCTAGTTGTTAAAATGCTTATAGGCTGTCTTATCTTTCTTATTGCAATATATCTATTTGTTAAAACAATTAACTCACCAATGAAAACAAACATGGGTATTGATGGATTGCAACTATTAAGCTTATTTATAACACATATGAATGAAGGTTCCCATGATTTAGAAGAGTTATTCGTTAAATCAGGAGCGGATATCGACACCGTTGTAAGTATTGTTAGTTTTAAAACGAAAGAGAAAATCAAAGCATTATTTATTAGTCCGGCAGTTCATCCGGGACCTTTAGGAAATATCGGTGGAGGAAATATGCCTACAAATCTTGCAAATAGATTTAAACCATTTACCATGATTGCCCATGGACCTTCAACCCATGATTTTAATCCTGCAAGCATTAAGGAATTAGATAAAATAGAAGACAGTATTAGAAAAGGATTATACAAGATGGAATATTCTAAAAGTGCAAGCAAATTTGTAAGATATACAAACAAATCCGCAAAAATAGGTGTCCAATCTTTTAACGATGGAATTGTACTGTTAAATACCTTTGCACCACTTGGTAGTGATGACATTGAATTTAGTGTAGGCCTTACCATGATGGTTCAGGCAAATAAAACATTTGAAAATAAATCAACGGTTATAGTAGATTGTCATAATTCTTTCTCAGAGGAATCTGGTCAAGTATTGCCCGGCGATCCACAGGTATTTGAATTAATTGACGGAATAAGTAAAATTAAACTAGGCAAGAAATATTCAAATATCAAGGTAGGATGTAGTCAAAATCTAATGGATGGACTAGGAAAAGAGGAAGGTGTTGGAGACAGTGGTGTAAAAACCATGATCGTAGATGTTGAAGGTCAAAAAACAGCATACATACTTTTCGATTCCAACAATATGGAAGTCGGCTTTAGACAGGAGATTTTAGACTTTGTATACAAATGTGGTATTGATGAGGCAGAGGTTATGACCACAGATACACATAGCGTAAATACAATCTCAAGAGGATATAACCCAATTGGATTGAGTAACAGGGCCCAAATCATTGATTATGTAAAGGAAACAATTGAGGAAGCCCTTGAAGATCTTGAAGAGGTTGAAGTTGGATGCAGTACAGAAAAAATAGAGAATCTAAAAACATTCGGACCTAACAGATCTACAGAATTAATCTCAACAATAAGTTCAATAGTTCAAGTAGGAAAGATTATAGGTCCGGTGATATTTGTTTTTGCTTTCATACTTACATTTATCTGGTTATTTTTATTATAATAACCAGATTAACTTTTTTAAGATTTTTCATTACTTAATTTTTTTAAATTAATACCGTCTAACCTTTTTATTTCTTTAATTGATGCCATTACTTGATTACATCCCTATTCTTTTTTTATAGAAACTTGACAAATATCGTCCTTATTCTTTCTTTATGATATAACTGTGAATAAATTCATGAATTTAATGTAATATATGATTTAATAAAGTATTTTACTGATTTTTATATTAAACACTACTAGAAATAGCTAAATAAGCGAGATATTAAAATATAAACTAACCAAGTATAAAAAAAAAAAAAAAAAAAAAAAAAAAAAAAAAAAAATTAAAAAAAAAAAAAAAAAAAAAAATTTAAAAAAAAAAAAAAAAAAAAAAAAAAAAAAACGGATTTGAAAAAACAATATAATAAAAATTTTAAAAAAGCTTAAAAAAAATCACGATGAAAAACCATCAAAAAAAAAAGACTTCAAACAAATCCAAAACAGACCACAATAAAAAAACATCAAAAAAAGATTTCAGAAAAGTCCAAAAAAATAAAAGAAAGCTTAAAAAAAAAACTTAAAAAAAGTTTAAAAACATAAAAGAAAAATAAAAATTTAAAAATGTTTAAAACATTTATATATTGATATCGAAGTTACCACCGGAATACTCATTTAATGATTTAACATTAATATCTGTTTTTATAGCTGCTTCAATAGCTTTTAAAGTAGCCCTTGCACCAGATAAAGTAGTTACATATGGAATTCCAAGTTCAATTGCAAGACGTCTAATAATATATCCATCAAGTGCAGCTTGCTTACCATATGAGGTATTGATAATCAAATCAATTTCCTTATTTAAGATAGCATCACGAATATTTGGTGTTCCCTGTGAAACCTTTTTAACCTTTTCAATCGGTACGCCCTCAACTGCATCAGCAGTACCTGAAGTTGCACAGATTTCAAATCCTAAATCATGGGCCTTCTCCATAAGAGGCTGTATTTTCTTCTTATCTTTATCGCGAACACTTATAAATATCTTACCTGATTTTGGAAGATCCATACCTGCTGCAAGTTGTGATTTATAAAATGCAACACCAAAGTTATCATCAATACCAATTGTCTCACCTGTAGACTTCATCTCAGGTCCAAGAATGGTATCTGACTCAGGTAGTTTTAAGAATGGGAATACTGATTCCTTAACAGCCACATGATCTATTTTGATAGGTTTTGTAAGATTAAAGTCCTTAAGTTTGTAACCGATCATAAGTAAAGTTGCTATTTTTGCGATTGGAACACCTATAGCCTTACTTACAAATGGAACTGTCCTACTTGCACGAGGGTTTGCCTCAATAATATATACCATTTCTGTATCCAATTTTACGGCATATTGAATATTCATTAAACCTACAACATTAAGTTCTAATGCAAGTGCACGAGTATCCTCCCTAATTTCATCAAGTAAATGTTTTGGTATGGTATGAGGAGGAATTATACATGCTGAATCTCCAGAATGAACACCTGCTTCCTCAATATGTTCCATAATACCTGCAATAAATACATCTTCACCATCACATAAAACATCTACATCAAGTTCCACAGCATCCTCAAGGAATTTGTCCACCAATATAGGATGTTCTGGTGAAACCTTTACAGCCTCCTGCATATATTCCTCAAGCTCATCATTATCGTATACAATTTCCATTGCACGTCCACCAATAACATATGATGGCCTTACAAGTACTGGAAAACCAATTTCAGATGCAACTTCCTTAGCCTTTTCGAAGGAATGGGCAAGTCCAAATGGTGCTTGATGTATTTTAAGCTTGTTTAAAAGTTTTGTAAATCTTTCCCTATCTTCTGCAATATCAATACTGTCATAGGGAGTACCCAATATTTTAACACCGGAATTCGCAAGAGGAACTGCAAGATTAATTGATGTCTGACCACCAAATTGTACAATTACACCATCAGGTTCTTCCCTTTCAATGATGCCCATTACATCTTCAAAGGTCAAAGGTTCGAAGAACAGTTTATCAGATATGTCATAATCAGTACTTACAGTCTCAGGGTTATTATTAATAAGAATTGTTTCGATGCCCTGTTGCTTTAAAGAAAGTGAAGAGTGTACACAACAATAATCAAACTCAATACCCTGACCGATTCTGATTGGTCCTGCACCAATAATGACAATTTTTTTATCCTTATCCTCACTTAGTTTAAGCTCATCACCCTTATCATAGGATGAATAATAGTATGGGGTTTTAGCTTCAAATTCTCCACCACAAGTATCTACCATTTTATAGGAAGGAAGCACTTTTAAATCCTCTTGAAGCTTACATATGTCATCTACAGATTTATCTGTAAGTTTTGCAAGTTTTGTATTGGTAAATCCTAATTGCTTAGCATGTCTAAAATAGTCTTCATCCTGAAGCTTTTCAAAACTAACCTCATCCTCAAAATCAACGATGTTTTTAATTTTATCTAAGAAGAATGTGTCAATATCTGTTAGATCGGAGATCTTTTCAATGTCCATTCCATCCTTAATAGCGGAGTACACTTGAAGGAGTCTCTCGTCAGTTGGATGTGATAGGGCATATTCATCATAGTCAAAGTATTCAAATCCGTCATAACCTAAATCAAGGGATCTTAAAGCCTTTTGAAGAGCTTCTTCCAGAGTTCTTCCAATAGCCATGACTTCCCCAGTTGCTTTCATTTGAACACCGATTTCCCTGTTTATTCCTTTAAATTTGTCAAACGGCCATCTTGGTATTTTGACAACAACATAATCCAAAGTTGGTTCAAATGATGCAGGTGTTTCCTTTGTAATATCATTTTTTATCTCATCTAAAGTTAATCCCAATGCTATTTTAGAGGATATTTTTGCAATAGGATATCCTGTAGCCTTAGATGCAAGAGCACTACTTCTACTTACCCTTGGGTTTACTTCAATAACCTTATATTCACCAGTTTCAGGTTTTACTGCAAATTGAATATTACATCCACCTTCAATACCTAGTGCCCTTATGATTTTAATAGATGCATCCCTTAGATTCTGAGCATATTTATCTTCAAGATTCTGTGCCGGAGCCACTACCACACTTTCACCAGTATGTATACCCATTGGATCTATGTTTTCCATATTACATACAATAATACATGTATCATTGGCATCACGCATAACCTCATATTCGAATTCTTTCCATCCGATGACAGATTCATCTATAAGAACCTGATTAATGAAACTCATATCCAAACCATGTCTGGTGATTTTAATAAGTTCCTCTTCATTATGAGCTACTCCACCACCTGTACCTCCAAGGGTAAATGCAGGTCTTACAATAGCAGGATAACCAATATCCTCAATAGCCTTTAAAGCCTCTTCAATTGAATTTACAGCATGACATTTTGGAATAGGTTCATTAAGTTTTTCCATAAATAATGCGAATAAATCCCTATCTTCCACATTTTTAATGGTTTCCAAATCAGATCCAAGAACTTCAATATCATCTAAATATCCAAGTTCCCCAAGACCTGTTGCAATATTAAGACCAGTTTGACCTCCCATGGTAGGAAGTATTCCATCAACATTCTCTTTTTTAATAATTTTCGCTACAATTTCTGGAGTTAAAGGCTCTGTATATACTACATCAGCCATATCCATATCGGTTTGAATAGTTGCAGGATTACTGTTAACCAAAACAGTTTCAATACCCTCTTCCCTTAATGATTTACATGCTTGAGAACCGGAGTAATCGAATTCTGCAGCTTGACCAATTTGAATAGGACCTGAACCAATAATAAGTACTTTTTTAATATCCTTCCTTATAGGCATTTTATCCTCTCTCTTTTTTAAAAAAAATGATATCTATAATTTTAAAAGTTCCATATTTAAAAAACCAATAGTTCTTTAAATGATTCTTAATTAATAATTTCTTCTTAATAAATGATTTAAACTAATATTTCTCAATAGTTTCCTTAAACTCTTCAAATAATGACCTAGTATCATTTGGGCCAGGTGAAGCTTCTGGGTGATATTGAATACATTTAAGTGGCAACTCTTTATGAGCAAATCCTTCAGGAGTACCATCATTTAGATTAATCTGGGTAAGTTCCAAATCACTATCCTTTAAAGATTCTGCATCTACGGAAAATCCGTGATTCTGACTAGTAACAAATACTTTACCAGTTTTAAGGTCTTTTACAGGTTGGTTAGCTCCCCTATGTCCAAATTTCATTTTAAAAGTCTTTGCACCAAAGGATTTTGCAATTAACTGTTGACCCATACAAATTCCAAAAACAGGAAGCCTATTAGATAGCTTTTTAATATTTTCAACGGTAGTGCCCATTCTCTCAGGATTTCCAGGTCCACAGGAAACCATTAAACCATCTACATCGTAATCCAAAATATCCCTATAATCCATATCATAAGGTACACGTACTACACCAACTCCCAAATCAAGGAAATTGTTAATAATACTGTTTTTAACACCACAATCAATGATTGCTACATTAGTTTTATTGTACTGTCCATATATTTGGGTTTCTTTTGTAGAAACCTCAGGTACAAGATCTAGATCAACAATGCTTTTCTGATTTCGAGCAAGTTCTAATAGTTCTTCATCTTCAATATCCTCAGTACTAATTGCACCTTTCATAGAACCATGATTTCTTATTTTTAAGGTTAAATCCCTTGTATCTACACCACTAATACCTGGAATCTCAAATTCCTCCAAGAAATCGTTTAAGGTTTTCTGAGCAGTATATCTTGAAGGCTTCTTACAGACCTCCCTTACAACATATCCCTCAGCCTGGATTCTATCAGATTGATAATGCTCCTCTGACACTCCATAGTTACCTTCTAAAGGATAAGTAGACATCAATATTTGACCATTAAATGATGGATCGGTTAAGGATTCGGTATAACCAACCATACCAGTGGTAAATACTACTTCACCTACTTTAGTTGTTTCATAACCAAAGGATTCACCTTTTACAATAGTACCATCTTCTAAAGCTAATTTGGCCCCATTTTTCATTAAATCACCATAAGTAAAATAATTCATCTGCTAATTATTAAATATAAAAATTTTTGATGAACATCATATTGTTTTAATATTTGTAGAAATTATTATTTTAAGTTAACTATAATTAGTTGATTCAATTTAGGAAAAATAGGTTTTTAGTTAAAAAATAGTAAATTTAAATTTTAAGATCCCCTTTAAAAAAAATTCATATAAAATCAAATATTCTAAAAAATAGGTAAAGTCATTAAGATCTTTATAAAAAAAGAACTTATAATACCCAATTTTATGTCCTAACTTAAAAAAATGAACCTTAACTAGATTTATTAAGTTTAAATTTTAAAAATAGACTTAAAAATTATAATTAAATTATGATAAGTTTAAAAAAAAAATAGAGAAATAGTCAAAAGATTGACTATCTTAAAAAATCCGATTTTTATTTTCTTACAGTTATCTTGCTGTTCATTGTCTTAGCATTAAAGGTACCGTCACCTGCAAATGCAGTCTTAATAGTATAGGTACCTGCCCTGGTAAACCTGACTTTTAAGGTAGCTTTACCATTCTTGTCGGTCTTTAAGGTATATGTCTTACCATTAACAGTGACCTTTAATGTTCTACCAGCAGCATTAACATAGGATGATTTACTGGTTGCTTTAACACCCTTTAAATTAAAGGTTAAGGTTCTGTAAGCTTTTACTTTAACAGGATTAGTACCAAGAACAGTGATAGTTGTAGGTTTTTTAGTAACTGTAATCTTGTTTACAACAAAACTACCATTACACTCATCATCACCTAAAAACGCGGTAGCAAAAGTGTAGACACCTGCATTTGCAAGGTTGATTTGAAGACGAGCACTACCATTCTCATCGGTTGTACGATTGTAAACCTTACCATTAAAACCAATACTGATATGTTTACCAGCTAAAGCATTACCCTCAGAATCCTTAAGTGCAACAACAAAGTATCCGCCACGCTCACCTTTATAATAATCAACAGCAGTCTGATTAAAATCAGAAGATACAATTTGACTTGCAACTTTAACAGGAACTTTATGATTAACTATTTGAACAGTACTATTTGCACCATCATAAGTATTGTCCCCAGCATAACTACAAGAAATTGTAAGTTTACCATCAATTACTCTATCGATTTTTGCTATACCATTTTCATCTGTAGTAGCAGTAGCCTCAACACTATCAATAGTGTATTTAAAATCAGTTAAAGGAAGAGGATTACCAAGAGCATCAGTCAAATTAAAGACAATCTCATTAGTAGTATCATTGTAATCTACATTAAAAACGCCATGATTCTTAACAGCATTCCAATTATTTGCATTTGATGTTATGTAGCAAGGGCCCATACTACCATCACCATATCCATAATACATAGTGTTAATATTATAAACCCCAGTTTTATTAAGTTCAATAGTATAATTAATTACAGGATTACTAATTGTTGATTCATTGAAAAAGAATATAATACCATAATCATTATTAAATCCATAAACATCATTATTGCATAAAAGTTCTATCCTTACAGCAGGGATTTTACTTATCATATCTTCTGTTAAACCATTGACTACAATAGTAAAAGTAACATCTTGACCTACAACTAAAACTTGACCTTCTGTAACATTAACAGTAACATTAACATTAAAGTTTTCATCATCTTCAAGCATTATGCTTGGTTTGAGGTTTAATAAATATTTTTTTGCACTTGAGGAACTAACTGTTTGTGGACTGTTAATAAATATATTGTTTTCAAAAGTATAATTTCCACTTGGTATATAAACTGTGTCATTTGAATTACCTGTATGGTTAATAAACGTATTGTTATATATTTTTAAGTATGGTGCACCGTTTCCATCATAACCTACATTACTTGCATATATAGCTTGACCAGTCTTAGCACTGTTATGTACAAATGTTGATTCATGAACATCAAAATATCCTCCAGATGCTGTAGATATAGCACCCCCACATCCATTAGCAGTACTTATATTATCTGCAGTATAACGATTATTACTATTATTAATAAAAGTTGAATTTACAACAGTTAAATTATAAGTAGAAGCGTAATAATTTGATGCTCCAATCGCTCCACCACCATTATCAGTAGTACAGTTATTATCTATGAAAGTAGAGTTGTATACCTCTAATGTACTGTAAGTATAAAGTGCTCCACCATTCCAACCAGCTACATTATCAACAAAGTTTGAATTTTTAATAATAGTATGTGCTTTGGAATGAGTATGTATTGCTCCTGCCCACCAGTTTGCACGATTTTTAATAAAAGTAGAATCACTTACATTTAAAATACCACAATTATTAATAGCACCAGGTTCAGTACTTGCATAATTATTCTCAAAAACACAATCAAAAACATTTAAATTAGGTTTTATTCCCAAAAAATTATAGTTTGTTATGACCCCATAAGTGGTAGTACAGTTTGTAAAATTAGATCCTACAACATTCATAAAATTGTTATTGTTGTATAATACAGAAGTATGTCCACTACCAGTAGTTATATTTATAAAGTTACAATTTTCTATTGTATCAACAGAATCTCCTAATTGAAGACCCATATTACAATTTATGTTTTTAAATGTTACATTGATAAATTTAACATTATTATTTCCAGTAGATGTGAAGATATTTCCACTAAAATTACCAGTAATATAAGAATTATCAGCACCTACAATAGTAAGATTTTTATTAATATTAATATTATAAGTACCGACATATTCAGTATTCTCTTTCAATTGAACAGTACTACCATTAGTAGATTGAATAGTGCTGTTTAAACTTGACCAATCATCAATATTGCTTGTACTTAATTCATCTGTTTGAGCATCACTTACCTGATCAACAGCACTAACAGCACCATCATCAGCAACAGCAGTAGTATCATTTACATCAGCAGCACTGACAGTACCAAGTAAACAACAAATAGCTACTAAACAAAGAATAAAAACAAACAATTTACTCCTTTTTATTTTCATATTAATTTTTACTCCATAAAATTATTTAAAAATGAAAAAACAAGTATACCTTAAAATAAAACATACCATAAAAGAATACTTAAAAAAAATAAAAAAAGTATAATAAATTAAAATATGTTTTATAACAATTAAAATACACTTGAATTATTGTTACTATAACATTACTAATAAAATTTTCCAATTTATTTTAAAAAAATTAAAATATATTTTAAAATCCATCCATTAAAAAATACAAAAAATAATAATTGTCAATCAAAAAAAATTATAAAAAAAACCAATAAAATTAATCTCATGTTTAAACTCACAATATCCAATAAGCATATTTTTGACCAAATAACCCCTAACAAGGAAATAGGAATCAATACGTAAAGTTAAAATAAAATAAAAATTTAACATTAATATATTTTAAAATTAAACCCCATATTATTTTAGTAATTAAAATAAATTTAAATTAAAGGTCATATTTATAAAAAATAATAACCATCAATCCTACATAGAAAAGATAAACCTTGTTTTAAAGGATTTTAAGATAAAAAAAACCAACTAAAATATACAATATAAAATTTTAAATAATAAACATATCATATATTAAAATATATCTTAAAAAAAATAAAATATATTTTAATTAGAAAATAATAATACTTTTTCATCAGGAGAGTATTAAAATTAATACTTTCCGATAACCTATTATTTTCTATTTTTTTTAAAAATACAATCAATTGTTCTTTAAAAAATAACAAGAATTTTTGATAAATACTCAAAAGGTTAAAAAAAACTGGTTTAGAGTAAATGTTTTTATAAAAATTAAAATATTCTTTTAAGATATTGAATGTGAAATTTAAGAATAATTTAATAGAGCAGGAAAACATCTTTTAAAAAGATAAAAATTATCTATAGAATAATTATTAGATAATGAATTCCTTAGAAATTAGATTATCAAGATTAAGAAATAAGAAGGTATCTTAATGAAAAAATCAATAATAATTTTTACATTAAGTCTGATTATTTTATCCTGTTGTATAAGTGCTATTAGTGCTAGTGATACAAATAACAACACTTTAGCAGATAACCATAACAATATTCTAACATCTACCAGTAACAACACTATTAATAATACTGTAAAACAGGAGAATAATCAAAATCTTTCTTTATCTTTAAATCAAAGTGAAAATCCCGACCATTATACTGTAAATTCAAGTAATTTTCATGATTACTTCGATGATAATAATAACCTAAAACCAGATTATGGTGGTAAAGTCATGGTATTTGAAGGAGAGTTCAATGATTTGGATACTCTTGTAATTTACCAGGACAATACCGTTATAGTTGGTAATAATTCATTATTAAAAAATACTGCATTCGGATTATATGGTGAAAACATTTATCTTAAAAACTTAAACTTCCAATTAAATAAAAGTTTTAGTGATAATAAAGATTCAGGTATTTACGTTGGATCCGATAATGTAACCATTGATAATATTACAATGGATTATACTGTTCCAGAAGGAAATAATGGTATTGGAATATATGTAGGAGACACTGGTTATAAGAACATCTTTAGATTCAACCTATATTACAGTACAGTAAATCTTACAAGTACAAATCCAGATGGATTCTACAAATATGGAGTTCTTGTAAGAGATACAACACTTGGTTTAATCTATGGAAATAAAATTAATTGTAAATTACCGTTAATGGCCGTTAATTGGGCTGGTGGAATCTTTGGTGGAGTGAGTATGGATTATGTACTTGGATTTGGTGCCGAGGATTCAAAATACATTAACTTTGTAAATAACTATGTAAATGTATCTGCAACCGCATTAGGTCAATCATTTCCTACATTAGATGCTTGCATGTTTTATAAATGTGATAAAGCAGTTATTAAAGGAAATAAAATCTATGAAGAGGATTTATTGACTAAAAAAGGAACTAATAACTACCTATACGGTCTAGATATTTACATGATGAACAATGTAACCATTGCAAACAATGAAATCCATATGAAAACCTATGGAGGACAAGATTCAAATGGTGCCGCATATCCAATTCAAGTCAATGGACCTTCATCAGATATAAAAATCGCATATAACAATTTAACAAGCATAAACAATGGTCCTAATCTTGGGATATATTCAAATAATTACTATGGAGCAGTGAAACTCTATATCCTCAGTAATTTTATAAATGTTACAGGTTATGCAGGTAGAAGCAATTGGGCATTAGTTGCAGGTATTGAAGTACAAGACAGTGACGATGTAATATTAAATAACACAATCTATGCCCAAAACGTAAATAATGATAGCAATAATAGAAATAACAATATTTATGGTATCAGCTATTCACAGTCTACCTCTGGAAACCACCAATACAACATACAATACAATAAAGTTATAACTAATGGATATAATGCAGTAATGTTAGATGCATATTATGGAGTTACAAACAGTAAAATTGGAAACAATGTATTGATAACAGACCACTCACAAGGAGATGACGCCGTTGAAATCAAAGGCAATACTAAAAGATACAATAACCAAGTTTTCAACAATACTGGAAACCCTGATGAAAAACAGGATATGCCTGAGGATTTAGTTCCCAATGATGTTATAAATGCAATGAGCAATCCATATACTCCAAATACTAGAAATTTCTTCAATACCAATACTGATGGAAATGGAAACAATCCATTTAATGGAAATGGAACTGGAAACAGTACAAACCCATTTAACATCAATGGTAGTGGAAACCACAATGGACTCAATGGAAACTCATCACAAAATGGTAGAATCCATAATGGAAACGGTATAATAAATGGAAGAACCATGTTTAACAGCAATGGTAATTCAATACAAAACAATAATGGATCAGTTAGAACCGTAAGTAATTCAACAAATGCAAATACAGGTATGTCAAGTGAAGATTTAGCAAGTGGATCAAGTTCATCTGCTGGAGATAGCAGTCAATCTGCATCCAAAGCATATGCTATTTACAAGAACACCAATAATCTTAAAGACACTAACTACACATTACCATTTGGAATAATTGCTATAATTATAATTATATTAATTATTGCAGGATATGTATATAAAAAAGATAAAGAAGAATAAAATTTAAGGTTTAATAAGGATAATTAAATATTACGTTTACAAACTAATATTTACATTATCTATTTACTATTTTTAAGAAGGATTTTTTTCTAATTAAATCAGTATTCATTGTAATTCAATCCGAAATTACAAAGTTTTTCAAGACATTTAAAATTTCACTCTATTTTTTTTAAGTATTTTTCAACTGCAAATCTATAAAAATTTTTTTACTATTAACCCTTGTTTTAAGTATTGTTTCGTTGTAAATCTATAAAAAAATTTTTTATTATTAATATTTGTTTTATTTATTATTCCATGAAAACTGGATTTTAACCAACCCATTTTATAAGAAAATGGTTTTAGAATAAATAGTTTCCAAATGCTCTCGGACTTTTTTTATATTAAGCAAACTAAATAGATAAAAATGTTGAAATAATAAAAGGAGGAGTGAGAATTAGACAAAAAACCATATTTGATGTGATTGAAGATGAAGGAACAATCTTCAAGGACAAATCTGTTTTTACAACAGAATACATACCTGAGATATATCAATATAGAGATCACCAACTAGATTCTATGGCATTTCATTCAAGAAAGGTAAAATCTGGATATGCACCATATAATATGTTACTTAAAGGCACCAATGCTACAGGAAAAACCACAACCCTAAAGAAATATTTCCAACTTATTAAGGAGGCATATCCTAATGTGTTTACAGTATATATTAACTGCAAGATTCATAGAACAGAATACCAGATATTTTCTGAAGTGTATAAAAGACTGTTCCATGAAGATATTGCAACGTTAAATACATACAATTTCTATAACAGGATAATGGATTATCTAACCGAGAATAAGATAATATTGATTCTTGGTCTTGATGAGTTTGATAATATTAAAAATTCCATAGAACTCAATAGAACATTGTATGATTTTTTAAGAGCTCATGAGGAATATCCTGATGTACAGATATCCGTAATTACTGTAAGCTCATCAAAGAATATCACTGCAACAGATTTGAATGTTTCAACCATACACCTTCCAATTGAGATAGGATTTCCATTCTACACCCAACAAGAAGTTTATAGTATACTTAAACAGAGGGTGGACTTAGGTTTTTATCCTGGTGTTATTAGTGAAGATCTAATTGCAGATATAAGTGAAAGGGCTTATAGATTAGGTAATTTACGTATTGGTATTAAAAAACTAGAACACGCCGGAGATAAAGCAGAATATAAAGGGCGCTGTAAAATAGAAAAAGCAGATTTAATGTAAATGATTATAGTTTACATAGATAGGGTTTGGTAATTTTTTTTATAAAAACATGAACTAATTCTACAAAAAAGATGATTTAAAAACATTGAAACTTAGAAAAAATAAAAACAGCTGATAATAAAATAGAAACTATAAAACTTCTTATAAAAAATAGATAATATTACCTGATTTTATATTTTAAAGATTTTAAACCGTAAAAATCGAATTTTAATAAAACACCATAATTAAAAAAAAAAAATAAAAATATAAGTTTAGAACTTATAGCTTTTTTCAACCGAATTAATCCATGGATTCTAATTCTTTTTTAACCTCATTCATGAATCTCAATTCACCAACACGTTTCATTGTACTAGCTACTCTTTCTTTTTGAGGTTTTTCACCTAACCTGTTATAGACCTTAAGGGTTGCCTCAATTAGTTTATATATTGTTTCCTCATCTTCAACGTTAAGTGTTAAACCTTCAACAACCTCACGACCACTCATTCCACCAATGTATAAATTAAATCCGTCATATTTGAGTTCTTTAGCTTTATGAGGACATGCATTAACACATTTTCCACAGCCAATACATACATCATAGTCGGTGTATGCAATATCCCCTGTAATTTCAAGTGCATCCACCTTACATACATCGGCACATCTTCCACAACCGTTACATTTCTCTTCAACAGTATATGGAACCTTATAACCATTAATACCAAAATCGGAAATTTGTGGTCTTATACATTTATTAGGACAACCACTAATAGCTATCTTAAATTTATAAGGTGCTGGCAATTCTTTAAACCTTTCCTCACATTCCTTTGCAATTCTAGTAGTATCAATCAAACCTAACATACAATTCTGATTACCGGGACATGCAAGTGGTGACCTTACAAGAGGTCCCTCTCCACCATTAATAAATCCAGCTTCCCTTAACTCCAGAATCGCATTTTCAACATCAATAGGTTCAAAGTCATGTAATTCAAATTCTTCCCTATTTGTAACTTTTATTCTGGCACCATATTTTTTAGTAATATCCATTACAGCCTGAACTTCTTCATGAGTATAGAATCCGGATGGTTTGGATCTTAATCTAATGAAATATTTCCCATCAGTTCTTAAACCTGCTCCACCATAATCATCAATCCAATAATAGGATATGAATTCATCATTATCTTTACGTTGTTTAAGTGCTTTCTGGAATTTTTTCTCTTTAAAGTCTCTTAGGAACTGAACTTTACTTACATCCACTCCATCTTTTACAGGAATAATGTTTTTAATATCTTCACCTTTTTCAGTTCTTATAATAATAGTGGAATATCCCTCTTCACTTCCAACAGATCCAACAGATACATCTGCAAGTTCTGAATCAAAGTCCCTGCACATTTTACAACCTGGAGCTACTTTGATATCCTTAACTGGAAGGTGTAAAACATCATCATTAGTTTCAATAGTGAATTTACCATTAATGACATTGAACTTTTTAACGTCATTGATATCGATATTATGCTCATCTAAAATTTCATCAATGGTTTCCTTATCGAATTTCTCGGTACAGAATAACCCGATGAAATATTCTATCTTAGGTAATTTTTTAGCCTTACCATCCCATCCTCTTTCAGCTGAATGTTTTGCGTGGTATGGATGATATTGTATCTTTCTCAAACCTTGAATTTGACAAGGAAGACCTACTACAGCAACTTTTCTAAGACCCTGATTATAAGCTTCGGACAATGCCTCTAATGTTGATATTGTATATTTGGATTTTACGGTTTTTGAAAGTTCATCAGGAGACTTGACAATCATGGACACAGGTTTCCATTTCTCGTCACCTACAACAATTGCACCATCAATCTTCTCAGATTCAATTAAATATTTTAAAAATGATGATACAACCCCACCGTCCTGTCCTTCTATTGTACCTTTACCATAATAATATTCTTCTTTAAAGTTTTCCCTAACCCCAATCATATGTTTAGCAGAGTACATTCTAGGACATACCTCCATACACATACCCTGACCGTCACGTCTACATTCTGAGGTAAGCTGTGGCCTGTCTGTAAACTCTAAAATATCATTAGGACATACAACGGTACAAGAACCACATTTAGCACACATGTCAGTTTCCACAATTTTATTCAATGCCCATTTATATTCTTTAGGCTCTTTTAAATTCTTATTGATAAAATCTTGAATAGAACCCATCTCATCAATAACCTCATTTATAATGTCTTCGGTAACCTCGACATGTCTTTGTTTAGCAATTTGATAAGATTCCTCATCAATATACTCTTTGATTTTATCTTTAACATATTGTTTATCTTCTTCTGGAATATCCTCGGTTAACTTATTCAAAATCTTAGATATCATTTTAATACCTCTTATGTAATATCATATAAAATTTCAGATATATAATTTTTTAATAAAAAAATAATTATCCTATTAAATCCCCATATTAATAAAAATATCAACAATAATTAATAAAAAGTTATCTGACTCATTTAATAATATAAGATTATTAAATCTACACATATAAAGTCAAAGTATCCAAATATAAACCAGATAGCTTAAAACAAAAATCAATAATTTTGGACCTGAATAATGACTATTTAATAAAAAGATAAAAAGACAATTGATTGCTATTTTTAAATCAAAAGTATTTATTTAAATATTTAAAAAAATATAATAAAATAGAAGTAATATTTATTTTTATAAATGGAAGTTAGGTTTGATTATGAAGGAAGAAGAATTTCTTAAAGATGAAGATCCTGAGGAAAGTGGTAATAAGTTTGTTAGGGATTGCTGTATTGGTCTTATAATAATAATTATTGCCATTGTAGGAATTAATTGGATAATTGGAGAACTAGGACCAGACTGTACAATGATAAACAGTGAATTCGATGTACCAAGTAGCCTTTCACTTCCAGACAATACAGAGGTATCACATACTGCTTACTTAAAAGATAATAATTATACACTTTCAATAACTGAAAATGTAAATAGCCAATCCATCAACAAGGAAATAGACGGACAGAAAATATTATCAAATACAAGCAGAAATGTAAATGGAGTTAATGTAACCATTATTAAAACAAATGATAATGATAAATATTTAAGTCATAATTATACTTATTACTCATTTAGTAAAAACGACAATAGATATCTAATTAAATCCGATACAGGATTTAATGAAGATAAGATATTTGAAACCATTGGAAATATTAAGAGGAAATCTTAAATTTCTAATCTTTTTTAATTTAATTGCTTATTTTATTTGAACCTTACTTTTTTAGATTAAACTATTTTTATTAATACAATTGAATTTCAAATTCTTTTAAATTAAACTATTTTTTTAATAAATAAATGAAAATAGACAGTCAAAATAAATAATACCAATAACTAAAAAATAAGAGATACTATAAAAAATTTAATAATTAAGAATAAATAGCCAAAGGTCCATTTTACTAAGAAATATTATAAAAAAACTAAAAAAAATAGCCAGAAATAATAAAAATAATAAAAATAACACATGAAAAAAATTAATAAAAAATTATAAAAATAAAAAGAAGATGAATAGTAAATGACTAAACAAAACAAAATCTATTTTTTAACATTGCCAACGTCAATTGGCTCTTTTGAGTTCTTATCCTCTTCAGTATCAATCCAAAGTTTTTTAAGATTATCAATTTTGTGATTCTTCTTAATCTTTAAAACGTCAACATTAACCTCTTTATCCTCAACAACATCCTTAGGTATATTGATCTTGACCTGTTTATTTAAGTCACTTGTTGGGATTTTAATGTTAATGTTCTTTCTATTCAATAATAGTTTCCAGATGGAAACGTTTTGAAGCTCATCATTAATACTATCAACCATACTATTGATATTACTTGCAATAGCCCTGTTTCTTTCAGTGACTTCCTTTTCACTTTGGCTTACGGCATTATTAATCTTTGCACGTGTGGTTTTATTGCTAGCATTTACAATATCGTTAGTTTCCTTTACTGCATCAATAATAGCCTCTTCCATTGTTTGGTTAATATTATCTGTAACTTCAAATAACATCTCATTTCTCTCGTTAACCTTATTCTGAAGCTTATACAATTCCTCATTTTGAGCTTTTGTCTGTGGTAGGAATTCGGTACTTACCTTATTTGATTCGGCCTCTAAACGTTCACTTAATGTAATGACTTGATTTTCTAAATCAGAAATCTCATCATCCTTTGATTTAATCTCGGATTTTAAATCTTCAAGTTCTTCATCCTTTGCCTCAAGTTCAGATATTTTTGATTTTAAATCTTCAATCTCATTATCTTTAGATTCGGAAACAGACAATAAAGCTTTTAGTTTACTGATTTCCTTATCTTTAGCATCCATATCCCCAAGTTTAGATTCAAGTTCAGAGATGTTGGATTTTAAAATACCGATCTGTTCATCTTTGGCACCGATTTCCTTATCTTTTTCTTGTTCTATAGCATCAACATTAGAACTTTTATCCTTAAGATTTTCATTTTCAAGTTGAAGATCAATAATATTCTTCTTTAAAGATTCAATCTCATTATTTTTAATTGAAATTTCCTTAATGCTTTTATCTTCCAAATCAGACAATGAATTTTTCAGACTATCAATTTCAATATCCTTCACTTTCAAATCTTCACTGTTATTTCCTAATTCATCTATTTTTTCAATCTGTAATTCATATTCCTTGATTTTATCTTGAATCTCCTCATATTCAGAATTACTTAAAACAACTACCTTATCTCCCTTTTTAAAACCATCATCTGGACTGAATAGAGCAAGATTGTATTTTTTAATATCACCTTCAAGAGGAATATCATCAGTTACAGAATGTATTGTTTTACTAACCTGTTCAGTCATTTCACTCACTATTTTATAATATTATATTAACTATTAAATAAAATTTATTAAATAAAATAATAAATAAATAGTAATAATATTAAAAAAATTTTTCAAATTTTAAGACAATATTTAAGTTGGAATAGTTTACTGGAATCATGATGGTTTTCATGTAAATGATTTTAAGATGCATATCCATATTTTAGGCATCATATTTTGAAAAATCGGGATTCAACATTGTAAAGGTCCATGCATTATACATTGCTAAGTTGAGAATTGAAATTCGACATTTATAAAATATAAAAAAGATTAGGGATTAAAATGAAGAAAAAAGCTACGGTTATAGTAATTGTTATAGTATTAATTGCAGCGATTTATATTTTAGCTTATTTTCATGATGTAGATAAAGACAAACAGGAAGCTATGGAAAACCTTAAGCTTGAGGAGAAATACAACATAAGCAGTATTGCCGATGCAAAGTTAATCGAGAAGGTTGAGGAAAACAAATCAAACGGACCAAGTATCAGTTATAAAGACGATAGAAACTTTGAGGCAATAAGTAACATCTATTATGCCAATGAAGGCAGCATACCTGAGAACATAACAAAATATTATAAAAAATTAAACAAGGACAGTAAACACATTGAATGGGTCAGATACAAATATAAAAATGGATTAATAGACCGTGATAATTTTACAGCGGAAATAAATTATTATGCAAATAAAAACCCGTTGAACCATTATTTATTAAATTATTATGGATTCTATGAACCTATGAGTTTCTGGTCTCCATTTTAAACTATTTTTTTTATAAGATGGCCACTTCAAATCCAATTAACTATTTTTTTATATGATACAGGAATGATATTATGAACAGTAAAGATGGAATTATAGGATTAATTATAGGGGATGCACTTGGAGTGCCTGTTGAATTCAAGTCAAGGAAGGAACTTGAGAAGAATCCGATAGAAAAAATGATAGGTTATGGAACATATAATAAAGCTCCGGGAACCTTTTCAGACGACAGTTCCTTAACCCTTGCAACTATAGACAGCATAATAAAACATCCGGAAATCGATTATGAGGACATGATGACGAAATTCTCCAACTGGTACCATAATGGAGACTATACATCTGACGGTGAAACCTTTGATGTAGGCCATACTACCGTTCTAGCCATATCAAGATATGATGATGGAGTAAATCCTCTAAAATGTGGAGGAGGCTATGAACATGATAACGGTAACGGATCCCTCATGAGAATATTACCAGTAGCCTATCTGATTAATGAAAGGATGAGCAGTGAGGATGTGGAATTAATATACAATGTATCTGGACTTACACACAACCATAAAAGATCCAAGATTGCATGTCATCTTTATTGTCAAATAGCCGTTAAATTATTGAACAATGACATAAGCCTTAAGGATTCAATTAACCAATCCATTGATGAAATATTAAAATATTATAAAGATGACAAAGAGTTCAACATGGAAAGGGGAAGATTTGAAAGGATTTTCTCAGGGGAAATATTTGATTTAGACATGGATGACATCAAGAGTTCAGGTTATGTGATAGATACCCTTGAGGCTGTGCTATGGACATTAGCAAATACAAATTCATATAGGGAGGCATTGCTTAAAAGTGTAAATTTAGGATCTGACACCGACACAGTAGGAGCAATATGTGGAGGACTTGCAGGTATTTATTATGGCTATGATTCAATACCTGAAGAATGGTTAAATACAATAGCACGTAAAGAGGATATCTTAAATCTTTTAGACGATTTTGATAAAACCATAAACAAGGAGTAAAAAGTGAGATAATGAAAACGACAGAGGAAATTCAAAAAAGATCAAATTATCTTAATGAAAGCACGAAAAATATTCTAAATTCAAATGAAAGACTCGATAAAGAAAAACAGATAGTAAGCGTTGAGAGCCAAGTTGAGGAAACCTTTTTAAAGACACTTATTGGAAAGGAAGAAGAAGAACTAAAGGAGTTACTTATAGAACTTGAGGCCAAATCAAGAGTTTTAAATAGCTCTTTAGAAAAGCAAAATGACAGTAAAAGCAAACATAAAAGCCAGGCAAAGGTATGGACAAACAACATAAAAATAAATGCCATTAAATGGATTTTAAAAGACCAATAAAGGCCATATTCTTTGTTTTAATCCCATATAAAATTTTATAATAGAACTCAGATATTTTAAATACAAAGTTATAAATACTAAAAAAACAAATATAATTAGTTGGATAAAGAGAAAAATAAAGATTATTTAAAATAATCTTTTTTTGTTTTTTATCTCATTTTTTAACACACAGTAGGTAGAGTGAAAAAAACACTTTACTTACATATTTTATAAAATACTCTTTTTAATCTAATAATTTCAAAATGAACTGTATAATATAAATACTATCTAAACATAAATAATTCTAATTAGATATGGTTGGTGCTATTTCTTGACAAAAATTTGTCCCATTTGTAAAACGGAAACAGAAGGTCCTGAAAAGTTCTGTAAGGAATGTGGTGAAAGATTAGTAAATGAAGATTCATACTATAAAAATTCCTTAAACTATAAGGAACTTACAGAAAAGAGAAGAAACTCCTCTAATTCCAGAACAAATAATGATGAAGACAATATTGACGAGTATCGTATGCCCATTTCTCAAATAATAAAAGAAAATAGCCCTAGACCAATTGAAGAATACAATTTAGATGACAATTATACTAAAGAAGACAATGATGAAGATCATATAATCAAAGGAGATACCAGTTATAATGACGAGGATAGTCCAATTGAAAATGATAGAGATTACGGATTAGACAATGAGGATTATACAATCAGAGAAGATTACACAACAGAGGACCATTCAGACTACAAAGAAGAGGAGAAAGACCATACAGTCAAAGAGGATACTGGTTATATACCTAGTGAGGAATATTATCCAAACCAGGAAGAGGAATATCAGACAACAAACACATACCAACCCTCAAGGGAAGAATATCCCGAAAGAAATAGAAACCAAGAGCAAGAGGTAGAGGAAATAATCGAAACAATGGAGATGGAAGAGTCCAATACAATATATCCAATATACACCATTGAAAAGAACCCCTATTCAGAATATACCGAAAGTGATATGGAAAGCGTTGAAAGGTTTATTGAAGAGGGGGATTTAAAGGAAAGAGAGAATAGGCGATTAAATAAAAAACACTTTAAAGTCCTACATAAACATGGAACGTTAATATTAATCATACTTATAATAATAGCTATTGGAGCGACATTCACATTTAATTACATTAATGAAAATTCCCTAAACTATATTAATCCGACAAATGAGCCTGGAGAATACTCCAATAAGATAATAACATTTAAGCTACCTACCACATGGGAGGAATTTAACGAGTCAGAGACCAATGTTATTGGAAGTTATGCAGGAAGGGATAATGGACACAATATAGTACTGAGCGTATATCAGTCAAAAGATTCCAATAGAAACCTAAATCAGATTAAAAGTTCCACGGAAAATTTAGATTTAAGAAATGGAGCTTTAATAGAAAATAGTACCATAAAAGAAGTCAATGGTATAGAGATGTATGATGTCATAAGTAAGAATGGTACAAAGAATTACGAATATCGTACATTTGGATTTATAAAGGATAAAAAAGAATATGGATTCCTATTTGTATCCGACGATATAGATTCATATAATGATGAAATTGAAAATATTGAGAAAAGCATTAAATATATAGATAAAAATCCTTTTCCTTTTTAAAATACAAAACATTAAATAAAATTAACAATAACTATTTTCTTTTTTAAATATTTTATAAAAATACTTAAACTTTTAAATAAAACCAATAATAATTAAATAATATTTATTATAAAATTATAAATAATTTAAGAATAATTCAATGAAATACTAATTTGTTAAAAATTATTAAAAAAGGGATAAAATGGCGAAGTATTGTCCAAAATGTGGTAAAGAACATATTAACAATGAGGAATACTGTTTAGATTGTCATACTAAATTACCCGATGAGAAAATAGAACTTCAAGACAAGGCAGTAAATATATTCAGTAAAAACGATGATACTGAAACAGATACAGATAAAAAGAAGAAAGATGCAAGTCTTGGAAATATATTTACCTATGAAAGATCTAAAATAAGTAATCCTGAAAATAATAATGCTAATAATAAAAAGGATAAACCTAGAAAGAAACCGAACTTAATGGAGTCAAAACCAGAATTAAATATTAATAAAAAACATGTAATCATAATTGCTGGAATTATCCTTCTTATTTTAGTTGTAAACTATGCATATGTACTTTCAAACGAAAATGCTACAAATACAAACGAAACTAATAACACATATAATTTCACAGCATATAGCTTAACCATACCTCAGGAATATACCCATGCAGACAGTGACAGATATATGGCTGTTTTTAATGGAGATAATGTAAGTGTAAAGTTATATAACAACAGTCTAGTTCCTGGAGAGGAACATTCCATCAGCGGTATGATTTCAACGATAACAGCAAATGTTGAAGCAAATCAAGAGGGAAGTCTTATCTATTCAGATTATATCAATATAAGTGGCACTACAGGGTATAACATAACCTATAGCGAATATGACAATATTACAAGGGATATCGGATTCATAGTGAATGATACAGAATATGATATTATATTTACAACAAATACAGGTAATACAAGCATATTGAATGCTGCCGAGGCTAAGGTTATACCAACAGTTCAAATTAAACAATAGATTTAGATAAATTAAATCTATTACTTTTTTTATTATTTTTTATTAAATTTTTTACATCTTTTTTTAAAATATTATTAAATATCATAAGAATCAAATAGATAATAAATTTGATTTTAATAGAGGAATGTTATGAGGTTTAAAAAACTAAGTGTATTTTTAATTTTAACAATACTGATTCTTGCACCAAGCATAAGTGCCGTTAGTGCAACAACAGTATTTTTAACTTCGGATTCAATCTTTGGACAACAGGGTGAAGAAGTTAAGATGATGAATGAAATTAAGAATTATATCGAATCAGATAGTAATGGTGATATAACCGTGATTGTTGATTCCCAGTCACCTGCACCTGGTGAGGGAACACGTGCAATGGAATCAGATACCGATGTCAGTGTAAACATCGCATTTGCAGATGCGGCAAATTACTACGAGTTAGCCAGATATTCTTCACAGGTTTCTAAACAGGTCATAGTTGTTAATGTAGGATCACTTGATTTGAACAATCTAAGTAACCTACGTAGAGCATGGGATGATAACTGGTCTAGTGAGAGTTTCCTATCTATCAAAAATCCGGGACAGTTCCTATCCGAAGCAGGGATATCCACAATACAACCTGCACAGGCATATCCCGATAAAACAGATTCATCAGGAGACATATACTATAGTGACAGCCAGGTGAATAAATATATTGCAGATCAGATAATAGAGGATGTAAATAGCTATGACTCATCAAGCAAAACTCTCAACAATGATTATGTCGTAAGGGGACAACTTAATGTAAGTACAATAGGTGACATATCACAGGATATCCTTTTTGCACAGCAAACCGGACAACTAAAAGATAGCTATAGTTCATATACAACACCTCAAGCATTATACCTACTGTCATCATATCTGGCAGGCAGTAGCTTAGAAAGCCCTAAAGAGTATAAAGCTCCAGACAATCCTCAGAATTACTCAACAGGTACAAACTCCTCCTATAGTATTTATGATTATGAGGCTATGGCAGAGGAGGTTGTAAATTATATGGATGAACATAATCAAGCGCCGGACTATATTGAGTATAATGGGGCTAAAATAGGATATGCAGATTTATTATATAACTTTGCAACAATTACATCAGACGACAAAGATTCAAGCACTATGAATTTACCTGCAACTAGTGAATTCAAATCATTTAACAATATGGATTTATTATTCTATGGAATTCCTATACTGGTAGCTATTGGATTAATATTATTATTTATAGGATTAAGACACAGAAGAAGATAAGATAAAATAGGGAGGATAATATGAAAACATTAGGCATTATTGGAGGAATAGGTCCCATATCCACAATAAAATACTATAAACAGATAATTGAAGAATTTAAAAATTCCAGATTTGACGAGTATTATCCTCATATCCTCATTGAAAGTTTAAATATGGGGGAGATAATAGAGCAGATAGACTATGAGAATTTCACACAGGTAGAAAAGATACTTATTAAATCAATAAGAAACCTGGAATCTGCAGGTGCAGAAATAATAGTAATAGCATCAAGCACATGCCATATAGTAATAGATGATTTAATTAAGAAATCACCACTTCCCATAATAAACATTCTTGACTGCGTGTATGACGAGGCGGTAAGAAATAACTATAGAAAGGTTCTACTTATTGGAGACTCATTTACATTGACACATGACCTATATCAGGAAAGATTAGGCCAATATAGAATTAAATCAATAATACCCGATTCCATGGATATCCAGGAAATACAGGAGATCATATATCCAAATCTTGAAAATGGAATAGTATTACCGGACAAAAAAGATAAAATCCTAAAGATTATTAAAAAAACAATAAATCAGGAAAGGGACATTGACTGTTTAATAATAACCTCAACAGAACTTAGTTTAATTATTGATGAGGAGGAAATACCGATTCCAGTGATAGACAGTGCCAATGTCCATATAGATAAAATCGTAAATGAGATCTTAAAAAAATAGAATACCTAAAAGCCTATTACTTAAAAATAGAAACTATCTAATAAATTAAATTTTAGATAAAAAACAATAGAAAGATATAAATGTTAATTTAAATAGACTATTAATTTAATATAAAGCTTAATGAATTATAGGACAATTATAAAAAAACAGAGATGTATTGAAATGGAAATGAAAAGATGTCCAAAATGTGGAAAGGTGGATACTGCAGGATATGGATTTTGTGTATACTGTGGAACAGAATTTACAGAGGAAAATCCAGCAGAAACTATTAAAATTGACGATAAATTTTCCAAATACGTTGAAGATAATTTAAATAATAATCCTAACGATTCTCACAATACAAATCAAAATTATAGCAATGATAGAAATAATTCCGGACCATATATACAAGAGCAAAGTACCCGTTCTGGAAAAATGAATCTTCTCATAATAATTGGATATATACTTGCAATATTAGGTAATGTTCTTAGTATCATAGTCGCAATTTATTTATTAACCCGTAAAGACCCGGAAATAAAAAGACATGGAGTAATACAACTTGCAATAATAACATTCTATATAGCACTTATAATAGCTATGTTTGCAAGTGGTACAATTGATATGAACACAGTCGAACAAGTGGGCCAAATGGAAATGAATAACTTAACTCAGATGATGAAATAAAGACTAAATAATTAGTCTAAACTATTTCTATTTTTTATTTATTGTATTAAGATCTATTTTTTAAAAAACTACTTTCCATTATAAAATAAAGAAGATTCTACACACATACTATTTTTAAATAGAAACCAAACCTTCTTTATAAAAAAAACTATTTTCATTATAGATAAAGAAGATTCTACACACTATTATAAAATTAAAAACAAGTTTTAAATAAAAACCAACTTTTTCTATAAAAAAATACTTTCCATCATAAAATAAAAAACATTCTACATAATACTATTTTAAAATTAAAATTAATTGTTAGTTTTATCCTTAAATCTGTAGAACATGATTAATGCAGGATTACCATTCTCATAATAATTAGGTACCTTCCTATCAACCTTAAAGCCAAATTTTTTATAAAACCTTACAGCACCTTCATTTTCAGAATCCACCTCAAGTGAGACATAATCAAGATCACATTCCTTAAGAACCTTAACGGCCTTAGCTAAAAGTCCCCAACCAATACCAATACCTCTATAGTTTTTATCAACTGCAAGGGAAATGATATGACCTTCACCTTCCTGCTTAATCCAAAAGATAATATAACCTACAACATAATCATTAATCTCTGCAACCAAAAAACCAGAACCGATTTTATAGAGTTTCAAAATTATATCATTCCCATAAGTATTTTCAAAGGACATGGCTTCTATTTCATAAATCCTTTTAAAATCCCTTTCTGTAAATTGACGAATTATCATGAAAAATACCCCTATAAAACCTAATCTAATAAAAAAATCTCAATAATTAATTATATATTAATGTTTAAAAAACTTTTCTAAAAAACATACCAATAAATAAACAAAGATTTAAACATTTTAAATATAAATAAAAAAGTATTAAAGAATAATTTTTTTGGAGATACAATAATGTGGAAGGATTTTGGAGAATATATTGCAACTTTCATACCTGATAGAAAGTTTAATGTTGGAGAGGTAGCCATTGGTCACTTCTATTTTGTAAGCGATTATCTCAATAAAAAAGATAATGTGAATATAATCAAGACAGATATTGAACCTTCAAGGGAGGACATAATAAAAGACGACTTGACAAATCCTGATTATGATTTGTATAGAAACCTGGATTTGATATACTCAATAAGACCTCCACATGAATTACAGCCATATATACTTAATTTGGCAAGAAACATTAAAAGCTATTTAATAATCAAACCATTAACCGGCGAAAATTTAAACCCGAAAATAGACATTATGAAAATGAAAAACTATAAAAAAGCTAGTTTCTATGTTTATGATTTTAAAGACAATGAATAAAAAATACCAGTAATTAAAATAATATTAAATAATAAGATAATTAAAGAATATATAGAAATTTATTTAGTTAATCTATTTTTATAAAATCTGTAAAATGGGACATTATGAAAATACAAGATGCAATCTTATCCAAATATGACACAAATTTAGAAGGTCTATCCTTAAACCAAGTAAATGAAAGACAAGCTAAATTTGGTCCAAATGAACTTAAAGAAAAGAAAAAAAAGAGTAAGATCCAAATTTTCCTAATGCAATTTGCAGACATACTTATAATACTTCTTATTCTAGCGGCTATTGCATCATATTTTATTGGAGATATAATAGATTCATTAGTTATTCTCTTTGTTGTTGTATTAAATGCAGTTGTAGGTTATAGACAAGAGTATAAAGCTGAAAAAGCAATGAATGAATTGAAAAATCTCGTAAATAAAAAGGCAGTTGTTAGAAGAAAAGGACAAATATCCAAAATTAATGCAAAAGATCTTACAATTGGAGACATAGTACTTGTTGAAGAGGGAGACAAGATACCTGCAGATCTACTTTTATTAGAAACTACAGAGCTTAAAATAGACGAATCATCATTAACAGGAGAATCAGATCCCGTAAATAAAACAGCCAAATATAGGGATAATGTTGATTTGGATGTTGAAAATAATATTAATGAAAATATTAGAGACAATCTAGTTTATATGGATTCAAATGTAGTTTCAGGAAGAGGTGTGGGACTTGTATATGCCATTGGAATGGACACATCCATTGGTAAGATAGCATCAGTCATACAAGAGGAATCACCAGAAACGCCACTTCAGGAAAAGGTGGACAAACTTGGAAAAATCCTCGGTTTCATTGCCATAATTACCTGTGTATTTGTGTTCATACTTGAATCCTTCGAAGGAATGGGTCTTGTAGAAAATTTTATGACTGCTGTTGCACTTGCAGTAGCTGCAGTTCCAGAGGGATTACCTGCAGTATTGACCTTAACCCTTGCCCTTGGAATGGAAGAGATGGCGAAATCCAATGGAATCATTAGAAGATTGCTTGCCGTTGAAACTCTTGGAAGTTGTAATATCATATGTACAGATAAAACAGGAACACTTACCCTTAATCAAATGACTGTAAGGGAAAGTGAAATCTATTCAAACAAAACATATGAAGGAGCATATCTTTGTAATAATGCTGTAATCAAAGAAGGTAAATTAATTGGAGATTCTACTGATGGCGCAGCTTTACAGTTTGCAGAGGAATCTGATTATAAAACAGAAAACCTAAAAGAAAGATATCCTCGTATTAAGGAAATCCCACTTACAAGTGATAGAAAAAGAATGACCACAATTCACAGTATTAACGAGGATAGCAGGACAAACGATATCCTAAAGCAAATAAAAATCATTGAAGACAAAGAGTTTGACTTAAATGATAAAAAACTAATAGCATTTACAAAAGGTGCGCCTGAAATCATACTTGCAACCTGTAAATACATAGACAATAATGGTAAAATCGAAAGAATTACCAAAAAAACACGAAGCAGAATTAACAAATCAACTAAAGACATGACCCAGTCAGCATTAAGAGTCCTGGCCATTGGATATAGGATTATAGATGATAAAGAACTTATTGAGGATAGGAATAATTTAACAGAGAATAATGTTGAAAAGGAATTTATCTTTAGTGGACTTATTGGAATAATGGATCCGCCTAAAAAAGAGGCAAAAGAGGCTATTAAAAAATGTAAGACTGCTGGAATCAAGGTGATAATGATTACAGGAGACCATAAAGATACTGCTGCAGCCATAGCTTCCGAACTTGAAATATTAACCGACGGTAAAATATTAACAGGTGATGAATTAAATAAGTTAAGCAATGAGGAATACCTGGCTATTGCAGATGACATTCAAGTTTATGCAAGGGTTTATCCGGAACAAAAACTAAGAATTGTTGAGAGTTTAAAATCAAAAGGCAATGTGGTTTCAATGACTGGTGATGGTGTAAACGATGCGCCAGCACTTAAAAAAGCATCCATTGGAGTGGCAATGGGTAATGGAACAGATGTTGCAAAAGAATCCTCCGATATGATTTTACAAGACAATAATTTTGCAACCATTGTAAAGGCAATTGAAGAGGGACGTAAAATATTTGACAATATCAAAAGGTTTGTGAAATTCCAGGTATCCACCAATGTAGGTGCAATACTCACCATTGTTGGAGCAACGATAATAGACATACCATTACCATTTAATGCCATACAGATCCTTTGGATCAATATTATAATGGACGGACCACCTGCACAGTCACTTGGAATGGAAGGGGCTGAGAAAAACATTATGGAAAGAAAACCTGAGAATGGCGATATTCTAGAGAGAAAAGACTATATAAGAATATTAATCTCAGGTATTGTAATGGCAGTAGGTACCTTAGGAGTATTTATTTATGAATTAAATACAAATACCCGCCTTGGAACTAAATTATGTCTTGAAAAATCCATGACCGTTGCATTTACACTGTTTGTTGTATACCAATTATTTAGTGCATACTGTAATAGGTCCGACTCAGAAAAGAAAAACAGATATTTTGCCTTTGCAATGCTACTTTCCCTTATACTCCAAATATGTGTAATATATATTGGACCCCTTCAAAAAATATTCAAAACAGCATCCATTGGAATAATGGATTGGATTTTAATATTTGTTGTAGCGGCTACCATATTTGTAGCTGAGTTCATAATGAGAAAAACATTACTTAAAAAGAGTATTTAATAGAAATACTCTAAAACTTTTTTTAGATGATTTATATGAAAATTTTCATAGTTGGCGGAACAAAAGAATCCATAGATATAATTGAATTCTTAAAGGAAAGATATCCCGAAATTTCAATTGTTACAAGTACCACTACAGAATATGGTGGAAATATTGCTAAAAATGCTGGAAGCGATAAGGTTATTACAAGACCCCTTCCAAAAGAAGATTTAATACAAGTCATAAATGGGGAAAAGGTTGACCTGTTAGTTGATGCAAGCCATCCATTTGCAGAGCATATTACAAATACATTATGTTCCATTGTTGATGAGATGAAAATACCATTTATTAGGTTTGAAAGGGAACCGATGTATATTGAGGATATGGAAAATATAAATCTTAGTAATGTCTTCCATGTAGATTCATTTGAAGACGGAGGATTATTAATTAAAAATAATTTTACAAAAGGAAATATACTCCACCTTGGAGGAATCAACACTGCAAGTGATGTTCTAAAATATGTTTCAAAAGATAGGTTCTACATAAGGGTTCTTAAGGTAAAATCTTCAATGGACAAATGCAAGGAACTTGGAATTATAGAGGATCACATTTTTCCAATGACTGCAAGTAAAAATAAAGATAAGAAAATCCACATAAATGAAAACTTAGAATTATTTAAAAAAGTAGATGCAAAGATAATTCTTACAAAGGAAAGTGGAGACACCGGTGGATTTAAGGAGAAAATCATTGCAGCTGACCGATTAGGAATTAAAATGATTATTATAGATAGACCCCATATAAAAGGTTTAGATGATAAAATACAGGTAAGCAACCTTGAGGATTTTGATAGAGAATTAAATAGATTATTAAATCTCTAATCAATATTTTTAATAAAAAATAATCTATTTTTTAAAAGACTTAATAAAATGGAATAATAAAATAAAATTAAATTTTTAATTCTAATAATTTTAATAAAACACCTATTTTTAGAATATTTAATAAAAATAAATAAGAACCAATATTTTGAGATTATATAAATTTGATTTAATTTAAATTAATTTAATTAATTAAATACTAAATTACCTCTCGCTAATTTTTAAAATAACAATAATAAGAGAGAAAAATCTATTCTTATTTAATAAAATAAAGGAATAAAAAATGAGTAGAATAAACTATCCCAATAACCATTAGATAGAACAAGAGACAGAATTAGAAAATGCTTAAAAAATCCTGTTTTATATAAATAGTTTTTGAAGATAAAAAAATTAAAAAAGAAGGTTTAAAATCATATCTTGGATATGTAATTAATATTAAAGTTTAAGCTTTCATCTTCAACTCTTCTTAATCTTTGACGATTATGTGGTTCTTCACTTAACTCACCATGGGACAAACGGTCATTTTTCTCAATACTAACATCTGAGATGGAACCTGGATTATTTAAAAAAGCAGAACAAGAGATATCGCTACCTGGTGAGTCCATTACAAAATGTTTATCATGTACATCTACAGCATTTACTGATGATATTAAAATCATTAAAAACAAGAATCCCAGTGAGGATGCTGCAAATGAAGATTTACTAAAATTCACATTATTTTTAATAGTTTCAAACATACAATTAATTTTATGGTGAACTTTATATATAAATGTTATGATTTTATTGATTAGTTAAATATCAAAATTAAAATATTATATTTAGATATTCATAAAAAATATAAAAAATATATACAGTTTAACAAACTTCCAAATATTTGGAAAATGAATCAAGTATCGGGTAAAAGCATATTTTAATAAATGAAATTCATTGAATTAAATTAAAAGTAAATGAGAATAAAACAATATCAGATAGATTTTAAAATGAATCATTACAGGAGTTTTAAAAATAGTTATATAAAAAAAGAAACTCTGTTTATAAAAGTATGAAGATGTATATTTAGATAGCAAATATATGGAAAAACACCGTTTTTTAAAAATCATTGAACAAATTGGAAATGAAATGATCTGAATAAAACAATAGAAAATCCCATAAAATGTATGAGTACATCAAACAAGAAAAATAAGAATATCTAAAAAAAGGTAAAAATCTAACTAAAATATTATAAAAATGTTATAAAAAAGAATAACGCCGAGACTGGGATTTGAACCCAGGCGGAGAAAGCTCCACAGGATTTCAAGTCCTGCGCCTTACCAGACTAGACTATCTCGGCACATAAATAAAATATGTATTAAAAAACTATTACAAGTTAAATATAAAAGTATACATAAATTTGTATTTTAATATATAAAAATATAACTATTTTTCTTTAAAACAAATACAGTATACACTAATTTTATAAATAAATAATATTAACAAATTTACTAAAAATAGCTTAAATATAAGCTAAAAAATTAAAAAAAATTAATTATTTAGCTTTTAAGCTCAATTTCAATACTTACATTATCAGGTACGTTGACCTTCATAACTTGTCTCATAGCCCTTTCGTCAGCATCAATACTGACTAAACGTTTGTGGATACGGAGTTCCCATCTTTCCCAAGATGCTTTTCCTTCACCATCTGGAGATTTCCTAGTAGGAACTACTAATTTTTTAGTTGGAAGTGGGATAGGACCAGAAAGGTCTACACCAGTTCTTTCAGCGATTTTTTTAATTTGATCACAAACATAAGCAAGTTTTTCTGGATCTGTACCAGTAAGTTTAATTCTAGCTTGACTCATTAATTTTCCTCCAAAAAATAAACGAAAAAATAATAGTTAATAAGGAAACTTCTAAGAAAAAAATCCGAAATTCTCCATAAAAAAGAAAAAATCAAATTAAAAACAACAATTCAATAATATTTATGAAAAATTTATAAAAAAATAAATAATCAAATTAAGTTTTAAAAACTTAAAATGATTTTTTAAATACTTAAAAGTTCTAGATTATTAAATCTATTTAGCTGGTTCAATACCAATACATAAACCTGCAGCAACAGTTTGACCCATATCACGAATAGCGAACCTACCCATTTGAGGGATTTCTCTAGCGTTTTCAATTACCATAGGTTTGGTTGGTCTAACTTTTACAATAGCTGCGTTACCGGTTTTTAAGAAGTCAGGGTTTTCTTCATCAACTTGACCAGTAGCAGGGTTTAATTTTTTAGATAATTCCATGAAAGTACATGCAATTTGTGCAGTGTGACAGTGGAAAACAGGAGTGTATCCTACGGTGATTACACCAGGGTGTTGTAAAACAACAATTTGTGCATCAAAGGTTTTTGCTACGGTAGGAGCGGAATCAACATGTCCAGCTACGTCTCCTCTTCTGATATCGTTTTTACCTACACCTCTTACATTGAAACCGATGTTGTCTCCAGGTTCAGCTGAAGGCATGTTTTCGTGGTGTTCTTCGATAGATTTAACTTCTCCACTTGCTCCGGAAGGTTCGAAGATAACGTTTTCACCTTGTTTCATAATACCAGTTTCTACTCTACCTACAGGTACAGTACCTACACCAGTAATTGAGTATACATCTTGAACAGGAATTCTTAATGGTTTGTCAATTGGTTTAGGTGGTACAACAAGTTTGTCTAATGCAGGGATTAAAGCGTCTCCTTTGTACCATGGAGTATTACTACTGTTTTCTTTAATGTTGTCTCCTTCAAATGCAGAGATAGGGATGAAAGGAGTTTCACTAGGTTTGTAACCGATAGATTTAATTAAAGCTGAAACAGCATCTTTAACTTCATTATATTTATCTTCTGAGTAATCTACAACATCCATTTTGTTAATAGCAATAATGAGTTGGTTAATACCTAAAGTTTTTGATAAGAAAATGTGTTCTTTGGTTTGAGGCATTACACCATCATCAGCAGCTACTACAAGTACAGCTGCATCTGCTTGGGAAGCACCAGTGATCATGTTTTTAACGAAATCTCTGTGTCCTGGGCAGTCTACAACAGTATAATCATATTTATCGGTGGAGAATTTTTGGTGAGCTAAATCGATAGTTACTCCTCTTTCTCTTTCTTCACCTAATTTATCCATAACAAATCTAAATTTGTTTTCTCCATCATCTAATTGTTGTTCAGCGATTGCTCCAGCTTTTAATAATAAATGTCCAACTAAAGTGGATTTACCATGATCAACGTGTCCAATAAATGCTAAGTTTAAATGTTCTTTTTGTTTTGCCATTATAATTGACCTCCAATATATATTATAATCATTAGTTTTAGCTTATCAATATAGCATAATATAAAATTGTACTTTCAAATATAAAAAGATAATGATTTTTTGCAAAATTTTTTCATATCTTTCATTAAGTTTGAAAGAATTAAGTTTTCAAAAATTAATAAACCTGATAATATTTTATAAAATCAAATTTAAAATTTAAGTTTTGAATCAATTAACATATAAATTTAATTCGAAAATTTAAAAATAAAATAAAATAAATTAAATTAGATTATTTTATTTATTTAAAATCAGATCTATTCTAAGTAATGATCTGGACCATAAGGTTCTTCAGATAATCCTTTTCTTTGTCTGATTTCTTTAATAATATTTCTTTGTAATTCATTAGGTAATCTTTCGAATCCAGAGTTTTCAGTAGACCATAAACATCTACCTTCTGCAGCTGAACGAATATCACCAGCGAATCCAAACATTTCAGCAACAGGTACTTTAGATTCAATAGTAACCATATCGTTATGTTGTTGCATATCTACAATAGTACCTCTTCTGTTTTGAACTTCCCTAGTACAAGATCCCATGTAGTCTTGTGGAACATTAATGAATACTTTTTGCATAGGTTCAAGTAAGGTAGGTTTAGCTAACATCATAGAACCATAGATAGCTTTTCTGATAGCTGGTAATACTTGTGCTGGTCCTCTGTGAACAGCATCTTCGTGAAGTTTTGCATCGACTAATTTGAATTTTAATCCCATACAGATTTCATCTGCAATAGGACCTTTATCCATAGCTGATTCGAAACCTTCAAGTAATAATTCTTTAACCTCATCTAAGTATTGAATACCACGAGTCATGTTAATGAACATACTTTTACTGTATACATCCCATACTCTTCTAGCTTCTTCTTTTTCCATTCCATATTCCATAAAGTCATTTGCTGCTTCTTTACCTTTAACTCTTCCTTCTTTAAGGTCACCAGCTTGGTAAGCTGCAAATAATTCAGGTTCCATAGGTTCAACTTCAAGATAGAATCTATTATGTTTGTTAGGAGATTTTCCTTCAACAGGTCCTGCTTTACCTGCAACGGTTTCTCTGTATACAACAATAGGTTCGGAAGTTGTGATTTCTACACCTTTTTCATTGATTCTGTAAGAAATAACTTCTAAGTGAAGTTCTCCCATACCGGATACTAAGTGTTCACCAGTCTCTTCATTAATTTCAACTTTAATAGTAGGATCTTCTTTAGCTACTTGTCTTAAAACCTCAATTAATTTTGGTAAATCTTTAGTATTTTTAGCTTCAACTGCAACAGTAACTACTGGTTCTGAAATATGATCTAATCCTTCAAATTCTACAATATGAGTATCAGGTGAACAAATAGTTTCCCCTGCAATAGCTCCACGAGCTCCAGCAATGTATACAATGTTACCTACAGGAACGTCATCGGTGTTAACTCTTTCTGGTCCGAAGTAAACACCTACTTGTTGGACTCTGCTTTTACTGTGGGAACCAACTAAATATACTTCAGTACCTTTTGAGATTGTACCACCATATACTCTTCCGGTAGCAATTTCCCCTGCATGTTTATCAACAGATACGTTAGTAACCATTACTGCAAGTGGTCCGTTTGGATCACATGAAATCATACCTTTACCTTCAGGACTTTCAAGATCTCCGTCCCAGATATGAGGTACCCTGTATGCTTGGGATTCTTTTGGAGATGGTAAGTGTTCTACTACCATACTTAATAATACTTCAGATATAGGTACTTTTTTAGCTAATTCTTTTTGTTTATCTTCATTACAGTAATCAATGATATCTTTAAAGGTAATTCCTGTTTTTTGCATCATAGGAACATTAATAGCCCAGTTGTGATAAGCTGAACCAAATGCTACACTTCCATTTGCAACATCTGCTTTCCATTCATCAACTTTATCCTCAGGAGCCATGTTCTTGATTAACTTATTTACTTCTGCAATGATTTTTACAAATCTGTTTTGTAATTCTTCAGGAGTTAATTTTAATTCGTTGATTAATCTGTCAACTTTGTTAATGAATAAAACAGGTTTAACATGTTCTTTTAAAGATTGTCTAAGTACAGTTTCAGTTTGAGGCATTACACCTTCAACAGCACAAACAACTACAACAGAACCGTCTACTGCTCTCATAGCACGAGTTACGTCTCCACCGAAATCAACGTGTCCAGGTGTATCAATTAAGTTGATTAAGTATTCTTGACCTTTGAATTCATGAACCATAGATACGTTTGCTGCATCAATAGTAATACCACGAGCTTGTTCTTGTTCATCGAAATCTAAAAATCTTTGATCTCCTGCAAGATCTTCAGAAATCATACCTGCACCTGCTAAAAGGTTATCAGATAAGGTAGTTTTACCGTGATCAATGTGTGCAACAATACCAATATTCCTAATTTGGTCAGGTTTATACATCAAATCCTTAATTTTTTCAATCATTTTTGAACGTCTACTCAAAATAATCACCTATATGATATAAAACATAATATTAGCTTTAAGCTTAGTGAGCTGCTTTAGCTACTCTTTCTTTTTCTTCTTTTTTCTGGATAGCAAAACTTCTTGAATCTTCGTTAGAAGCAAGGAGTAATTCATTTGCTAAACATTCACCTGCAGATTTTTTATTTTTAAATGCAGATCTGTAGGTACCATTAGTGATGAAACCTAATGATAAATCTACTCTCCTTTGTGGTGAAATATCTACAGCTACTTGGTAACCGATACCACCATATTTAATACGAGTAGTTTCTTCACGAGGTGCAGTGTTTTCTACTGCAGTAACTAAAATTTGTACTGGATTCTTTTTAGTTTTCTCATGAATGATATCTAAAGCTTCTTTAACAATATTATAAGCTTTATTCTTTTTACCAGAGTTAACATGTGATTTCATGATTTTATTCATTAATCTTTCAACAATAGAAACTTTGGATTTTGCGAATTGTCTTTTTACATGTCTACCTGAAGTATGAGGTACATCATTTTCTTCTAAACAGATGTAATTTACTAAACCTAAATCACTGACTTCCACTTCAGATAAATCCCATTTATTAAATAATAAATTAGCCATAGTATTCACCTTACTGGTTTTTCAATTTTACCTGATACCATTTCAGATAATGCAACATTGTTTACTTTAGATACTTTCCAACGAACTCCAGGAATATCACCCATGGATCTTCCTGATGGTCCTCCAATACCTTCAATCATTACTTCATCGTGTTCATCGATAAATCCAATTGCTCCATCTCCTGGTGCAAAAGCAGTTAATTGTTTACCGTTTTTAATTAATTGAACACGTACACATTTACGAATAGCAGAGTTAGGCTGTTTTGCTTCGATACCTACTTTTTCAATAACAATTCCTCTAGCTTGAGGAGCTCCTTCAAGAGGATCAGCTTTAACATCTAAACGTAATGCTTTTCTTTTATAGTCTACATCTTTCCACTTAAAATTTTGTCTATTCTTTTTAAGCTTACCTGCTGCAAAAAGTCCTGGCATTATATTTCCCTCTTTAAATTTTTTAGTAATTTTATAATAATAGAATAAACTAATTAATTAAAAATCCACCGCTGCGATTTACATTATACTGATGATTTATAATGCAATCTAAATTTTTAAATTAAATAGAATCATCATAAGACAAATAAATCAATTATTTTTGATATTTATCTGATAGATAAAGCCAATTAAGATAAAAAATAATATTCTATAGCAAAAAGCACACATAGCTATAGGTTCTATGTTCTAAATAAATACAATAATCCTTAAAAACATGAAAAAAATAGTTTTAAGAAAAAAACAACATAGAGATATATTTAGCAATATCTATTAGTATAATCTATAAACTTCAATACATATAAATGTAATGTTTATCATTAAGAAATAGAAAAAAATTTTATGATTTAAAAATTTTTAGAACCAATAAAAAAGTCAGGAAAATAATAAAATTACCCATATAATATTATATATTATTAATATAATGTTTCCTATTTTTAAATATATCCTAAAGGTTTTATAAAAAAAATCTTATAAAAATAATGGAATTAGTTAAATAAGAAACAAACAATAGTTATTAAGTTGTTTTTATTAAAACTGGAAAATAATTAACAGATAATTAAATAAACCATCAATTCATCAAGTTTAAGTGTTAAACTTAATAAAAGCGATGTAGATAAAGAACTATTAAAAATTACAATAGGAAAATAATACAATATTAAAAATTTTATAAAAAAGATAAAAAAAATTTAATTTGTATGATAAATCATCTTAAAACAATGGTTTTAAATAGCCAGAACAAAAAAATACCCTTTAAACATTCTTAATTAAAAAAAATAAAGTATTCTAACCAGATATTTTATTATTTAATAAAGCAGACAATACTTTTTTTATTGAAGAAAACTGTAAAAAATGTTTATATATTGACAAATGAACTCTTTTTAAGCTAAATAAAGGAATATCTAGGTGTTTTTATAAATGGAAATTTTTACATAAAATCTAATGAAAAATTAAGCTATTTAAATAGAATCTAAAAAAATCAAAACTAGAAATGCATTTATTTTTAATGTGTTTCTTGAAAACTAGAAAGGGTGAAAATATCAAACATATAAAATTTTCAATCTGCTTAGTTGTATTACTAATACTCTTTTTAAGTTTAGGGGGAATATCTTCAACAGACATAAGTGGAGACTCCCAAAAAGAAAGTGTAGAAATACAAGATAACGGAGATTTAAATGAAAACATGGTTTTATATGAAAACACAACGGTTTCTAATGATAAAAAATTGGATACCGTTGAAGACAGTCATAAAAACAGCAAAGACACAGCAAACGTTAAGGACAAAAACCTAAAAACAGCATCAAAAAACAATCCAGTACCAAAAAATCTAGAAACAAAAAACAATAAACCAGACAATACAATAACAGGAACAAATTCCAAAACTGATATTTTAAAGGAAGATAACCTAATTGACATATCCATTAGTGCTGAGGATTTGACAATGAAAAGATATGACGGATCATTATTCATTGTAAGGGTTAAATGTTCCAATGAAAAGGTGATTGGAAAATACATTAAAATTACAATCAATAATAAAACATACTGGAGACCTATTAACAACAATTATCAGGCAAACATGACTATTTACTTTGGAATTGGAAACTATACCGCAGAATGTTCCTTTAATTATACAGGATATACACCATCCAGATGTAGTGCTAGAATTCAGGTAAATGACAATAAGCTTAAAACATCACTTAAGGGAAACAACATTACAATGTATTATCAGGACGGCAGTTCCTATTTCATAGAGCTTAAAGACGAGAATGGTCAGGCATTATCAAACAAAACAACCCATATAAAAATCAATGACCGTACTTATTACAAAAGAACAGACACATCAGGAATCGCCACACTTATAATAAATTATGCACCTGGAAACTACATAATTGAAGGAACTTATAATGGAGATTATAACCATACAGGCTCTAGCACCAGAAATAATCTGACAATCTATTCCTATACTACCAAAATGGAAAGTTCCAATATTACAATGTACTATGCAAATGGCACACAATTGATTGGAAGACTTACAGATACAGATGGTATAGGCATTAAAGATTCATATATACGTATTCTTATAGGTGATCGTACTTATTATCGTAAAACTAATGATGAAGGTAAGGTAAATCTAAGTGTAAACCTTAAAGCCGGAGACTATAAAGCCACCATATTATTTAATGGTTCAAGGGGTTATCTTCCATCAAATATTACAGTTTCCATTAAAGTATTGAACATTACCAGTAGAATTACCAGTTATAATATTAGTGGAGAATATGGTGACGATGCCATACTTACAGCACATATTGAAAACCAGAATGGTGAGGCCATTGTTAATGGATATGTTAAAGTATTAATTAACAATAGAACCTATTGGCGAAATACAAATTCCACAGGAGATATAAACATCAGTTTAAACTCACTATATGTAGGAAACTATGATGCCATAATAACCTTTAGTGGAAGTACTGGAGTATCCTCATCAAATGGAACATTAGTAATAAGAATAAAACCTAAAGATATAATGATTGTGTCATTAGGGGCTACAATTAAAAGAAATGGAACTTATAAAGTTGAGGTTTCTGATTATAATGGTAGAAAGATTAAAAAATGTCCTTTAACCTTTAAGATCAACAATAGAACCTATTACAGAAGTACCGATAATAATGGAATTGCTTCCATTACACTTAATTTAAGCAATAACTTATATGACATAATAGTTACAGCAAGTAAAAACTATAGGTCAAATACTTTATATGAAACCATTGATATTGTAAAATAGTTCTTTAAATACTCACTAGTTTTACTAGTGAGTTTATTTCTTTTTTTAAATATAGAGTATCTAGTTAAAAGTAAAGATAAAAACACATTAACCATCATAATTGGAAACAATCAAAGTGCTTGTACGATTATCAGAATCTGTAAAACTTAGATTTTTCTCTTCATCACCTTTAATGTCCAAGTTAACATTAACATATACCTTCTTGTCATTAAAACTAACTTTTGTATCATTTAAATGAGTTTCATTAATACTGTCGTTATCACTTGATGATATAAGATGATGGATATCATAAAAACCATATGAAAGTTCGGAAATAGCCAAAAAACAGGAAAAGATTACAATAACAAGTATCATGAAAAGGATAATGGTTAAAGCCTTTTCGCTTGCAGAACCTGTTCTAACTGCATTATCCTCCTTTCTAAAGACCTTATAATATAAAGAGTTAAATGGCAAAAATAATGGACAGCCCGTAGGGGTTAAAAGATCAAGTAAAATATGACTTAAAAATCCTATAAACATTGCCATGCCTATGATTGGATAAAAAACCATGATAATCAATGGAATGATAAGGATAGACAAAGTATGTAACTGACGTCTATGACTTGAAAGAAATCCCAACTCAATATAATCCAGAACAATCGAGGACAAGGATATGAAAATAAGATACAGTAACAATTCATAGAAATTATAGATTAAATTAAAATGAACAGCTTTAAAAACAAATAGAATTAAAAACCCAAACAATAGACCAGTTATAATATGAGTAAACTTCTCCATACTATTCACCAAACTAATGGAAAAAACAAAATTAGATTTCTTGAAAAGACTAATGAAAGACTCACATCTTATTTAATAAAAAGTTTTCAAATTTATACCATGATGTAGTAATCCATATAGATCCAAGAATAATAAAAGCATATTTAAATTCAATGACAAATGCAATCGCCAGATACAATATGCCAAAAAGAATAGCAATGAAAACCAAATAAGGTTGTTTAACGATAATCATCTTATTTTCCTCTTCATTAACCTGAAGAAAATTATAAAGTATACTTCGTTTAGCTTTAATTGAAAATTCATCATCATATGTGTTTGCAACAATGTAAATATTACTGAAATCAAAAAAAGTATCGAAAAGGATAAATGTATTTTCCTTAATACGGCTAAAGTTATCAAATAACAAAATAACAGTATCCTGATTAAAAACCGCATATGGATAGGAGGAAACATTATCCAAGGAAATATTGTTTTCATGATAACTCAATTTTTGACCATAGGACGAATCATTATAATAGATACTGAAAAACTCCTTTAACAGATCAACTAGAAAATCCAAACTTTTTGTTGTGATATCCTTATATTTTTTATCAAGACCAAATCTATGGAGAATTATCTTCATTATATGTTTTGAAGAGCTCGGATAAGTAATCTTTATAACCGTACCACATTCTGACAATATATCATATAATTCATTAAAATCACATTCATACAATAACAGATATTTATGTTGATATAGGATATTCGGAATATCCTCATATTCAAATTCCATAAAACCACCAAACCAATAAGGAAATTAATTATTATATTAGATTTTAAAATTAGAGATATATAAAAAGGGATAAAATCTTGAAAAAATCCGGAAAAAGATATGAAAATTAATATTAAAAAATATAAAAAAGTTTTAAAAGAAAATAAAAAAATCTGCAAAATTATAATAAATAATAAATATAAATAAAACTTTCTAGGAATCTTATAAAAAAATTATAAATTATTCATAAATTTAAGGATAATTTATTCTAAAAAATACAAATAAAACCTATTTAAAATATAAAGAAATTAATTAAAGAAAACAAATCATTACCAATTATAAAAATGTTTACTAAGTAAAAAATACAAAACAAATCATAATTATATACTAATTATCAAGAAATACACTAATTTTTTTGATAAACAATTTGAAAAATAGATGGAGTAATCTGAATATAAATTAAAAAATTCAATTTAAAAGTGTTAATAAATGAAAAATAAAGTCTAAATTCTTTAATCAAGATAAAGAATAATCAAAAAAATAACAATAAACAATTAAAAACCAATAAAACAGTTCATAATAATAAAAACAGATAAGCAAAAAAATAACTAACATGTTTATAGAAAAAAAATGAAAAAAAAGAGAATCATCTCTTTTTTTTAAAAATTAAAGATTAGAATATTAATAAAAAATAATATTAAATGTAAAAAATAATTAATATGATAAACTAACTAATTATTTTAAGATAATATTACTAATATTATGTTGTCTATTTGCTAAAAGTTTAGCTCTTTCAATATTGACTCCATCTTTACCGATAGCAATACGTTTGTTAGTATTATCTGCAGTAACTGTAGCAATAGTTTCTCCAGATTCTTTTTTAAGAACCTTAATTGATTTAAGTTGAGCAGGAGCTAAAAGATTTTTAATGAAAACTGTAGGATCATCTGAGTGTTCGACAATTTCAACACCTTTATCAACAGCTCTTTTTACCTTATTAACTGTGCTTCCACCTTTACCAATTGCTAAACCCATATCTCCATTTTTAACAACATAAGTAACTTTACTATGGTCCTCATCTACAAGACAATCTTTAACCATAGCACCAGTCATACTTTCAAATAATGCAATATATCTAATTTCATTAGAATTAAATTTAATAGACACTAAAATCTACCCCATTACTTCTAGTATAGTAGAATCTCCTGGATCGTTAATAACTAATGTAGCTACTGTGAAAGGTTTACCACATACTGAACCAAGAGTTACACTGGTACCTTCATAAACATAGTAAGGAACATTAGAAAGGTTAGAATAATATTCTACATCTTCAAGAATTTCTTTAGGACTGTTTTCTGCAACAATAACAAGTTGACCTTTTCCTAATTTTAAAGATTGAATTGATTTTTCAGAGCCTAAGATTACATCACCTGTATCTACTGCTACTCTGATTGCTCTATCTACGTCCATCATCTGCCTCCTTTAAAAATTTTTATAACATAATTAAACAGAATTTCAAAATACATATTCTGCTATGTAACAGAGTCTAGTTTTAGAGTCTTTATCTATAAAGTTTAACTAAACACTGAAAAAATGGAACAAAAGTTCCAAATAGTATACATATGTAATAATCAATTCATACTATTCTGAATAGTTTGAATTTTTAAACTTGACTATATCTTAAAACCATTAATATTTTAACTCAAGTATAAATTTTATATTACAAATATAATTACAAATTAAACTAAAAAGTTTAAGCAAAACCATTAAACAAATAATGAGTTTTACATCTGAAACAAATAAAAAAATAATGATATTATTTTTAAAATATCTCATTAATAAAATTTTCTTAAAATAAAAAAAATAATAATTAAAGAATATAAAATATACCCTTCAATTAATACATACTTTTAGCTCTTTCTTTTTTGATAGCCTTAAGGGTTTTTTTAGCTTTAGCCCTATTGGATTTAGTAGTTTCTTCTGTTTGATCTTTATCCATTATGACATCTACAGATCCAGTACCTAATGGTATAGGTTGACCAACAATAATGTTTTCAATAACACCAGTAAGTTTATCGGTTTCCCCATGAATACTTGCCCTAAGTAAGTGTTTACCAGTTTCCTCAAATGCCGCACGAGCAAGGACAGAAGATTTTTCTCCACCAATACCATGACGACCAATAGATTTTACAACACCTTCAGAGGTCATCATATCAGCTACAAGCATAATATGTCTAATATCAACAGAAAGACCTTGTTCAGATAAGGTTCTATAAGCTTCATGAATAATAGCATTACGTGCAGCTTCAATACCTAAAACAACATAAATCTCATGGATATCGTTTGTAGTTGTTCTAACATTGTCAATTCCATCGATTTTAAGAATATCTTTAAGATTTGAACCTTCAGTATGTATAATCCATTCATCTTCTTTTCTGATGATAACTTTTCCAATACCTTTTAAACCACTGATTTGAGTATCTCTAACCTTATCTGCTAAAAGACGTAATTCCCTAATGGAAGCCTTAGATGGTTCAAAAGTAAATTTATTATCATCAACTTTAACCTTTTTAAATGATTTTTCAATGGTTGAAATTACATCATCATAATCAAGTCTTTTATCTGCAATTTTGTCCTTGTTTAAAATAGCATCCACTTTCATTTCAGCATAGTTTACATTGAAATCCTCAAGTACATCATTTATGGTACTTTTACCAATGTAGTTTGCAAGTTTACGTACAAATTCCTCATCTTGATTAAGTGCTAAACCATTTTCAGGATTTTCTTCAGAGGACAAATAAATATCCATTGTAGGTGTTGAAATCTTTTTACGAGCATCTACAATTTCAATAAGCCTAGGTAAACCTAAGGTTACGTTTAATTCTGCTACCCCCGCATAGTGGAAAGTACGCATAGTCATCTGAGTACCCGGTTCACCTACAGATTGAGCAGCTACAGTACCTACAGCCTCACCTGCCTGAATAAAGGATCTTTCATAAGCCTCTTCTACTTTATCAACTAAAGTATCTAACTCCTTATCGGTAAGATCCCTTCTAATGTATGCATCAGTTATATCTTCCCTATATTTAGGTGGGAAATTATAATTTTTACTATCAACTACTTCATTTACCTTTTCTAAAACTTCATCTTTAGTTAATTCACTAGCCATTATAATCCCCTCTATTTCTTAACCCTCATTTCATCAATAAGTTTATCAAGGTTTGCTACATGACCATGATCACTTTTAGCAGGATCTACACCATCTTCACCGAATAGTGTTTGAACAACCATACCTCTGTTATCGGTTACACGACCATTGGAACTAGCTTTTAAATCTTCAAGAGCGTTTACAAGTCTTCTTTGCATATAACCAGATTGAGCAGTACGAATAGCAGTATCTACTAAACCTTCTCTTCCACCCATAGCGTGGAAATAGAATTCAATAGGATCAAGTCCATCTTTATATGATGAATGTACAAATCCTTTTGCTTTAGCACCTAATTCGTTTTTCCTGAAGTGAGGTAATGTTCTTTCAGAGTAACCTCTGTGAATACGTCCACCACGAACGGATTGCTGTCCTACACAAGCGGTAATCTGAGTTAAGTTTAACATAGATGCCCTTGCACCAGTTCTTGCCATAACTACAGAATGGTTTGACATATCAAAGTAACTTTCAGCAATTTCTCCAGATTTATCCCTTGCTTCACCTAAAACTTGCATGATTCTCATCTCTAAAGTTTCTTCAAGGCTTCTACCCGGTAATGCTTCAAGTTCATCATTTTCATATGTTTTAACTAATAAATCTACCTTTTCTTCTGCTTTTTGTAAGTGTTCTTTAATACGTTCCTGAGCTTCTTCAGGAATCTCTTCATCATTAGTACTTGTAGTAATACCAGTTTTCATAATTCCACAGATAGCCATATCAGTAGAACGGTCAAGGAATTCCTTAGCAGCTGCAGGACCATATTCTTTAGTAATAGTATCTAAAATTTGACCAGATGCTGAACCATATGCTTTCTCATCAATAGCACCATAAAGTAGTTGACCATTTTTAATTACAACATATGCGTCGTTTTCACATTTTTCTTTAAGACATACATCACATTTTTGACAAATCTCAGCCTTATAAGTCATGTTTAAATCATCAGGTAAAAGTAAACTGAATAACTCTTTACCAGTCCAATTTTCATGTTTACGTTTTGGCATTTTAAGATGTGATTTTCTAATAACTTGGAAAGCCTGTTCCTCAGTAAATTCAGAACCAGTTCTAGTAAGTAGATATCCTCCGGAAATGTGATCGTGAATAGCACCAATAATAGGTCCACCAAACCTAGGTGATAGGATATGTTCCTGTACCCTCATAAGGGATTTAGCTTCAGCTCTTGCTTCATCAGTTTGGAAGATGTGCATGTTCATTTCGTCTCCATCGAAATCTGCGTTATATGGAGGACATACACATAAGTTTAACCTGAATGTTTTATAAGGTAGAACCTTAACTTCATGTGCCATCATAGACATTCTGTGAAGTGAAGGCTGACGGTTGAATAAAACCATATCTCCATCATGAAGATGTCTTTCTACAATGAAACCAGGTTCTAATTGTTCTAAGATTTTATCTTTAGTTTCATCATAGATCCTGATTTTTCTACCATCTAATCTTACAACATAATTTGCACCAGGATGAACATTAGGACCATTTTTAATATATTCCCTCATTTCATCAATATTCCACTCATTAACATAAGTTGGTACGGTTACCTCTTTTGCAATCATTTCAGGCACACCGACTTCGTTAATAGAGATGTTTGGATCTGGAGAAATTACAGTACGTGCTGAGAAGTTAACCCTTTTACCGGATAGGTTACTTCTGAACCTTCCTTCCTTACCTTTTAACCTTTGAGCTAATGTTTTTAAAGGTCTTCCAGATCTGTGTCTTGCAGGTGGTACACCACTTGCTTCATTATCGAAGTAAGTTGTTACATGGTATTGTAAAAGCTCCCATAAATCTTCAACAATAAGTTGAGGAGCTCCTGCTTCCATGTTTTCAATTAATCTTTGATTGATTCTTAAAATATCAACAAGTTTGTGAGTTAAATCATCCTCTGATCTTTCACCGGTATCTAAGGTAATTGATGGTCTTACTGTTACTGGAGGAACAGGAAGAACTGTAAGTACCATCCATTCAGGACGTGCAACTTCAGGATTTACACCTAAGACATATGCATCATCATCGGTGATTTTTTCAAGTCTTTCCCTAACTTCACTTGCTGTTAATTTATAATCTCCCTGGGTAATGGTGGTAGGTTTATCGATTTTAATATCTTCTTGTTCAGCACCACAGTGAGGACATGTATCTTTTTTAGCAGCTTTATAAACTTCTTTAATGATGTCATTTAAGTTTTCTTCATGTTCTTTACAGAAATCTATTTTTTGTCTGAATTCTTCTATTTCAACTTCATCTAAAAGGATACGGCCACATTCATTACAAGTTGAACGTAAGATTTTGTGAATAACATCACCAAAACCAACATGAATTACAGGTCTAGCTAAATCGATACTTCCAAAGTGACCTTGACATTCTCCACCTCTAAATCCACAAGTACGGCATTTTAAACTTGGATCTATAACACCTAAATGAGGATCCATTAAACCATTTTCAATAGGATAACCATCCTCATCATAGGTATCTGGAGTTTCAATCTTAACTACAGACATTTTCCTGATTTGATCTGGAGACATGAGTCCGAAGTTAATTTCTTGAATCTTTTTAATAATTCCTTTATCTCTCAAATTATTGGCTCCTTAATAATATTTAATTCAACAGTCCAACTCTCTAAACTTTGTCTCCTAGGACTAATTTAGGGAAGATACATAAACTCTTAAGTTCGTCAAGTAATAATTTAAATGCATAAGAGATTTCAATTGAGTATGATTCTGATTCACCACAGATAGGACAATAGGTTTTATTTCTACTTTTATCATATACTGCAAGCATACCACATTCTCCACAGACAATAGCTTCGTATTTATCTGATTCATCAAGTAATCTTTCTTTAAGTGCAAGAGCTGCACCATGAGCAATAAGACAATCTCTTTCCATTTCTCCAAACCTTAATCCACCTTCACGTGCTCTACCTTCAGTAGGTTGACGTGTAAGTACTTGTACAGGACCTCTAGAACGAGCATAAACTTTATCAGAAGTCATGTGGTGCAATTTCTGATAGAATGCTACTCCAACGAAGATTTCAGCCTCTATTCTTTCACCAGTTACTCCACTGTATAAAGATTCACATCCTGCAGATTCAAAACCATAATCAATCAAGGTTTGTTTGATGTGTTTTTCTATTTCAGGATTAAATGGAGTTCCATCTATCCTTTTACCTTCAAGACAACCAGCTTTACCAGCTACCATTTCAAGTACTTGTCCTACAGACATCCTTGAAGGGATAGCGTGAGGATTTACAATAACATCCGGTACAATTCCGTCTTCGGTAAATGGCACATCTTCTTGAGATAATATAAGACCTACTACACCTTTTTGACCGTGTCTTGATGCGAATTTATCACCAAATTCAGGTTGTCTAGTATCTCTAACACGTATTTTTGCAAGACGACTACCTTCAACAGTTTCAGTTAAGAGAACTGCATCAACAATACCCTTCTCACCATGACGTACAGTTACAGAAGTTTCTCTACGTTTCTCGGAAACAGTACCAAATTCATCGATTTCTTCAAGGAATCTAGGAGGTGATGTTTTTCCAATAAGAACATCTCCAGATTCTACATAACTTTCAGGATTTACAACACCGTCTTCATCTAGGTGTCTGTATGCAGCATCTGATCTGTATCCTTTAACGGATTTATCAGGAATCTCAAATTTATCCTCTTGTCCACCAGGATAACGTTTTTCAGAGGTATCATATGATCTGAAGAAAGAACTTCTACCTAAACCTCTTTCAATAGAAGATTTATTTAAAATCATAGCATCTTCCATATTATATCCTTCGTAACTCATTAATGCTACAACAAAGTTTTGACCAGATGGTCTCTTATCATATTCGGTTGAATCAATGATACGTGTTTTTACAATAGGTTTTTGAGGGTGATGTAATAAGTGTGCCCTAGTATCTGTACGTAATGCATAGTTAGATACATATAAACCTAATGCTTGCTTTGTCATACCGGATTCCATAGTGTTCCTTGGAGAGGAGTTATGGTCTGAAAATGGAATAATACCTGCACAGATACCGAGCATGGTAGCAGGGTCGATTTCTAGATGAGTATGATCTGGATTTAAATCTTTAACTGACATTGCAATGTATGCGTTTTCTTCCTCTTCAGCATCTAAATATTCAATAAGACCCATATCAATTAAGTCATTCCATTTAAGTTCCTTAGAAGCAACTTGATCAAGATGTTCTTTAGTAAGTAATGGAACACCATCCTTAACAATGATTAATGGTCTTCTTGCTCTACCAGGATCATTGAAGATATAGATTTCATTAGTATCATCATAATAGGTAATATTCATTTCTGATGATATTTCTCCAGCTCTTCTCTTTTCCCTCATTTCCTCTGTAAATGCTACCGGCTCATCACAGTTACCTAAAAGTTCACCATTGATGTAAATTTTAGCGTTGTTTCCATCAAGAACACCCATGCTTTTAATAACATCAATAATGTCCTGTGTATCTGAACCTTCGGAAATCTTACATAATAGTGCTAAGTTCTTTACTAATCCACAGTTAGGTCCCTCAGGAGTTTCGTTAGGACAGATTTTACCAAATTGAGTTGGGTGTAAATCTCTTGCTTCAAAGTGAGGTTGACTTCTTGTTAAAGGAGATACAACACGTCTTAAGTGAGAGAGTGTACCCATATAACTAGTCCTATCTAAAAGTTGGCTTACACCAGCCCTACCTCCAACCCAGTTACCTGTTGCAATAGCATGTTTAATGTTTTCAGTTAAAACATCGGATCTTACTGCTTGTTTAATGGATAAATCTTTACCACGAGAGATACTTCTTTCCAATTGATAACTCATATCTCTTGTAAGGGAGGTATATGCTACCCTGAATAAATCTTCCATTAAATCTCCAGATACCCTAAGTCTTTTATTGGTATAATGATCCTTATCGTGAGGTTCACGTTGTTGATCTATAACCTGGAGTAACATTTCAGTCATTTCAGCTAAATAGATTGCTTTATTATGACGTTTCTCAGGTTCAATACCCATATGAGGTAATAAATACCTATCGATTACATCTTCTGCACGTTTAACACGGTATTCTTCAGTCATACCTTTAGCAACACGGTTACCGATATATTTAACTGCAGATAAACGTAAGTATTCATCTCTTTCCTCTTTGGACATATTTTCCATTTCTTTAGGATCTAATTTTAATGAATCTTCAGATACTTGAATATCATCTGCAATCATCATTTGGAAGTTGAAATCATCGGATATTGCAGTAATAATTTCTTGATCTGTGGAAAGACCTAAAGCACGTAAAAGAATTACAAGTGGAATTTCACCAGGAACATATGGGAAGGATATTCTTAAGAAAACACCGCTTTTACGAGGTTTCTTATATTCTAAAGAGATTCTTGCTCTGAAACCACTTTTAATAGAAGTTACAATAGCTTTAGCACGTCTATCTTCAACTTCCCCAATACGTTCTAAGATAATTTTGTTTGGAGCGATTTCTTCCATTGTAACAACAGCTCTTTCAGAACCGTTTACAATGAAGTAACCGCCTGGGTCTTGAGGATCTTCACCTTTTTCGATTAATTCCTCATCAGTTAAACCATGTAAGTGGCAGATATTTGATTTGAGCATAACTGGCAATTCACCAATATATACATCTTCAAAATCAGCCTCAGGTTCACCTTCAATATCCAAAGCCATTTCTAAATACATATGTGCAGAATAGTTTAAATTCCTAAGTCTAGCTTCTGTTGGATAGATTGAACTTTTAGAACCGTCTGCCTCTTTAGTAAATGGTGGTTCAATATGCAATTTACCTGTACGTACAGTATATTTACCGTTTTCTAAACTAATAGGATCAGTAATATCTATGATTTTTTGAATACGGTTATTTACAAAATCATTGTATGATTTAATATGATGATCTACAAGATTATATTCATCAAAAAATGCATCAACTAATTCCCATGTCTCTTTTGTCATGGACTTCCTCCAATATTTTTTAAATTCCAATGGAACAAAGAATTTTAATAATAAAATCCTATGATTTTTTAAAATTTTAATTAATTTTTTAATTTACAAATTTAATTCCAAATTAAACAACTACTCTAAGAAGTTTTAGATAAAAAAATAGTAACCTGATTAAATTTTATTAATCATTTATTTAGTATAGATTATAATTTATAATAAAAATAGTGTTCTAGATTCCTAGTATTACTATAAAAAGAAGTAACATACACCACGTAAACACTAACAATTCTAATTTACCTTTACTGAAACATAATATGAACAATAAAGATTTATATTGATCTAATATATAATCAAAAGCATTAGACTTAATTATAAAGAATCTAAGGATTAAATGATAAAATATTAGATATTTTATAAAATCAGGAATTTAACTTTATAAAACATCTAATATTGTCAGTTAATAATCAATATCAATTATAATTTAAGTAAAAATAACTTACTTATAATTTAATAAAATTAAAAAAAGTAAAAAAAATATTATAAATAAGTTTTATCTTTTAATCTAATACTAAATATACTACCAGTTTTTATCAATATAAGAATTTACTCAATATTCCTATCTACAACTAATCTGTAGGTTACAAAAACTCCAGCAGTAGGACTATCACGAGTAATTCTAAGAATATCTCCTTCTTCTGCACCAATATCTTTACAAACAGGGTCTTTTAGAAGAATTTTAGGAAGATTTTCTTCATCATATTCTAAATTATCTAAAAATTCAGCTTTTTCTTCATTGTTCAAAATTTCATGTTTCGGAACTAAATTATGTTTTTGGATATCCAATTTCAAATTAATTTCCTCCAGCTTGAAAAAAATTGATAAAAAACACTATTGAAAAAAAGATAAAATTTAATATAAAAACAAGAAAACGGGCCCGACGGGAATTGAACCCGCGGCCGCTTGGTTAAAAGCCAAGCGCTCTGCCAGACTGAGCTACGAGCCCTTAAGATACTTAAATTTTGGAATTTTCCAATATTAATTTTCTATTACATACTATTTAAATCTTTTTATAAGAAGACTTGACTTTTTAGAAAGCGCCTTGGCCGGGATTTGAACCCGAGTCGCGGGCTCGACAGGCCCACATGATAGCCCCTACACCACCAAGGCACATCACTAACAAATCAACATATTAAGATTTTATAATATGCAACATTAAATACTTTTGTCTTTATAATATATAAAGGTTTCTATTAATCATAAAAATTTTATGAAAAACATGTCAAAAGTATTAAATCCCGCCTGCCGGACTTGAACCAGCAACATTTGGATCTACAGTCCAACGCTCTGCCAAATTGAGCTAAGGCGGGACAGTGGGACCGCCCGGATTTGAACCGGAGTCTCAGGCTCCCAAAGCCCAAAGGATCGACCAAGCTACCCTACGGTCCCATACAAAACTTTGAAATATTACATATAGCAACATTTTTACTTTCTTATATAAGATTAACTTAATATATAAAGCTTTCGTTTTTTACAGTAAATTTTAGTGAAAATTTCGAAAATTTCAAATTTTAAACATGAAAGTTTAAGATAACAAAATCTTAAAAAACTCATGAAATAAAAATTACCAAAGTTTAATAAAAACTAAAAAAATTCCATATTTTTAATCAAAATAAATAAAATAGAAATTGTTTTATAGATAAGTAATATTTAAAGCCCCAGGGGGGAATTGAACCCCCGACCACCAGATTACAAGTCTGGCGCTCTACCGACTGAGCCACTGAGGCATTATCAAATATATCAACATAAAGGTTTTTGTTAAATCTTACATATAAATGTTACGATAATTTTAGTTTTTAAATGGAAAATATAATGGAAAATTGAAAAACACATAAAATTAATAAGACCATAAAAAAATTTTATAAATAGCCTAATTTATTAAAAAATAATTAATTTAATTAAATCAAATAACAATATTGATTCAATCATTTTAATTAAACCTATAAATCACCATAAAGATTTTAAATATTTATGTAATAAAAACAAATATAACAATTGAAAAATTATATTTTTAAAGATTGATAATGAAAACAGATAATAATATTTTAGATTAATCTTAATTGAATTTAAAGTATATTGAATTTCCATATACATTAGAAGATATTTTATGTATCGATTAACTTATAAACCAATTTAATAAGTATCTATCATTTGAAACTTGACTTAGATAGAAATTTAAACTATAATTAATCTTAACAAATATTATTTTAATCTAAGAATCAATTTAATAAGTATTTCAATTTATAAACATTATAAAGGTAAATTATATGAAATGTGAAGAAATGTTAAATGAAACAATTAAAGCATTGAATAATCTTAGAGAAAGGGTTCCCCTAACCCAATGTATTACAAATAAGGTAACTGTTAACGACTGTGCAAATGCATTGCTTGCAATAGGCGCATCACCACTAATGAGTGATGAGGTATTAGAACAGAGAGAAATAGTTAGTATTGAACAGGCTCTTGTATTAAATATTGGAACCATTACTCAAAGTCAGGCTGGATCAATGTTTATTGCAGCAGACGAGGCAAATAAAACAGATACTCCCATTGTTTTAGATCCAGTTGGATTTGGAGTAAGTAATTATAGAAACACCGTTGTAAGCAAAATAGCGAAAGACAACAAAATAACTGTTGTACGTGGAAATATGTCTGAAATTAAAGCTATGTGCAGTTACTTTGGTTTTTTAGACAATCTTGATTTAACAAAAGCTAAAGGTGTAGATGTAGCAGACAGTGATGTTATTTCTGAGGACAATCTAGAGAATAACGCTAGAATTGTTAAAGAATTAGCAAATGGATTAAGCACAACCGTAATGGCTAGTGGTCCAATAGACATAATCTCCGATGGTAGGGAAACATATACCATTAAAAATGGTGATGGTCTCATGCCACGTATTACAGGTTCAGGCTGTATGTTATCTTCCATTGTTGGAGGATTTGTAGGTTCTAATGACAATCCATTAATAGCAACAATAGCTGCAGGATTAGCGATGGGAATTTCTGGAGAGATAGCTGCAGAATATTCAAGAGAAAATAATCTTGGATCTGGAAGCTTTAGAAATATACTCATTGACGAATTATATAAAATCAATAAGGACACTATCCTAAAAAGAGCAAAACTAGAAAAACTCGAATTATAATACACTTATTTTTAAATATAGATTAAGTTTATATTTAAATTTTCTTTTAAAATAAAAAAAAACCTTTAAACACATTTAATTCTCTTTTTTTAAAAAACACACTTTAAATATTTAATTTTTTAACTTTTTTTATACATTTACACTTAAAGCAATTAAGAATTAATCAATATTATAAAACAGCTAGTTTAATTGAAAATTATTATAAAATACCTAATTCATTTAATAGAACAACCATGAAAATCTAGTTTATCTAAAACAATAGAATAGAGTGCCGTTGAAAAAAAATGTTTCATTAAAAAGAATTAAGATAACTTATAAAAAAAATGGTATACATTCTATTAAAAATGAATTGAAATAAGTTATAAAAAAATAGTGTATGTTTTTTTAATATAATCTGTCTAGAATAAAACATAACGAAAAAAATAGAAAAATTAAAGATTTTTAAATTCATTAAGCAAGTTTTCACTAGTTTTTTCAGGATTATCGGAATCCATAATTGCAGATACCACAGCAATACCATCAGCATTAGAACCTTTAAGTTCCTTGACATTATTTTCCTTGATTCCGCCAATAGCTATAACAGGAATACTTACAGCTTTTTTTATTTTTTTAAATTCTTCAATATCCACAGAGTCCGCATCGTCTTTTGTTGAAGTTGGAAATACTGCACCACATCCAATATAGTCTGCACCATCTTCCTCTGCCTTTACAGCCTCCTCAACGGTAGATGCGGAAATACCTAAAATCCTATCAGGACCAAGTATATCCCTTGCAACTGCACCGTCAATATCATCTTGCCCTACATGTGCTCCATCTGCACCTAAAGCAATTGCAATACTTAATCTATCATTAATTATAAGAGGTACATCAAATTTATCAGTTATTTCCTTAACTGCTTTTGCTTTTTCATAGAAAGGTATAAGATCAAGTTCCTTTTCACGTACTTGTACTACACTTACTCCCCCTTTTAAACTATCTTCAACAATATTGAGGAATTCTTGATTTCTTTTATCTGTACTATTAGTAACTAAGTATAATGAATAGTCTATATCTTCCATATTAATCCTCCCTAATTTTATAAATAAATAATCATTAATAATATACTTTATATTATATGAATCTTTACATATATAAAATTTGAAATTAGATAAACCCTTAAATAATTAAGAACATCAATTAATAAAAGAGCTTTAACTAGAAATAATTGATAAAATAAGTTAGTTTCAATTAAAAATTGAAAAAGATAATTGTTTAAGAGATTCTAATTTAAAAAAAAATATTATAAAAGGGGATTTAAAAACCAAACACTGCCATAGTTACTATTCAAGTATGGATCGAATTTTAAATGCCCCTCCCTTTAAAAAATAGATATTTAATTATCCGAAAATTTTATGTTCTACCTTTTCAAAATTACAGGAAGGTACCTTAGCTCCTACCTTTACATATGTATAACCTGGATATGTAAAAGATATATAGTTAAGGCCACCGTCTTCTAACATAGACTCTCTAAAGTATTCATTATGATAATCTGGTTTATTACATTTAAACCAGTATATATATGCACTTTCATATTTCCTATAAACAGTACCATATTTTTTTACCTTGCCAACATAATAGCATGGTCCCACATAGGTGTAGTGAGCTTTAACTGTATGATAAACAACCATACCTTTACACCGTGTTGTTTTATCTTTAGGACGGCCTGTAACAAATACGTCTGGTGGAAGTATGCGGACATATTTACTTACCGTCTTAGCAGAATACTCTTTTTGACCCATACTAATGGATATCTTATAAGTTTTAGGGTAAACATCAATCTTGAATTTTGCAATACCATTAGAACCTGTTTTTACAACATTGTTTTTACCATTAATACGTAAAATTACCTTTTTACCTTTAATAATCCTATTATTTTTATCTAATAACTTAACTGAAAAGTAAGATCCTTTTTTAATTTTATAACCACTAAGTATTTTAAATTTAGAAGGCATCTTTAAGACATTAATAGTGTTTCTAACGGTTTTACCATGAGATTTAGAGGTAACAATATACTTACCAGGTCCTAGATTAATAGCTAAAGAAGCGATACCCTTTTCATTAGTTTCAATAGTATAGGTATGTTTGGAAACTGTTACATCTACAAGTCTTCCAGATACAGGATTTCCGTCTGCAGTTAATTTAACAGTAAAACGGTTAGAAGCACCATAATACTTCTTTAAATTATATCCTACAAGTTTAAAACTAGAATCATCATAAACTGTAATAGAATTAATAGAATTAATATCCGGAGTATTGTTAAGAACAGTGCTTATTGTATGATATCCTAAATCCAAGTCAGATAAATATACCCCTGCATTGCCATCGTCATCGGTATAATCTGAACCATAGAATTCATCATCCACATAAAAATCAACTGGTTCATAGGAAACTGGATCACCATTACATTTAACAGCAACACTGTAATAGGTACCGTCACCATAATCCATGTCTGAATCATCTGATTCGATATAGTAAACAGGCTGATCATCTTCAGAATTACCTACAATCTGAGGATTTTCTAAATTATTGTTTGCAGTACTCAAATTATGATTCAAGTTTGAACCATTATTTAAATCAGCGGCAGAAATTGAACCTAAACATAAAAATAGCACCAATAGAACCATTAAAATTAATAAAGATTTCTTATATAATTTCATTCCATTACACCCCCTATTTAATTTTAATAGTATATTTAAAAATAGGAATTATTAAATTTTTTTATTTAATATAAAAAATAGGGTTTATTAATTAGTTATATTTTAAGCAAAAAAGAGAAAGCCGGAAGTAAATCAAGAACAAATAAAAAAAAAAGTAATTAATTAAAAAGATTAAAAGAATTAATGATAAACATGTCTAGACTTATTGTCAATTAATGCCTCTACAGCATCTAATTTCTTACCTGCAAGAAGATTTATACAAGCTCCACCACCACTACTTACATGGTCAACCTTGTTTTCATAGCCCATACTTACAGTAGCTGCACCAATATGACCTCCCCCAATGATAGAGTATCCTTTTGATGAGGCGATGGAATTAATGATATCCTCTGTACCTATTGAGAATCTTGGATCCTCAAACACGCCTGCAGGACCATTAGCAAATATAGTCTTAGCATTTAAGATAATCTTTGAGTATCTGGCACTTGTTTTTTTACCAATATCAAATATGGAATAATTTGGAATATTGTCTACTGGAACATCTACCCTTTCCTCATCCTTTTCAATAGCCACATCCTCAGGATAGATGATGTTATCAGGATATTCCTCAAGTAATCTTTTACATACATCTATCTGATCAATATATCCCTGGGATTTAATAAAGTCCATATTAACCTGGCCAATATCATATCCGGCTGCTGCAAGAAAGATATTTGCAACCAAACCACTAGTTAAAACATAATCAGCAGTGCCATTCTTACACACATTTTCTGCAACCATGATTGAATCATCGGCTTTCATACCACCTAAAGCAAATACACATGGAGATTCAACATTATCCAGAGTGTTCATAATTACATTTAATTCATGTTCCATTACACGGCCTGCTGCAGAAGGTGTATTTAATGTAAATCCTACAAGAGAGACCTGACCTCTATGAGCTGCTGCAAATGCATCATTAACAAAGAAATCGATTAATGGAGAAAGTTCCCTAACTATAATAGATTGAGCTTGCTGTTCAACTGGACGTTTTAATGATTCTTCTGCAAAAAATCTGACGTTCTCAAGGAGTAGAACTTCACCTGGACGAAGATTATTAATTGCAATTTTAGCAGGAGTTGAGAAAATAGAATCAACATAATGAACTTTACGATTTAAAAGACGGGTCAATACTTTTGAATGTTGCCTTAAAGTTGTAAAATCCTTTTTACCAGGACGTGATTGATGGGCTAAAAGAATCACCCTAGCACCTTTACGTGCTAATTCAGTGATAGTTTTAACATGTAATTTCATCCTTGTATCATCCAATATTACTTCAGTATTTGGATCAACTGGAGAATTAATATCAATTCTTAAAAGCACTGTTTTTCCTTCAACATCAAAATCATCAATAGTATAAAACTTACCAGCCATTGTCTCACTCTATTAAAATATATTATGAAATACTTTGTAATTTATGTTTAATAAAATTTAGTAAAAATCAGAATAAAAATTATAAAAAAATCAGGAAGCAATATTTTAAGTTTTTAATTAAAGGTATGTTTTTAAAAAAAATATCTTCCAGATGAATATTTAAAATAGATTCAATACCATTTATTGGCATTGTCACTTGATAATTTTACATGTCTGTTTCCTTCACCAACAATATAAGGACCATGACCTGTAAACAAATTTTTAACATCCAGTTGGGCAAGACGTGCTAATGATTTTTTCATTTCATCAGTATTTCCTGTTGGATAATCGCTTCTTCCAAAACTACCATTGGAAAATACAGTATCCCCTGCAATTAAAGACTTACCGTCATATAAACAAATACCCCCAATAGTATGTCCAGGAGTATTTAACACCTTAAAATCATTAATCATGTCTCCCTCTTTAAGTTTATTTATATTAATATCAGGAACCCTAGAACCGAAACTTGTAGATACAGTAGTGTCACCATCCTCATTTTCTATAAATTTAGCATCCTCCTCATGCATATAAACTTCAAGACCATATTCCTTTTGCAGATATTCGTCTCCCCCAACATGGTCAAAGTGGCAATGGGTATTTACAATTCTATTAAAATCATCAAAGGATTTACCTGCTTCTTTTAAACTATCAGCCAAATAATTTATATTGCGGCCAGTACCTGGATCTACAATGACATCATCAAATACATATGTATTAGAATCCAAATCCATTCCAATAATAGCTATAACATTATCAACTCTTTCCATCATAACACCTGAAAATAGTAATTATTTTATATTATTAGATTTAATTTTAAATAATCTTTTAAGTGATTGATCAACTTTCACAATCTACAATATACAATCTAAAGATACATCCTATAATTATTTCAAACTTAATTTCATTCCATAACAGCCATTGGAATATCCTAGAAAATCAATCCAATGTTTACTGTCATATTTAAAACCCAATTTCATATAGAAGTTAGGAAGTTCCTTCTTGAAATATTCCACATCAAGCATGACACTATCACAGTTTAGGTCTTTTGCCTTATCAATACAAAAGTTTACTAATTTTGAACCTAGCCTATTATGTCTAAAGTTAGGATTTACAAATAGATTTCCAATATAGTAATCGTTATCACCTACATGTGAGGCAAAAAGATAATCATATAATGGAAACAGATTTATCTTAATGAAGTTAGAACATCCTGTCTCGAACAATGCTGATTTAACATCAGAATAGGTAAAATCTTCCCCCCTATAAGCTAAGACAATACCCAGAATATCCTCATCATGATCGTCATCATATGCAACTGTTAAGAATTTTCTATGATAAGGATTAACAATATCTGATTTAATCATTATACCGATTGCTTTTATAGAGTTTTTACGGTTATTAAAAAGCTTATCAAATGTTCTATCTGTTTGATAAATAAAATCAGCAATCTGGTAAATATTATCGGAGTCTTTTAATTGTCTAAATTTAATCATAATATCTTTAAAAATTGTTTTTATAAGTTATATTATTTTTAAAACTATTTAAATATTTTTAAAATAGAATAAACTTAAAAAATAAGTAAAATACCACAAAATCATTAAAATTAATTATTAGAATACATTAAAAAAATAAGTTAAAAACCATAAAAAATTACCAATACATTCAATGGATTTAATTATGAAAATATTTAAAAGAAGTTAAAGAAGTAAAATAAAAAATAGTTAATGATTATAATTTACTTACAAGATCAACTAAAGCTTTTTTAGGATTTTCAGCTTTTACAATGCCTGATGCAAGAAGCACACCTTCAGCACCTAAGTCTATTGCAGCACGCATATCCTCACCAGTAGATATGCCGGCACCACATAAAACTTTTACATCCGGATTGATCTCTTTTACCTTAGTTACAGTACCTTCAACAACTTCAGGTTCTGCCTGGGATACAGAAACACCGGTACCTATAAGTTGTGGTGGTTCAATAGCTACAATATCAGGATTAAAACAAGCAGCAGCCACACTGGTTTCAACATTGTTTGTACAGATACATGATATTAATTCCTCATCATGTAATTTCTGATTGACAGATTGAATATCTGCCAAAGTCAATCTTTTCTCGGAGTGATTAATTAATGAACCGTCAATACCATTATCCACTAAAGCTTCAAATAAAGTAGAACCGGTATGACTTCCAGGTGCAATAGCATCAATATGTTGGGATAAAACTGGAATACTTGTCTCTTCTTTAATCCTATAAATATCACATGCTTGAGGAGCAGCAACCATTGTAATACCAGTTTCATCAGCTGCACTCTCTAAAGATTTAGCTAAATCTAAAGCTTTTTCCCCACTTGCTTCCAAATATGTCTTAAAGTTTAAAATAACTACAGGAGTTTTTATACTTGCCATGAAATACCTCGTTAATTAAAGTTCAATTTTTTTAATTTTCAAATAATAATATATCCAATTAAATATAAATATTTTTAAAGATTAATAAATCTCAAATTAAAATTAATTATATTAAAAAATAAATATAATTATATTAGTTTTAATAAAAATTAAAATATTATAATTGCATTTATAGAAAAATTTCAATATTTAAAAATTTTTAATGATTATTATGTCACTTAGTAAAGAAGAGCAGAAAATATTAGAGCATAGCGGTTACCGTTTTGTTGGTCAACATGGTCATGCTGCATGTAAAATATGTCACTGGACAAGGGAAAGCATCGTTAATAGAGGTGTCTGTTACAAACAGAAATTCTATGGAATAGAATCCCACAGATGCCTACAGATGTCACCTGCAGTTCCATTTTGTCAACAGAAATGTTCATTTTGTTGGAGAGACCTAAGTCTTACAGAAACAGAATGGAGCGGTAGTTGGGATGACCCTGAAACCATAATAGATGAGGCGATTAAAGCCCATAATCTTTTATTATGCGGTTATTATGGTAATGATAAAGCAGATAAAAAGAAACTTGAGGAATTAAAACAGCCTACCAATGCGGCAATATCCCTTGCAGGGGAGCCAACACTATATCCTGAAATAGACGAGCTTATTGGTGAGTTTAATCACAGAGGTTTTTCAACATTTCTAGTATCTAATGGCCAATATTATAAAAAATTGGAAAACCTTAGAAACGAACCTACTCAAACCTATCTTTCCCTTGACGCACCTAACAGTAAAATCTATAGAAGTTTATGCAATCCCCAAATAAATGATGGTTGGGACAATTTAAATAAATCTCTCAATATTCTTAATGGCTTTTCAAACAATACAGCCATACGAATTACCATGGTTAAAGGTAGAAATATGACTTCACCTGAGGATTATGCTAAACTTATAGAAATTGCAGATCCGACCTATGTTGAAGTTAAAGCATATATGTGTGTAGGCTCTTCCCGTGAAAGACTAACCCTAGATAATATGCCAACATATAATGAGGTTAAGGATTTTGCATCAAAAATAGGTTCCTATTGTGGACGTAAGGTTACTGACGGCTCAGAGATAAGTCGTGTTGTACTACTTACAAAGGAATAAGCAAGAACAATAGAAAAATCAGAAAAAAATAAGTATTGTTTAATTTTTAAATATTGCAATTTAATTTTCTTTCCATTGCATCTAAAGCAAGGGACCTTCCTAGATCATAGGCATTCTGTAGATCAATAGGAAAATGTTCCTCTCTTCTTTTAATTTTATGTTCCGGATTGAAAATCTCGTTTTTATATTTGGAATAGTCCTTGAATTGATAGGTATCAAATACCTTTAAAGAATAAGGTTTTCCATATATCCTTTCAATACCATTTTCAAATAAATCCAAAACCATAGGAACTTCGGATTCATCATACTGTTGTTTAGTTAGATTCATTGTATATATGCATCCTACAGGTAACATATTAGATGCCAATGATGATGCCTCCCTATCATATACAAGATATGGAAAGATAAATCTCTCATAAAAGGATCTCATCTGACCTGTTACATCTGATAGATATATTGGACTTCCAAGAACTAAACCATCGGCAGATTCTAAACCTTTTAAGATAGGTTTTAAATCATCTTTAATATTACAATGACCATAGTGTTTACCATTAATTCTTTTACAAGCAAAACAACTTCTACAACCAGTATATTTTAGTTTATAAAGATTGAAAAATTTCACTTTAATCTTTTCATCTGGCAATTCCACTTTAATTGTATCGTTAATACCTTCTAAAGACTTTGTAAGAAGTTGGGCAGTATTTCTATTCTTTCTAGGACTTCCATTTACCACATAAAATTTCATAAAAATACCTCTAATATATAAAAAAACTTAAAAAAATAATAGAAAAAGGTTATATAAAAAAAGAAGAATTTAATCTTTTATAGAGTTACATATTTCAACTGCTTTTTCTGCAGCCTTTTCCATGGAAACTTCAAATGGAATTCCTGCTTTCTCCAATATTCTTTGACCTTCCTCTTCATTGGTACCAGTAAGTCTGATAACTATTGGAACATTCCTTTTAGTATTATTAATTGCATTTACCACTCCTTTTGCAACATCATCTGCACGGGTAATACCACCCAATACATTTAAGAATACCACTTTAACAGGAGGGTAATTTAAAACTAAATTCAAAGCCTTTTTAATAGTTTCCTCTGATGAACCTCCACCAATATCCAAGAAGGTTGCAGGTTTGCCGCCATAAAGATTAATCATGTCCATACCAGTTAATGTAAGACCAGCACCATTTCCAAGAACTGCAATATCACCATCAAGTTTTACAAATCCGAATTCTTTAGGTTTAGTTCCACCAATACCAATTAGATCCTGATGTCTAAATACAGCATCATTTTCAACGGTGAGTTTTGCATCTGCAGCATATATTCCGTCAGGTGTAAGTACTAAAGGATTGATTTCGGCAATCTCGGCATCATATTTTTCATAGATATTGAAGAGTTTATAGATGACTCCACCGATTTCAGATACATATTTAGATTCAACACCCATTTGACAAGCTATATCACGTGCCTCATATGGTAAGAATTCTTCTAGAGGATTTACATGATATTTTATAATTTTATCAGGGTCTGTTACAGCAAGATTTTCAATCTCCACTCCACCTTCAGCACTTGCCATGATAATAGGTTTCTTAGTGGATCTATCTGTGGAAACACTTAGGTAGAATTCTTGTTGAATGTCTGCCTTTTCTTCAATTAATAAACTTTTAACAGGTTCCCCCTTGATTTTACTACTTAGAAGGTTATCTGCAATGTCATAAACATCTCCAGGGTGATCTGCAAATTTAATTCCGCCAGCTTTACCTCTTCCACCAACTAAAACCTGGGATTTAATAGCTACAGCACAGCCCATATCTGTTGCAATATCAACAGCTTCCTCTGGAGAATATGCGACATGACCCTTTAAGGTTTTAATTCCATTATCTCTAAATAACTTCTTTGATATATATTCAAAAAATTTCATGTAAACATCACCATTAATCTTCCACTATCCTCATTCCTGCTTCAAAAGCTTGTATATTTTTCTTTTCAGTTCCTTTAGGAACACTGTCAAGAACAGATTGGCGAGCAGCTTCTTCAGAAACAATTCCAGTAGCTTTGGTAATAGCACCAACCATAACAATATTAGCTACAATCTTAAGACCGACTTCATTGACTGCAGTATCAGTTGCCCTTGCACGATAAACTTTAAGTTCACGTTTTTCAATAAAATCCTTAATATCCTCTTCTTCAACCATGTCAGGATCTATAATTAAGGTTGCACCTTGTTTTAAATCTACCATATATTTAAGCAAAGCTTCATGAGACATTGCAACCAATATATCAGGATTTTCAACCTTCGGATAATCAATATCCTCATCGCTTATAACGACTTCACATCTTGAAGCTCCTCCACGAGCCTCAGGACCATAAGACTGAGTTTGAACAGCGTTAATGTTATCAAATAAAGAAGCAGCTTTACCGATAATAATACCTGCCAATATAACACCTTGACCTCCAAAACCTGCTATTCTAATTTCTTTTCTCATAAAAATATCTCCTATTAATTCTATTTATTCCTCGGATTCCTCTACATCATCAAAAGATTTTAAAAAAGCTGAACGTCTAAGGGTTTTTTTACCATAGTTTTCTTTAGACAATTCCTGAATATTATCAGTAAATTCGAAACTTGATTTATTTACAAATTCTCCAATAACGATTTTTCCTTCAAGTTCATGCTCACTCATAAGTTTAGTATTGTTAATATATATTGAAGATTCTTTAAGGAAGTTAACCATACTTACAGGGGTTTTCATCTTATTTTTCCTTCCAAAGTAAGTAGGACATTGGGATACGATCTCGATGAATGAGAATCCCTTATTTTTTAATCCTCTTTCAATAGATTTTGCTGCACTTTCAACTTGAGCAGTGGTCCATCTTGCAACATAGGTTGCACCAGCTGCAGCTACAAGTTCAGCTAAGTGGAATGGTTTATCCCTATTTCCATAAGGTGCGGTAGAGCCAAAACTGCCCTTTGGAGAAGTTGGGCTGATTTGACCACCTGTCATTCCATAAATATTGTTGTTAATGCATATAACGGTAAGATCAATGTTTCTTCTTGCAGCATGAATCAAATGGTTTCCACCAATAGATGCACAGTCACCGTCACCGGTAAAGACAACAACATCTAAGTCAGGATTTGAAACCTTTAAACCTGTTGCAAAACTTAATGCCCTTCCATGGGTTGTGTGAAGTGAATCACATTTTACATAACCAGGAATTCTAGAAGAGCAGCCAATACCGGATACCATAGCCACATTATCAATATCCAGGTTTGCCTCTTCCATACCCTTAAAGAAGGTATTGATAATAGTACCGTTTCCACATCCTGGGCAGAATATGTGAGGTAATCTATCTTCCCTTAAATATTGAATGTAACGAGCCTCAGCTCTTTTTGGTTTTTCAAAATCATCATTAATAGTATATTCGTCAATCTCTTCAGCCATCTTAATTACCTCCAACAGACTTAATTACAGATAATATTTCTCCAGGTTTATGAAGCTCTCCACCAATCTTACTTAAAAGATGTACCTCTGCATCACCCTGGGATACCCTTTCAACTTCATGAACCATTTGGCCTAAGTTCATCTCAGGTACAATCACATGTTTTGCAGATTCGCAAACAGCCTTGACTTTCTCATCTGGGAATGGCCATGGAGTATCAATTTTTAAATATCCTGCTTTAATACCTTCTTCCCTTGCCTCTTTAACAGCGGTAATAGTTGATCTTACAGGAGCCCCATAGGCTACAATTACTATATCTGCATCATCTAAGTATTCGCCTTTAACATGTGTGATTTTATCCCTATTTTTTAAAACCTTGTTACATAGTCTTTTTACAAGTCTTGCATGAGTTTTAGGATTATTAGTATCAGGATAACCTCTTTCATCATGAGTTAAACCGGATACATGAACATTATATCCATCACCAAATGCAGGCATAGGATTTGTTGCATTTTTCCTATTCTTAAATGGTAGGAAAGTATCGGTATCCATTGTAGGTTCTTTTCTTGCTGTAATTTTAACCTCCTCAGGGATTGTAATTTTCTCCCTCATATGACCAATGGATTCCTCAGTTAATAAAAATACTGGGACCCTATATCTTTCAGCTAAGTTAAATGCTTTGATTGTAAAATCAAAATATTCCTGTACTGAGGAAGGAGATAATGCAATAGGCTCATAATCACCATGGGAACCCCAACGTGCCTGCATCATATCGCTTTGACTTGCCATAGTAGGTTGACCTGTAGAAGGAGAACCTCTTTGTACATCAACAATCACAAGTGGTGTCTCTGTCATGAATGCATAACCTAAATTTTCCTGCATAAGTGAAATACCAGGACCACTAGTTGCAGTCATGGATTTGGTACCGCCCCAACTAGCACCAATAACCGCACCCATTGATGATATTTCATCTTCCATCTGAACAAAAGAACCTCCATATTTTGGAAGTAATCTAGCCAAATTCTCAGCTACTTCAGTAGAAGGAGTAATAGGATAACCTGCAAAGAATCTGCAGCCCCCTTTAATTGCACCAAGTGCACAAGCTTCATTACCTTGAATAAATAAGTTTTCTACCATTTTATAAACCTCTCTGTAGAATTTTCCTAAAAATCTTAAAATTAATCTAAATAAACTATGAAATCATCTATTAAAAGTTAAATCGTTATATTTTCCTCTTTGCAAAATTTGGATTAAATGCATAAGTATTATTCTTATTCATCCACCAATGTTCTGGAACGTTTACTAATACTGCTTGGTCAGGACATAACAACTCACATTCTTTACAATTAGAACATTCTTTTTCATTAGTAGGAATAGGTAAAAATACTCCTTTCTTATTTGCTTTTTTGGAAACAGTATAAACATGTTTATGACATGTGTTTACACATAATAAACATCCTTTACATAAATCAGGATCAATATATATCATAAAAATCTCCTTAGTTTTCCATAATGAAAAATCAATATAAATTCATATTAATTATATTTATTATTATATACATTTAAATAATTTTTTAATATTTAGTAGTATTTATAAAAAAACGGAATAAAATCGAATAATCATACCATGAACCAATATTAGTTAAAAATAATTAAATGGAAAATATAACTATAGAAACAATAAGAATATTATATTGAAAAAAAATTAAGAAATAATTAAAAGGATTAAAAAAAACCGTTTTAGAAATGATAAAATGATTGATATAAACATACCCATATCAGATAAGGAACTTAATCAGTTAAAAATAAATGATAAGATTCTAATTAATGGAACCATATACACTGGAAGGGATGCTGTACTTCCCAAATTAGCGAAAATGATTAGAAACAATGAGGACATTCCAATAGATATAAAAGGAAGTGCTATTATGCATACCGCAGTAAGTGATGCAGGTATAGCCACCACAACATCCAATAAAAAGGACATAGAATCAAACATCCCCATACTTTCAAAGGCAGGTGTTAAAATCCATATTGGAAAAGGCGCATTAAATGATAAAACAAAAGATGCCCTTTTAAAATACAATTCCATATATGTGGTATCTCCTCCTGTTGCGGCCCTTTTAACAGATTCTGTAATATCAAAGGAATGTGTCATGTTTAAAGAAGAGGGAATCGAGGGCTGTTTTAAATTAGAAGTTAAAGATTTACCTGCAATCGTTGCAATAGCCAATGGTGAAAGTATATTTTAGGTAAAAATAGAATTTTATATAAAAAATAAAAAAATAATTAAAATTATGGACTTAAGGTTTGAGTACCTGTTCTAGTTTCTAAAGAGAAGTCATAGTAATTTACAACACCATTATATCTTACCTTAATACGGGCACTATCTGGATATTCTGGCATTGGAGTATTATCTACAGCCTCAAAAGCTAGATCATTAGATAATTTATAGGATTGTTCACTTGGACTGTTTAAAGCCGCACCATCCCTATAATACCAAACTGTCACATATACGTCATCAAGATAGTTACCATTTGCAAAGTTTAGTGTGACACTTTCACCTGTATCCGGATTACCATCTGAATAGAATGACGCTGAATTAAGTTCAAGACCACTGCCAGCAGATGAAGTGGAGTTGCTGCCATTATTTCCAACATTAGAACCATTAGTACTATTTTGAACCACATTTGCTTGGGAATCATCATTGTTAGAATTATTGTTGTTTACTATCACAATAGATCCACAGATTACTGTAACACAAACAATAATACAAACACAGATAACAATCAGCTGATTTCTTTCCATCGATTCACCTCCTTATAAAAACCATTAAACATAAAATTAGTTAGTTAATTTTTTATAAAAAATTTTATTTATATCTATCTAAAAAATTAAATAGTTTTCAGATGGAAATTGTTTACTAGAAAAAAGACCAGATGAATTAAAGATAGAAAAAAATATTAATAGTTTTCAGACGGACTCTTAATATTTATATTATTATAAAGTCAAGGCATTAATATGCAAAGAAAGGGAATAGCAAATTTACCGATGCATACAGGACATGCGCCTAGATGGTTATGGACAAGGATGGTAAAGTTGTCAAAGGCCATAAGTGAAGTCATACTTGAAGAGTATGGACAGAAAGAGCTTTTAGAAAGAATCTCGGATCCATATTGGTTTCAAAGTTTCTCATGTGTTATAGGATTTGATTGGCATTCCTCTGGTACAACCACCACAACATGCGGTGCACTTAGAGCCGCACTTACACCGGAAGACCACGGAATAGCTGTATTAGGTGGTAAAGGGAAAAATTCCAAAAAAACTCCAAGGCAATTAGAAAGCAAGGGGGAATACTTCAATCTTTCAGACAAAAATATAGACAATCTTGTAAAAAGCTCAAAGCTATCTGCCAAGATCGACAATGCATGTATCCAGGACAGCTACACATTATACCAACATAACTTCTTCCTAACAGAAAAAGGAGATTGGGCTGTTGTTCAACAAGGAATGAATCTCGATAAAAAATATGCCCGCCGCTATCATTGGATGAGTGATGAGTTTGACAGTTTCCTAGAAGATCCCCACACGGGAATAAGCTGTGATAAAAAAAGAAAAAGTACCTTGAATATGGCATCTAAGGAAAGTAAGGAAGTACAGAAGATTAGTGTCGATTTAATTAATGACAATCCAGATCACCTTCGTAAATACTTTAGACCTAAAGACCCAGAACAAACATCTTTAATGGATTTCTTTGATAACAGTCCTGCAGATTTCAGTAACTTCAATAATCAGGAAGAATTTACAATGCCACAACATCATCCAGTTCTTGAGATGGATTTGTCAGATAAAGAATTCGAGGTTCTTAAAAAGGCATATGAAATTCAGCCTGAAAAATATGAGGAGCTAATTATGCTTAATGGAATAGGCCCTAAGAAAATAAGGGCATTGGCATTAATCAGTGATATCATTTATGGTGAAAAGGCGAGCTGGAGGGATCCTGTAAAATACAGTTTTGCACATGGAGGTAAAGACGGTTTCCCATATCCTGTTGATAGGGAAACTTATGATCATTCCATTGAAACAATGAAGGATGCACTTTACCAGTCAAAACTAGATGATAATGAGAAATTAGGTGCAATCAAACGATTAAATAAATATATGGCTTGATTTTATAACTGTGACTTTACTAAATAGTTTTAAAAATAATTAGTTTTTAGATATAATTATACTGATTAAAAACCATTTTAAAAATTCTAAACAAGCAAGAAAAAGATAATACCAATATAATAATTAAAAAAAGCTAGTTTAAAACTTCCATATAGATAAAAAAAACATGAAAAAATCAGAACACCAATAAAAACAATCTAAATTTTTAAAAACAAGTGAAAAAAATAAAAACCAGATATAATAATTAAAAAAAATTAGCTTATAACTTTTAAAATAAGCAAAAAAACTAGAATACCAAATAAAACTTAAAGTAATTAAAAAAAAGTAGAGAAGTGAGAATATTAATAGTGTTTATTCTCATCATGAACATTAACATTCTTACCATGCAATGTTGGAACAATTTCAAAGACAGGATCTTCAAAGTCTAGATTGAATTCCTTTCCGTCCATTAGAAGATGTTGGAATACTGCAAGTGCAGCAACTTCGGAATGTGGCTGATTTGTTACAGAAACATTCCATGTAGCATTTTTATATACTTTAGAAGGTACTTTACTTCCCCCAACGATAATTAAGATATCCCTGCCACATTCTTTAACTTCATCTATAATTTCATTTGCCTGTTCCCCATACATTGTAAGGTGAACTATTCTACCGCCTACACTTTGCCAATGTTTAATAAGGCTTAAATAGTTTTTAACATATTCCACATGGAAGTTTCCACCCCAGCGATCCACAATATCCATGACAGTATCCATTAAGTGGGTGTCTTCCTCACCACTTAACCAAACCTTATCAGCACCGAAAGCACGGGCCGTTAAACAAACATGAGTAGTTATACGTGTATCTCTACCTATCCTATGATCTAATCTTAAAACATGAACTTTCATAAATAAACATCTCGAATAAAGTTAATTAAATAAATCCTAAATTTTATTTATCGTTATTAAAAATAGAACCTAATTTAAATTAAAGCAAAATTAATAAAAATCTTATAAATTTTCAGTTTATTAATTTAATATACAATTAAATATATATATTATTTCAAATGTTTAAAGTTTTTTAATTAAACTTTAAAAAAATAGATTAAAATGTTAATGATTGTGATAATGTGAAAGTAGCAGTTATACCAGATAGTGCAATGATATTAATAAACCAGGTAAACAAATCTAAGCACCAATTATTATCACATTATAATGATATACAAAAAGAGAAGGATTTTCAAAAACAGAACAAGGAAATTAAAAAAGGAGACCTTAATAAAAGCTCTGAAAAATCCATAGATTATATGCCTGATTTAAAACCTACCAGAGGCATAAAATATAGTGGAATAGAATTGCCCTCAGGTGTTCTTGGAAGAATGTCTGTACATGGCCCTATCATTGAGGAGGCCGATGCAGTTATAATGTTAAGGGGAAATAGCAACAATCATATGTATAATACATTAAATGAATTAATCCTATTTGGTGGAAATGGATGTGTAAATACAAGACGTTTAATGGAACATCTGATTAGAAAAGAGAATATCCCTTTTCTAAAACTTGAATATCCCAATTCCAGAGAGGAAATAATCAATATTATCTATGAAATCAACAATTTTCTAGATTATCTAACTGATTTAGAAACATCCAAAACCAACAAACCATATATTAAAAAGTATATTCCATCTAAAAATAAAGGAAATTCATTCAATCTAGAGGAGTTTAATAATATTCTAAAAAATTCCGATAAATAAGCAATATCTGATAAAATTAACTTAAAAAAAAGAGTTTGAATAGAAAAACAACAGCTAATAAACCAAAAAACTAAAAAAATAATTTAGATAATAAAAAATACCAAACAAAATCAAGTTAAAAAGAATTTGAATAAGAAAAGATACTTGATAAAATAAAAAGAGCTAAAAAAAGAAATTAAAAATAAAACTGGAAATTGATTAAAATAAACTTAACCCAATTACCAGGAACAATAATGAGAAAAGTCTTCCAATCTCATTAGATGCCCCTAACACATCACCAGTTGCAACACCAAAATTACGTTTTGCAATTAGGGAGACTATTCCACCACCAAACATTCCACCGATTACACCGAAAACACCGATATATCCAAGTAAATAGTATCCTATAATAAATCCTATTAATAAGGATGCAACATAATTTGGAATAGGCATATTCTCAACAAAATATTTACCGATACCTGAGTTTGACGGTTTAGAACTTACACAAACAGTACATAAAGCAATCTTAGCAGACATCTCCCCAATAAGTATTGCCCATAAAGCCTGATAATTAATGATACTAATTAACGCTGCAACAGTCATTAGAGAAACTATAGCAAATGTAGCAATACCTCCAGTACCAACAATCGGATCTCTCATCACACTAATCTTCTTATCATAACCACCATGTACCATTACACCATCTGCAAAATCCAAAAGACCATCAAGATGATTATATCCCATGATAATTAAAAAGAATGCATACACAATAATGGCTATAAGAGGGCTTGAAAAATGTATGTAATACAATAGGAAATATGCAATCATTACACCTAAAAGACCTATAAAAGCATTAAGTAATGGCCATAGCCAGGTTAAACTTACAACTGATTCTATTGAGGTATATACACCCAAAGGTATAATGGTTGAAAATGTTACAAGACCTGCCAAAGAACGGAAAAAAGAACTGTTTTCCCTTTCATCGTCAAAATATTCATCCTTGTTTTTACTTAAATCCTCATTATTAGGTTTATCCTCAACTGGTATTATAACACCACACAAATACTTTTTCTTAATAAAATCCAATTTGATAAAATTAATTTTTTATTCAATTTCATTTTAATAATTTATTATTAATATAAATATGTAAAATACATTTTAATAATATGAAATTTAGATAATTTAAAAAATTTTAAAACTAAAATTAATTGGAATATTAAATTAAAAAATAGAAACTCCCAGTTAAAAACTAAATGAAAACCACCAAACTAAAAACAGAAACTCCCAGTTAAAAACTAAATGAAAACCACCAAACTAAAAACAGAAACTCCCAGTTAAAAACTAAATGAAAACCACCAAACTAAAAACAGAAACTCCCAGTTAAAAACTAAATGAAAACCACC
>Ga0214925_100065_pt1 | contig 104384 bp, 96 predicted proteins | sample Stichaenrichment_FD_168299 | JGI IMG/M metagenome (GOLD analysis project Ga0214925, IMG submission 168299) | Xylose enriched microbial communities from anaerobic bioreactor in Madison, Wisconsin, United States - 63SRT | ecosystem: Engineered > Bioreactor > Anaerobic > Unclassified | place: USA... | reverse complement strand
TTCCATAAAAATCAACTGATTCAATAGTATTTTATCATGAAAAAACACTAAAATCAGTAGGTCTATTTAAGTGTACCCTAATTTCCTAGAAAACATCGTCAAAAGAGTTGTCTTTTGGTAGAAAACGTGTTCAAACAAGCAGAGAGTTGCAAATAAGGCACAGGCAACAGAAATCCAGAACCGGGATTTCCGTTGCCTGTGCCTTATTCTCCACTCTCTAAACGCTTGTTTTCACACTCTATTTCATCTACGCCCTTTTTTTCTTCTTTTTACCCGGCTTATCACCAACGTACTCAACGGCTCGCAGTTCACGAATCGTTGTAACCTTGATTTTGCCTGGATAAGTCAACTCGTCTTCAATCTGATTCTTCACGTTTTCCGTCAATTCAGCACTGGCTTCATCATCCAGCACCTTTGGCTTAACCACGATTCGAATCTCTCGACCAGCTTGAATAGCATAACTTTCTTGAACACCTTTTTGATCGTTAGCAATCTTTTCCAAACTGTGCAAGCGATTGATATACTCTTCAACTGACTCACTTCTGGCACCAGGACGGGAACCTGACACAGCATCCGCTATGGCAACCAATATTGAAATTGGTGAAGTTGCTTCAACGTCACCATGGTGAGCAGCAATCGCATTGATTACAATTGGATCTTCACCATAAGCTTTGGCTAAAGCTACCCCAATTTCCACATGAGTCCCTTCGATTTCGTGATCAATAGCTTTCCCGATATCATGTAGGAGGCCAGCTCGTTTAGCTAAACGAACGTCCTCACCTAATTCGGCAGCCATGACCCCTGTCATCTGGGCAACTTCAATGGAGTGATTCAAAACGTTTTGACCGTATGACGTTCTAAACTTCAAACGGCCAATAATTTTCATAAAGTCTGGGTGCATAAAGCCAATCTTTAACATGCTGACGGTTCGTTCACCAGTCTGGCGAAGATCCTTCAGTACGTCGTTTTGGGCAGTTTGCACCTGTTTTTCAATTGCAGCGGCCGTAATTTTACGGGAAGCCAACAAGCTCTCAATTGCGATACGCGTCGTCTCACGCCGAATTGGATCATGGGTACTGATCAGCAACAAGTTCGGCTGCTCAGGATCAAAAACCAAATCGGTACCAGTCAACGATTCTAGTAAACGAATATGCTGACCATCACGACCAATCAGCTTACTCTTCGTTTCATTAGTAGGTACCAAAACAGAGTGTTCTGCGTGTTCACGGGGCCAGTCTACTGGTCCGCGTTGAATCGATTCAATAATCAGATTACGAGCAGACTTGTCCGCGGACGCTTCAGCGTTATCCGTCAGCTCACGAACCGTCACATCTTCTTCTTGCTCAAGGTTACGAGCCGTTTCCTGTCGAATGTGATCCTTTGCTTCGTTAATCGTTAACTCAGCGCGTGTAGCCACTTCGTTTTGACGGTCAACAAATAACTGGCGCGCCTGACTTTTCGTTTCTGTCAGATGGGTTTGATCGTCATTCAGTGCAGTCTGCGTCTCTTCGATTGCAGCTTGCCGCTGGTTTAACCGTTCCTCCATCTGTTTCAGTGTCACCTGACGCTGTTCAGTTCGTTTCAAACGATTTTCAGTCTCGGTCTGCTGATCTGCTAACTCGGCTTCAGTTGCTTGCCGATCTTCTTGAATCTTCGCTTTCGCTTCAGTGAGATATTTTGTTGCTTGCTGTTCCGCGTCTTTACGCGCGGACTCCCGAAGTGCCGCTGCTTGTCGAGCTGCTTCATCAACTTCGTGCTGGTGCTTCTGACGGCGTAAAATAAAGCCAGCCAACAGACCAATCACGAGGGTGGCAACCACGATGATCGTATCAATCATGTCGGCACTTCCTCAATCTATAGTTTCGATATACGTTTGTTATTATACGCTATTACGCGTCATTTCTAAAGCGACTGGTCAAGTAAATCGCTAGCAGACCGGCTGTATTTAATAACAGAACCGCCCACATCACCAGATCCGCACTCATTCTTAAACAAGCCATAGCTGAGATACTAGCTCCCACCACAAACGTTAGGAGTGTCGCCACTAACCATAAGCACTTAGAGCGGGCAACACGATCATGCTCAATCAGCCAATGATATAGCGCCACCATCATGTTCTTCGTGTTTCCAGTCATAATCCCATTATTGACTGTTGTGTCCTTGACTTCACGAAAGCTTGTCAGTTCGTATCCTGATAACCAGCCTAAAATAAAAATCAGTACCAGCTCGCTGAACCACTTCTGACCCAGTGCAGCAATCAGCAGTGTGACTACTACAATACTCATTAACCACAAGTAACGCTGTCTTAAATCCCGTTTATTATTCAGCCAGCTTAACGCGGCCTGTGCCACAAAGCAGCCCAGCGCAAAACCTACCCAGATAGGCAAGCAGACCCACGCTTGACCAATGCCGCCACGAGCAAACTTCACCGCGAAAACAACCAGGTTACCAGTCTGTGCACTGGCAAAGGTTTCGTTATGCGCAATATACGTATAGGCATCAACGGCTCCCATTGAAAAGGTCGCTAGAAAGGTCAGCCAGCTAAATGAAGCTCGATTTGTAGCCATTAGCAACATCCCCCTAAAAAGATATCTGGCTAAATTATAGCATTTACTAATTAAAGTACCGGTCTAAAAAGGCTTTAACCGTACTCCGATATAGTGCAGGAGCGTGCTCATATGATTTCGCATGTTTAGCGCCATTCACCAGCAGCAATCGTTTTGGTCCCTTATCCGCTTTGTACAGCGGATAAACCATCCGTGTTGGCACGAAGGTGTCACTTGTGCCATGAATAAATAACATTGGTTTATGGTTCTTAGCAACTTGTTTCAGCGCACTAGCCTGTTTAAAAGTATACCCGTTTTTAAGGTAATTAATCCCGCTGACTACGGGGACTAACGGATATTCTGGAATATTGTACATTGATTTGGCCTGATATTTAATTTCATCATAAATACTAGTATAACCGCAGTCTTCAATGTAGGCATTTACCTGTTGAGGCGTCTTTTCACCACTGATCATCATGGTAGTCGCACCGCCCATGCTAGTCCCAAACACCACGATTTGTGACTGTGGTCCGTTTTTACGGATAACCTGTTTAATCCATTTCAGATAGTCCAGTCGATCCGGCCAGCCGTAGCCAATGTAATTACCTTGGCTCTTACCAGCACCACGATCATCTGGTAACAGTACGTTGTATCCGAGTTCGTGAAACAACCCTGCGTATTCCCCCATCTTGTCACTGCTGCCACCAAAACCATGGGCAATCACGATAGTTTTATTGGTTTGCTTACTTGCGGGTACGTAATTAGCCACTAATTTAAAATGTTTAGTAGCCGAAGTTTCGTGCCAAACCAGTTTCTTAGTGCCGCGATACCAACTTTTTTCGTGGTATAACGGGTCACTTTTCTTAATTGCAGTACTATTATTAATGAATGTTTTCTTACCGCGGGCAACCGCCATATTATAGAAGTAATAACCTGCTGAACCAATTCCAATACAGATAACACCGACCACGATCAAAATACCGATCAGCCAGTGTTTTAAACGCTTATTCACTTTTCTGCACCTCATTCTTCAAAAGTATACGAGGTTTATCATACCATATCGCATGTGGGACTTAAATTGAACAAGCCACTATGCAAAATCTAAACCAACACCCACAAAACGCTCCGTTAGGGTTACAATGGTAGATAAGAGGTGATGTGCATGTTTTCCGAACGACTCCGGGCGTTGCGCCGTGGTCAAGATTTAACGCTGGGCCAGTTAGCAACCGCCTTAAATCAATTATTTAAACCAGATAAGGAACATCGAAATACCGCAGCTCAAATTGGTAATTGGGAGCGTGGCATCCGGGTTCCTTCTTACATGGAAGTCCGCAAATTAGCCGAATTTTTTGATGTTACCATGGACTACCTAGCCGGTAAATCCGAACGTGATGAATACGACTTGGACCGGTTATTTTTGTCCGGTAAGGAACTGAAATTTGGCGAAAAAGCCTTATCATCCGATGATCGTTACGCCATCTATCAACTGATGAACGGCTACATTCACGGCCGTTCCCGTCGCCTGGATACTAACGATGAGAACACACCCATTACCCATCAAGAATCACTGGAACTTGGGCTTGATAGCGATAAACAAAACTAAAATAAAACGAGGCTGTGCTATCAGTCTATATTGGCAAGTATTTCAATCAATTTTGAGCTGTAAATAGTTAACACTGTACTTTAGCTCTATACGTCACTATAGCCTAATTACGCGATAAAACTCAGATTCCAGAATTTAACGTGAATAATGCCTACTCCGCAAAATCGTGGAATAGGCATTATTCACGTTAAATTCTGGAATCCACCGCGTTTTGTCACAGCTTGTTTATGTCTGGAGGTCTCCTTTTTGAATCCCAAACAAAAGAAAAAACTACTGAAGCGCGCGCGCAGTCAGCATACTGCTAAACCATCAGATTACATTGCAACCATGGAACGATACAACAGTCTGTTTGCTGATTTCCCAACGATCAAAATTCTGATCAACAATGTTCTCCAAGCTGACCGCTTGCTCAAACAGGGTCTTTTACCACAAACCCTGCCAAAACTATTACTGCCTGATAATACTCAGGATGTCATTTTCAAACAACTCAACGAAACATTCCCAGCTGGCGATCCTGCTGGTGATAAACGTTGGGATCAATTATCGAATGCCCTGCCTGATTTGGACAAAAAACTACGCAGTTTCCGCGATTATCTCGAAGAAACTTACGGGATGTGGGCCTATATCTCAGCACCAGTGGCTAAAGATTTAGCCGACTTCGTTAACGGCCGACCAACACTAGAAGTCATGGCCGGTAACGGCTACGTTTCGAAAGGATTGCGTCAAAACGGTCAAACCGTCATTACCACTGACTCGAAGGACTGGACCAAGGAAAATGAAACAGGCAAACACCCCGTAACTGACATTGAACAGCTTACGGCTAGTGATGCCTTCACTAAATATCAGGACCAAGTCGATGTCATTATCATGGTGTGGTCCCCAGATGGTTTGGAAATCGACTGGCAGCTGTTGCAGCAAATCCGTGCAGCTGATAAGGATTACGACTTTATCGTGATTGGTGAGAAAGATGGTGCAACCGATTCGAAAGTCTTCTGGCAGAATGCGCAGCTGTTAGATACCCCAGCAGTAAAAGCACTGAACAAGCATTTTAATCAGTTTGATTTGATTCATGATCAAGTTTATTTAGTAAAATAAAAAAGAAGCCGAGATTTTCAATCTTCTCAGCTTCTTTTATTTTTATCTACTAATCCTTAAGTTCAACTTGCTTGCCCGCTAAATCAACAGTCAATGGGTCCCCTGACAAAAGCGTGAGGTTAGTCCCATTTTGATCAACTCGGACTTGAATTGAACGTCCCCGGAATTGAATCCGGAATTTATAACTGTTCCACTTCTTAGGGAGGAAGGGTGCGAAGTGTAATTGGTCATTGCGAACCCGCATGCCAGCGAATCCTTGAACGATAGCTAACCAGCCACCAGTCATTGAAGTGATGTGCAGACCGTCTACCGTATCGTTGTTGTAGTTATCAAGATCCAAACGAGCAGTCCGTTCGTACATCTTAACAGCCTTATCTTCGTAGTGCAGATCAGCCGCCAAAATAGAATGGATAGCTGCAGACAAACTAGATTCGTGCACGGTCAATGGTTCATAGAAGTCAAAGTTCGCCTTCTTTTGTGCTGGTGTAAAGTCATCAATAAAGTCCCAAACACCCTGCAGCACGTCACCTTGCTTGATGTAAGGCGAACGCAAGATCTTGTCCCATGACCAGTGCTGATTGATTGGTAATTGATCAGCAGGAATGGACGAAACTGGCTTAAGATCCTTATCCAAGAAACCATCATGTTGCACGAAGATTCCAAGTTTCTTGTCCTCTGGTAAGTAGAACCGATCAATGATATCTTGCCAGTGCTTCTTTTCGTCTTCAGAAACGCCCAACTTCTTGGCTACTTCTGGAGAAACTTGGTCTAAAATCTCTAAAGTGTACTGCAACGTCCACTTAGCCAGATAGTTGGTGTACCAGTTATTATCAACGTTGTTTTCGTATTCGTCAGGTCCAGTAACACCGTGAATCATGTACTTCTGGTTACGTTCGCTAAAGTGAACCCGGTCAGCCCAGAACCGAGAAATTTCGGTCAATACTTTGCTGCCTTCGTTCAATACATAGCTCTTATCGCCGGTGTAACGCGTGTAATTATAGATAGCAAAAGCAATATCGCCATTTCGGTGAATTTCTTCAAAGGTGATCTCCCACTCGTTGTGGCATTCGATCCCGTTGAAGGTCACCATTGGGAATAAAGCACCTTTCAGGCCTTGTTCCTTGGCATTGACATAAGCACCATCTAACTGTTGGTAACGATACATTAACAGGTTACGAGTTACCTTAGGATCCGTAATTCCCAGATAGACGGGAACGGCAAAGGCTTCGGTATCCCAGTAAGTTGCACCGCCGTACTTTTCACCAGTGAACCCTTTTGGCCCAATGTTTAAGCGGCTATCTTCACCATAATAAGTGGAGAAAAGCTGGAAGAGGTTAAAGCGAATACCCTGTTGTGATTCAGTGTCGCCATCGATTTCAACATCGGACTTTTCCCAACGATCAGCCCAGATCTTAGCATGAGTGGCAAATAAATCATCATATGAAATCGCAGCTACCTTGCTACTAAGTTCATTCATAGCAGCTTCCAGCTTATCTTGAGTATCATAATCACGGGAAGTGACAACGGTGATCCGTTTAGTGATAACCGTATTCTGGTTAGGGGCTAATTCACCGCTAAATTGGTTAACGACTTCTTTATCATTTGGCTGGTCAACTTTTTCAGCATCTAAATCAGCTTCGTTAGTCATCTTGATGCCAACAGTAAACCGTGGTGTGCCAAACGGATTTTCTTTGGTAATCGCAACAATCGAACCATCAGTTGAATTCTGTTGGGTTTTAAGAACATCCCAGAAACGTTCGTCATAGTTGGCGTCTTCGTTTTGAACGTCAGCATCCAAGGCTGATTTAAACGTCACCTTCACCGCATCACTGCTTTTGTTAGTGGCTGTAACGCGAATACCGACAAGTTCCTTATTAGCAACACTGATGAACCGTTCGAAGTTCATAGCGATGGCATGACCGTTTTTGGTGACCGTGAAGGAACGGGTCAACTTGGACTGTTTCATGTCCAGATTCAATTCAAAATCCGAAACCTTATCTTTAGCCAGATCAATGGGTTCGCCATCGATCAAAACGTTCAATTTAATAAAGTTGATTGCGTTGATAACCTTACCAAAGTACTTAGGATAGCCATTCTTCCACCAGCCAACCCGAGTCTTATCAGGGAACCAAACACCGCCAAGGTAAATTCCCTTTAAGGTGTCGCCTGAGTAGTTTTCTTCAAAAAATCCGCGCATCCCCATGTATTCGTTACCTAAACTGGTCATTGATTCTTGAAGGCGCTTGTCCTCAGGATCTAGTTTATGAGTAACAATATTCCAGGGGGTGACTTCAAAAGTTCGTTTCATATTGGGATAGTCCTCCTTGTTAACTTATGCACTGAGTTTTAATGAACATTTTGTAAATTAATCTTCGGCGTCTGCTGGTTCTTCTTCAGCATCAGACTTACGAGCCCAAACTTCTTTAACAACACCAACGCTCAAAGCACCTAAAATCAGGAAGATGCCTGACAAGAGAAGCATGGTTGGCATGTGTGAACCTAACAGTGGGAATAAGGCGAAACTTGCAACTGAAGCAAAGATTTGTGGAAAGCAAATACTGCTGTTGAACAAACCTAAGTAAGTCCCCATGTTTTCTGAATCTTCGATAGCGTTGGTCAAGAACGTGAATGGGAAAGCGTTCATAGCAGCCCATGCGCAACCAATCAGAATAAATGAGAAGAACAACGTGTACTTATCATGAATAAAGAAGATTGAACCGAAACCGAGACCACCCATTACTAAGCTAATTGAGTAGAACAATTTGTGATGGTTGTTGCCAACCCGTGAAAGAACCAGTGCCCAGATAACGGCAGCAATCGCTTGAACGGCTGACATCACACCATACCAGTTACCAGCAGCTTGATACCCTGCTGAAGCAACGTTAGCAGTGTGCCATACGTTATCAGCAATAGCACCAGTTGAGTAAGTCCAAAGGTATTGGAAGCCCATCCAGCAGAAGAATTGAACAATGGAAACGGTCCAGAAAATCTTTGGTGCAGTCTTTAAAGCTTCAAAAATACCCTTTTTCTTGCTGTTATCAGAAATCCCATGATACTTAGCGTAAGTCACTGGATCGTATTCCTTAACACGGAAGACAGTCAGTAAGCAGCAAAGTAACAAAATAATGGCACCGGCGTAGAATGACCAGACAACTGAGTTAGGAACAGTCCCCTTCTTAGCCACGTTAGCAATACCCAAGGCAGTCAATGCGTATGGGAAGATACTTGCCAGCAAAGCACCAGCGTTTGAAGCAAAACTTTGAATCGAGTAACCAAAACCTTTTTGCTTTTCGTTGACCATGTCACCAATCATCATCTTGAACGGTTGCATCGCAACGTTAGATGACAAATCCATGAACAATAACGTGATGGCACCAAACCAAAGGGCAGCCATTGAACCATAACCAAACCCAAGACTACCAGCGTTAGGCAGCAAGAACATCACGATCATGGCAACCACAGCACCGATTAACAAATACGGAATCCGACGGCCTAACTTCGGCATCCAGGTCCGGTCTGAGAAATAACCGACTAACGGTTGAACGACCATTCCGGCCAGTGGTGGCAAAATGAAGAAGAAACCTAAATTATTTGGATTCGCACCAATGGTTTGGAAAATCCGCCCCATGTTCGTGCTTTGAAGTTGAAACGCCATTTGGACACCTAGGAACCCGAAGTTGATCAGGAAAATTGTGCTAGTTGGCAATGATGGCAGTAAATCTTTTTTGGGCTCAGCAGCTTTTGCTGTCCCATCAGTAACCTCAGTTGCTGATTGTGCCATATGAATCCCTCCTCAAAAGAATTAAAAATGATTGCAAACGCTTTCTACAAAAAACATTATGCAACCGGTTCCATAATAATGCAACCGGTTGCACTAACTTTTTTTAAAAAAAGCGAAACATAAAATTCCGCTCTTCCCCATTATGATAGGCTTCAGCCCCACTCAAAATAATTTTAAAAATTTTTATAATCAACGGCGTCTAAACCCTACAGTGTTAGTTGTTTCAGTAGACTTACCTCTCTATAGTAAACGGAATGATTTCCGACCGTTTCTTCGGATCAAGCAAGACTCTAACTGCCGCGGCACCCATACTTTGTGGATAGAGTTCAACAAAACGGACTGAACTTCCCATCAACAAATCATTCGGCCGATTACGGTTAAAACTGATCAACGGAATGTCGCGATCAAGCTGCCGCCAAAGCAGCTGATAAATCATGACCCCAAGCGTATCATCAGTGGTCACGATTCCCTCTATTGTTTGACGCGTCATCAAAAACTGGGCAACAGCATCATCCAACTGAAGTTGTCCTTGATCAGTTACTTTGAGCACCTCAGTGGGCACCTTGGCCGTGGCCATAGCCTCTTGAAAGCCTAATCGCCGTTGCCGTTCGTATCCCTGTTCAGGATCAGATTCAACAAATAACGTCCGCTTAGCATTAAACTTATGTAGCATGTATTCGCCAGCTTTTTGACCGGCTAACCGATTATTGTTGTTAACGAAGTTTTCATCTTCGCTGTTAGGATCACCGATGACAACGTAGTCGACTTTTTGTTCCCGCAGTAGTTTAACGATAGGGTCGTTTTTCTTGGAGTACAGCAACACAAAATACCGAATAAGGCCTTGCGTGATCAGTGCTGAAACGTTGGCCGTCAATTCTGCCACAGTGTTAGCAATGGCGACTGACAAAACGCCATTTCTCGGCCGTAACTCGCGATTAATGCCCATCAGGATATCCACATAAAACGGATTAGTTGCCAGACTCATTTCCCCAGGTGGAAATACCACGCCGATTGCGTTAGATACACCGTTAGTCAAATTCTTGGCATTGTAGTTTGGCCGATACCCCATTTCGTCAGCCAATGCCTTAATCTTATCCTTGGTCTTCTGGCTGATTTTGGGATGGTTATTTAACGCACGAGATGCTGTCGAGACAGACACTCCAGCACGTTTAGCAATGTCTCGGATTGTGACCATGGCGATCCTTCCTTTCACTTTTCTCTATTGTATCAGAAAACCAGTGTAACGTATCGACTTCACGGTTGTTATGAATAAGTTTGTGATTTTTATCTTGAAACTCAAAAAATTCTGAGGAGATTATCCTCAGAATTTTTTTAAACTATTTCAAATTTTCAAATAATGTCCTTAACGTCGTAACAACGCCTTCCCAAACACTGTTATGACGTGCTATCAATAACTAATCAGCTACAGATAGATGTAAAAATGAAGCAATGTCACTACTTGGAATCGACTTGATTTTAGGTTTTCCGATGGCCGTCAGATAGACTAAATTCAAGTGACCATGCCGGTTCTTTTTATCGTTTTTGACTTTGTCCAGCACAAGCGGTGAGGTTAATAACTCATCCGTCACTGGCAAGCCAACAGCCGCAAAGCGATCACGTAATTTTGCCGTAATACCCTCTTCCGCTAAACCAGCGTTTTCGAATACCCGCATAATTGCGACCGTCCCAATACTGACAGCTTCTCCGTGACGCAGACCGCCATCCGCTAACGCTTCAACAGCGTGCCCAATCGTGTGACCGAAGTTTAATAACTGACGTGTACCGCTTTCCGTTTCGTCAGCCATAACCACCGTAGCCTTGTAATGAATCGAACGTGCGCTCAATTCGGGTGAATGGGTGATTAAGTCGGCTGGGCTATTGATGGTCTCGATGAGTTGCCAAAAGTCACCACCTTCCAGTGCAGCAGTTTTCACTATTTCACCGTAACCTTCAACCAAGTCACGCTGTTTCATGGTGGCTAAGGTATCAGGATCAACAATCACTAAATCAGGCTCGTAAAAAGCGCCAATAATATTTTTAATGTTATCAAGATCCACAGCGGTTTTACCGCCCACTGAGCTATCAACTTGTGCCAGCAATGACGTTGGCATCTGGATGAACGAAAGTCCCCGCATGTATGATGCGGCGAGTAAGCCTGCCAAATCGCCTGTAACACCACCGCCTAATGCGATTACGCTATCATCACGGTTAAAAGCATCGTTCGCCATTTGCCGTGCTAGATCAGCCAGCGTGGTCAGTGACTTGGAAGCCTCACCCGCTGGAAAAACGTAACGGTGAACATCGAAGCCTGCAGCCGTCAATGAGTCAGAAACTTGCTCCTGATATAGCGGTGCTACATTGTCATCGCTGACCAGCGCAATTTTACGTGCTGACCACTGTTTTGAAACTAATTCACCAACCTGCTTTAACAAGCCGCGTTCAATTAAAACATCATATTTTGTCTCTGGTAACTTCACAGAAACAGTTGTCATTCTAGCGCCCCGCTTCCGCTTGTTCTACCGGCATATCCGTTAATAATTCACGAATAGCAAATGCCTTGTCGGCTAATTCTTTGAATTCATTTGGCTTCAAAGCTTGTGGCCCATCTGACAATGCATGTGCTGGATCATCATGAATTTCAACGACCAAACCTGAAGCACCAGCAGCAACACCGGCTAAGGCTAATGGCGTAACAAATTCGGTATGGCCTGAAGCGTGGCTTGGGTCGATGATAACTGGGTAATGAGTTAACTTCTGAAGAACTGGTACAACGCCAACGTCTAACGTGTTCCGAGTGTATTTGTTGTCGAATGTCCGAATCCCACGTTCAGCAATCATAATGTTGTGGTTACCACCGGCAGCAATGTATTCTGAGGCGTTTAAGATGTCGTCAACCGTAGCTGACATGCCGCGCTTCAACATGACTGGGATATTCGTTTTACCAACTGCTTTCAACAATGAGAAGTTTTGCATATTACGGGCACCAATTTGGAAAATGTCCGTGTATTTAGCAACCAACTTCACGTGCTCGTCATCCATGACTTCAGTCAACACATCCATGTTGTACTGATCAGCTGCTCGGCGTAAGAACTTCAACCCATCTTCGCCTAAGCCTTGGAATGAGTATGGTGAGGTCCGTGGCTTGTAGGCGCCCCCACGGAGAATTGTTGCCCCGTTAGCTTTGGCAACGGCTGCCATCTTCATTACGTGTTCCTCTGATTCAACGGAACATGGACCAGCCATCATAGTGAAGTTGTCTCCACCGATAATGCTGTGCTTTGTTCGGATCACCGTATCTTCTGGATGGAATTCACGGCTACCTTGGACAGCCTTGGGTACGGTATCAATCAGTTCTTCAGCAGCTGCACGTTCACTATCAGATAAATCTGCATCCGTAATGCCTTGCACGGCTACTCGATTATTATGGACAAAAATTTCGTGGGTATTACCGAAGTGCTGTTGGAGTTCTGCAATCGTGTTTTGGTCGTCATTCTTTAATACAATAATCATATTTATCATCCTCACTTTTTGGTGTGTTCTAATTGTTGTTTAATTGCTTCTTTAACGTTATCAACTGGCATTTGCTGACCCGTCCAGCGGTTAAATGACCCGGCCGCTTGTTGGACCAACATGCCAAGCCCATTCATCGTGTTGCAACCCTGCTGTTTAGCCTGAACTAGGAACGGTGTTTCAAGCGGTGCATAGATTGCATCGGCAACCATCTGACCCGCGTGAAGCACTTGCATGACCGGTGGTGAAACGGGGCTGCGTGCGTCATGTGCCATGCCAAGATTAGTGGTGTTGACGATAACATCCGCTTGCTGAAGCACCTTTGCCATTTGAACCTGATCTTCATAAGGAAAAACTCGGATCCGTTCTGACCAACTGGTAAGCCGTTCCTGCAAAGCGTTAAACGTGCTGTTTTGCCGTTTAAAGACGGTGACTTCCGCGCCTTCGTTGGCCGTTGCTAAAATAATCGCTCTTCCAGCACCGCCAGCGCCTAATATTGCTACTCGCTTACCTTTCACAGTCACTCGTTCATCCTGTAATGCATGAATGAACCCTTCACCATCTGTACTGTCACCGATCAAGCGGCCATCTTGGTTAATAACCGTGTTGACCGCCTCCAGTTGTTTAGCCACCGGAGTTAGCTCATCAAGATATTCAATAATCTGTTGTTTATATGGCATCGAAACGTTAATACCTTGTATCGGCAGCGCTCGCATGGATTGAACGGCACTTTCGAACTGTGCTTGCTCAACGTCAAATGCGAGATAAACGCTGTTGATGCCTAACGCCTGAAAACTTGTGTTGTGAATCAGCGGTGACAAACTGTGCCGCGCTGGTTTAGCAATAAAGCCATATAAACTTGTGTGTGCATCAACCAATTTGTCACCTCCTTAAATTTCTTATTCAAAATAAAAACGTCTCGCAAAGTTTTGTTTTCACAAAACACTGCGAGACGTTTTGACGTCGAATTTTATAACAACGGAATTTTCCGTGTCACACAGTGTTTTGTAAACTTTCTGTGTGACCGGCAATGATGCTGAAAAACTATTGGCCGCACAGATTGCAGTGATGCGTGTCTGCAACCTGTCCGGTGTAGACACTACATTGACCAATAGTAACTAAATCGATTTAATTGTCGGTTTAATGCTTTCGTTTTCAGAATCATAATTGGAACTCCCTTTGCTGTTTTGATTTGTTGTATAAGACAATAAACTATTAGAATAATTCTGTCAAGTACTAACCTAATTTTAATCTTCTTTAATTTTCAAACACTCTTTAAAAAGTGCATATTAACGGCTTTTATGGCTGCATCATTATTTTTAAATATTTTTAGCAAATATTTTCAAAGTATCATTTAGCGACCAAATGTCCCGAAATATAAGCTTTATTGCACTTTAAAAAATACTAAGGCTATTAAAACAATCATTATCCGTGTGAACTATTAAGTTGATTACTAAATGACAGAGGTTCTTACATCAGACAAAATTACTCTCGTTTATTAAAGCCGACTATCTTTCATTAATGACTATTAGAATTGAATAAGTAAATTATTCTTTCAACTTGACAAATTTTAAATTATTGCGTAATGTAAGTGCCAATTAAACACCGCTCATACAAACCAATGATGTGGAGATCAAGATTACCGTGCACGTAAAGAGAGCCGCCGGAGCTGAGAGTGCGACCGAACGCAGGTAGTTAAATGGACCATAGAGGGGCGCCCTGAAAGATGAGAGTGCGGAGGTTGGCGTTTAGAGACCAGCGTATAAGCTAACTAAAGCAAAAATCCCGGTTTTGGATTTATGTTTTAGTTGGCTTGTACATAGGTCTCTGCCAACCGTAACACGTTTAGGCTATGATGCCTATCTTGCAAGTACGGGAGCACGTACAGACATACGTCAGTTGTCGGAAATGTGATGACGCATTTCGCTAAGGGTGATGCGAGGGAGCAGTCCCTGCATCAAATTAAGGTGGCACCGCGGAAATAATATCCGTCCTTAACTCAAACGCTATTTGTAGCGTTCTTGTTATGGGCGGTTTTTTTGTTGCAGAGCGTGAGAGAAAACGCTTTGAGACCGGAGTGTAAGGGACTTGGAACGAAAATCCCGGTCTTGGATTTATGTTCCAAGTTCCTTACATGCAGGTCTCAGTTTTCTCGAACGCGTTTCAGCACTCTAACCGTAAAGGAGCACCTATGTATGACAAATCCCAACAACCAAAAACGATGGCAAACTCCAAATCCTAATATCCTAAACCCTAACAAACACTAAATTGGAGGAATTTACCATGACACTAAACGAACTGCTCACCGCTGCCAAAGGTTATCCAGCAGCACCCGTTACCTTAGAATTTCAGCTGCCCGACTTTGACGCTGTAACGCTATTCAACGCTTTGAAAGAAGCTCAAGAACCCGGCTTTCTCTTAACTGGGAAACCTAAGAAGACCGAAGATGGCTATACCTTTATTGGTCTCGCCCCAAAGCAAACCTTCACCTACCGTGATGGGGTACTGACAACCACGGTTGAAGGTGGCGAAACCACCACCAAAGAAACGGCACTCAAACCGATTTTGGAAAACATCTTAAAAAAGCACCAAACACCTCTTATCTCTGGACTACCACCATTTACTGGCGGGTTAATCGGCTACTTTAGCTATGATTATGCCAAGTATGCCACAACGGCACTCAAACAAAAGGTAGCTGACCCAATGAATCTGGATGACGCAGATCTGCTGTTGGTTGACCGCGTCATTGCTTACAACCACCGCCAGCAAAAAGTCACCATCAGTCAAATCATTCCAACAGATGAACTGAAAGAACGCTACGATGATGTGATGGCTGATTTAAAACAGCTTCAACAGCTGATTCTGAATGCTCAGCCAAAGCCACTACCACGCTTTGCTTTGACTCAGCCCTTTCATTTCCAATTCAGCCTTTCAGAATTTTCAGAACGAGTCGCAGTTGCCCAAAAACACATCGTGGACGGTGATATTTTCCAACTGATTTTCTCAAATCCGCAACAAGCTGCTATGAGCGGTTCGTTACTGGGCGTTGCGCCAACCCTGTTCAGAGATAGCCCAAGCCCCTATCAGTTCTACTTCCACCACCGCGACTTTGAAACCCTAGGTGCGTCACCGGAAACCCTGATCACTAAACGCGGCAACACCTTGTTCACCTACCCATTAGCGGGTACCAGACGCCGTGGGGCAACTAAAGAAGAAGACGATAAATTTGCTCATGAATTGCAGACTTCAGAAAAGGAAAAATCGGAGCATAACATGCTGATTGACTTAGGTCGAAATGATTTAGGCGTTGTCAGTCAGTTTGGTTCCGTCAAGGTCACTAAGACCCGTAACCTACTGAAGTTCGCTAACGTGATGCATCTGGGTTCAACGGTTGAAAGTACTGCTGACCCGAAAGCATCCGCCATGGATATCGTCAACGCAGTTCTGCCCGCTGGAACGCTATCAGGCGCACCAAAAATCTCCGCCATGCAGATTATCGCTAAACTCGAAAATCGCAAACGTGGCGTTTACGGTGGCTGTCTCGGTTATCTGGATTTCAGCGGTGACTTGGACCTTTGCATCGGGATTCGGCTGACCTACCGTAAAGGTGATCAAATCGTGGTTCATTCCGGAGCCGGCATCGTGGCTGACAGCATCGCCAAATACGAGTATCAGGAATTTAACAACAAAGCCCGTGCAGTGGTTAACGCAATTAACACAGCAGATCAAGGAGGCGTCGCTCATGCTTTATCTAATTGATAATTACGATAGTTTCACCTATAACTTGTATCAACTCATCGGCACACTGAGTGAAGAACCTATCACCGTAGTCAAAAACGATGAACTCACGGCTGATGAATTATTGGCCAAACACCCCACTGGGATCATCCTCTCTCCAGGTCCTGGTCGCCCAGAAGACGCCGGTAATATGATACAGATTCTTCGCGTCTTTATTGGCAGAGTACCGATTCTCGGGGTTTGTCTTGGCCATCAGGCAATCGGTGAAGCTTACGGCGCCCAAGTAGTTCACGCACCGAAACTGATGCACGGCAAGCCTTCAATGATGACTCAGCAAGGAAATTCGGACATGTTTAAAAATTGTCCCCTTCAATTTGAAGCTGCTCGATACCACTCACTAGTTATCGAACCCTCAACCATGCCAGGTGACTTAACCGTCACGGCAACCGCTGATGATGGTACGATTCAAGCCGTGGCTGACGAAGCTAACCAGGTTTACGGTGTTCAGTTCCATCCTGAATCCATTATGACCGACGCTGAAGTTGGCAAACAGATTATAAAAAATTATTTGGCTCAGATTCGCATTGCAATGGCGCTTGGCAAGCTTGCGTGAACTACTCGTCACTAAATAAAGTAACGAGCTTCTAGGAACACCGCTGACTTACACAGCATTCAATGAATGCTGCACAGAGGTTACGGCTATTGACTAAGGGATGTTCCAGCCCAGTTGGTCTTTTAGCTACCCTGTCGCTTTTAGAATATTGGTGGCGGCATTGATATCTCGATCATGATTAATACCACAATTAGGACAGGTCCACTGCCGAACATCTAAGGTGTGCTTACCATCATCATAGTCACAAACTGAACAGATCTGGGAAGTTTTGCGCGGATTAACAGTGACCAACTGTTTACCATACCAGGTACACTTATATTCCAGCATTATACGAAGCTTTCGCCAAGATTGGTTGGCGATTGCTCGTGCAAGTTGGTGATTTTTCATCAGATTTTTGATTTTCAAATCTTCAATCTTAATCACATCATATTTTTCAACCAGTTCTTTAGTAATGTTGTGCAGATAGTTATCCCGTTGATTGGCAATCTTTTTACTGTATTTAGCTACAATGCGCTTGGCTTTCAGATAGTTTTTAAAGTCGTTTAGTCCTCGGGGTTCTAGTACCTTATTATGCTCATCCCAGGCAATCTCCCTTTCTGCTTGACGTCTCCGACGAGCCAGACGCCTCTCCCAGTAATGCTTCTTTTTGCTGAGCCGTTTATCAAACCGAATCGTGGGGTATTTAACGCCATCGGAAGTGATCATTAAGTCAGCCACTCCCATATCAATACCAACAACTTGGGAAGTTTTGGGTAATTCTTCGATGTCGGTATCCACCTGCACGTTGGCGTAGAACTTGCCCGTGGCTGAAAGTCGGATTGTCACAGCCTTGATTTTTCCGACTGGTAATCGACCTGCTCTAAAAGATACATTCCCTAACTTTGGTAATTGAATGTGGTGACGGTCAACGACTTTAATATTGTGATTGACTACTTTGCACTGATAGCTCTGTTTGGGATACTTACGCGACTTAAATCTAGGAAAACCATGCCGCTTTTTGAAAAACTGCTTAAAAGCTTCAGTTAAATCATGATTAGTGACTTGTAAGCTAGTGCTTTCAGCGTCCTTCAACCAGGGATATTCCGTCTTTAGCGCCGGCAGCAAGTTATTCAAGTCGAAAGCCTTTAAAAACTTGGCTTCAGAATTGTTCTGGTAACGCGTGATCAGCATGTTGAGCATTTGATTCCAAACAAATCGATTACAGCCAAAATTAAGTTTGATTTTCGACTGCTGATCCTGATTTGGATACAGTCGTAATTTAATCCCCTGGTAAGTCATTTAGATGCACCTCCTTACGCCTAATATTTTATCATAGGTTCTAGTATGAATGGCCAGAATCCCGGAATAGAAGCATTAGGAGGCAATCGTATGATTTAACACGCACACCCAAATGTGTCTGATTTTAATTTAGTTTTGGGGGACTAAATATTGTAAGCCTATTTATTTTTACAACTGAAAAACAGATCACTACTATAAATCCCATCCTGACAGAAATTGCAGAACGTCAGTCGGTTGAAATAGCTAATATGGAAGTGATGCCAAATCATGTTCACATAGTGATTAGCTTTCCGCCCAAATTTGTGCCTTCTTCAATTGGAAAGCCTTCAAAAGTGGTTCAGCTAAACAGTGGTTCATTCAATTTTCCGAAACTAAACCATTACTTTGGCAGGATCATCTCTGGTCTCTAAGTTTCTTTATGAATACGCTTGGTAATAGTTGTGAGTCAATATATTGATTCACAGTTAGACCAATACAATGGTGGCCGTCCAAGTCGTTGATTCATCTCGGCATTAAAATACCGAGTTTTCTCAACTGACGACACTTTATAAAATTAAATTTAGAAAAAAGTGTTGACAATATTTTCATAAAGTTTTAATCTAATGTCAATCAAACAAATTCGCTCATACAAACCAATGATGTGGAGATCAAGATTATCGTGCACGTAAAGAGAGCCGCCGTAGCTGAGAGTGCGACCGAACGCAGATAGTTAAATGGACCACAGAGGGTTCCTCTGAAAGATTACTTGAGTACGAGGAAACGTACAGACATACGTCAGTTGTCGGAAATGTGATTACGCATTTCGCTAAGGGTGATGCGAGGGAGCAGTCCCTGCATCAAATTAAGGTGGCACCGCGGAATTTAACTCCGTCCTTAACAAAGCGCTTTTAATAGCGTGAATGTTATGGGCGGAGTTTTTGTATTCCAAAGGAGATCTTAATCATGACAAACCCAAATAACGAAAAACGATGGCAAAACCTCTCAGATGAATCAACTCAATTGATGAACACGAACTGACAATAAACTGGAGGAATTTACCATGACAATGACTATTGAAAACGCAATTACTAAAGTAGCTGGCCGTAACGATTTAACCTTTGACGAAATGAACGACGTGATGAACGAAATCATGGATGGCAAAGCAAACGACATTCAAATTTCAAGTTTACTTACCGCTTTGACAGTCAAACACGAGACAGTACAAGAAATCGCCGGGGCCGCTAACTCAATGAGAGACCACGCCTTAACCTTCAAAGCCGGCGAACCGGTCCTTGAAATCGTCGGTACTGGTGGTGACCACGCCAACTCATTCAACATTTCAACCACTTCGTCACTAGTTGCCGCAGCCGCTGGTACACCAGTTGCTAAGCATGGTAACCGGGCCGCTACCTCTAAGAGCGGCGCTGCTGATGTCCTTGAAGCCTTAGGCGTTAACATCAACGTCACACCAGAAGCTAGCGAAGATATTTTAAATCAAATCGGCATCTGCTTCTTGTTCGCTCAGGAATATCACAAAGCAATGCGTTTTGTTGCTCCCGTTCGTAAGACACTGGGTATCCGGACCTTGTTCAACGTCCTTGGACCGCTGGCAAACCCAGCTCACGCCGGTATGCAGCTCTTCGGCGTTTACGATGATTCACTGGTAGAACCAATGGCCCACGTGCTTCACGAATTAGGTGTTGAAAATGCCTTAGTCATTTATGGGACAGATGGTTTGGATGAAGCTTCCATTTCCGCCCCAACCCACGTGGTTGAGGTTCGTGGTGATAACTTCAAGTCTTACACTATTACACCAGAACAATTTGGTCTGAAACGTGCTAAAAAGGAAGACATTGTTGGCGGTACACCTGCTGATAACGCCCAAATCACCCGTAATATTTTAGCTGGCAAGAAGGGGCCACAACGTGACATCGTTCTTTTGAACGCTGGTTTAGCCCTTTACACCGCACATCCAGAATTAACCATGGAAGGCGCCGTTAAGAAAGCCGCCGAAGTGATTGATAGCGGTGCAGCTCAAAAGAAACTTGACGAATTCATCGACTTAACGAAAGGAGCACAAGTAGCATGATTCTAGACGACCTTGTGGCAGCTACGAAACGCCGCCTCCAACGCGAAAAAGAAGTTGTTTCAGTTGACGACATGAAGGCTAAAGCCGCCGCAGCGCCGACTAAGGATTCACAAGCGGTTTACGACCGTTTCAATGCTCCTGGCATTCATTTGATCGGTGAAGTAAAAAAAGCCTCACCTTCAAAGGGATTAATTGCTGACCAGTTCCCCTACCTGGAAATTGCTAAGGATTATGATCAGCACGGTGTCAGTGCCATTTCTGTTTTGACTGAACCCGATTATTTCAAAGGTGACATTCGCTACCTACAAGAAATTGCTGCTAACGTCAGCGTTCCGGTTCTGCGAAAAGATTTCGTAGTTGATTCTTATATGCTTTACCAAGCTAAAGCAGCTGGTGCCAGCATCGTGCTATTAATAGTAGCAATCCTCAGTGATCAGCAGCTGAAAGACTACTTTAAACTAGCACACGAACTGGGATTAGCGGCCTTAGTTGAAGCCCATGACGAACAGGAATTAAAACGAGCTGTAGACGTGGGTGCCAAGTTGATTGGCGTCAACAACCGCGATTTAAGAACCTTCGATGTTTCACTGAACAACAGCATCAAGTTACGCAAACTGGTACCTAATAATATTGCCTTCGTTGCTGAAAGTGGCATCCATACTAGAGACGACGTAAAGGTGATGGAAGAAAACCACATGAACGGTATCTTGATTGGTGAAGCCTTAATGACCGCACCGGATAAAGCTGAAAAAATTACGCAATTATTAGGAGTGTGATGACATGACGCAAATCAAAATCTGTGGCTTAATGCGAGAACAAGATACGCAGGTGGTTAATGAAGTGCACCCAGATTTCGCTGGTTTTGTATTTGCGAAAAGTCGTCGTCAAATTTCACTGGCAACTGCCTTAAAATTCCGGCAACTACTTGACCCATCAATTCCAACGGCTGGCGTATTCGTTAACGAACCACTAGAAAATATGTTAAAAATTTATCACAGCGGTGCGATTCAAATCGTCCAGCTTCACGGAAATGAATCCGAAGACACAGTGAAAGCATTAAAAAATGCTGGCGCAACCGTCTTCCAAGTCTTTAAACCAGATGCGAAAATCACACCTACTGCAGCTGATTACGTCATGTTGGATAGTGGCAATGGTTCAGGAATTGCTCTAGACTGGACGCGAGTACCAAAAGCACCCCATCCGTTTATTCTCGCTGGTGGGCTGACACCCGAAAATGTCACTACCGCCATCAACACGGTTCACCCAGACGTGATCGACGTCTCTAGCGGTGTTGAAACCAACGGCCAAAAAGATCCCGATAAGATTCGCGCAATCGTTGCAACTACTCATGCTAATTAATGAAAGGAAACCTATCAATGACTGAACTTAATTTGGAACTTAACAAGAATACCTCCGGACGCTACGGCGAATACGGTGGTCAATATATCCCCGAAACTTTAATGAACGAACTGGATCGCATGACCAAAGCTTACGAACATTACAAAAATGATCCAGAATTCAAAACCGAACTTCACGATTTATTAGTGGATTATGCGAACCGTCCTTCATTACTGTACTATGCGGAACGCATGACTAAAGACCTTGGTGGTGCTCAAATTTACTTAAAACGTGAAGACCTTAACCATACTGGTGCACATAAAATTAACAACGTGATTGGCCAAGCCTTACTGGCAAAACACATGGGCAAAACCCGTTTGATTGCTGAAACTGGTGCTGGTCAACATGGTGTGGCAACCGCGACTATCGCTGCCTACTTTGGGATGGAATGCGAAATCTTCATGGGGAAGAAAGATACTGACCGTCAACGGCTAAACGTCTACCGGATGGAATTGTTAGGTGCCAAGGTGCACCCCGTTACCAGCGGTTCAATGGTCTTGAAAGACGCTATCAACGCGGCACTACAAGACTGGACTAAACGGGTGGATGACACCTTCTATCTCATGGGTTCAGCAACTGGTCCACACCCTTACCCATTAATGGTTCGGGACTTTCAATCAGTGATCAGCCAAGAATCAAAGAAGCAACTCAAGGAAAAGACTGGCAAATTACCTGATATGGTGGTTGCCTGTGTCGGTGGCGGTTCAAACGCCATTGGTTCATTTGCCAACTATATTGATGATCCAAGTGTTCAATTGGTCGGTGCTGAAGCAGCTGGTAAGGGCGTTGAAACTGAATTAACTGCAGCCACAGTTGAACGGGGTTCTGATGGTATTTTCCATGGTATGAAGTCCATGTTCCTGCAAAACAAGACCGGTCAAATCAACCCAGTGTACTCAATTTCAGCTGGTCTTGACTACCCAGGTGTCGGTCCAGAACATGCTTACCTCGCTAAAACCGGCCGTGCCCAATACGTCGGTATTACCGATGACGAAGCCGTTCAGGCCTTTGAATACATTGCCAAAACGGAAGGTATCGTAGCTGCTATCGAAAGTTGCCACGCGGTTGCCTACGTTGAAAAAATTGCACCAAAGATGCGTAAAGATCAAATCATTGTCTGCACCCTCTCCGGTCGGGGCGACAAAGATGTTGCTTCAATTGCTAAATACAGAGGAGTGGATATTGATGAGTAAATTAACTGATGCCTTTAAAAACCAAAAAGCCTTCATCCCGTTCGTTGCAGCCAACGATCCCGATTTTGAAGGTACTGTCAACAACGTGGTCGCACTAGCAAAGGGTGGTGCGGATATTGTCGAACTAGGCATTCCCTTCTCCGACCCAATCGCTGATGGCCCCGTCATTCAAGCAGCGGATCTACGCGCCTTAAAAGCCGACCCTGATTTACCAATGGATACGATTTTCGATATGGTTAAGGAAATCCGCAAGCAGACTGATGTGCCGCTAGCGTTCCTGACTTATTTAAACATCGTCTTCCAATATGGATACGAAGCCTTTACCGCTCGGTGTGAGGAACTAGGAATTTACGGATTAGTCATTCCGGATATGCCTTTGGAAGAACGTGGCGAATTAGCGCCTATTGCAGAAAAGCACAACGTTGATCTAATTCCGTTAGTAACCCCAATTTCTGCTGATCGTATCGAAAAAATTGCAGCAGCTGCTACCGGCTTTATTTACGTGGTTTCATCACTCGGTGTCACTGGTGAACGAAGTGAATTTGCGCATGGCTTAGCTGACTTAGTTAACCGGATCCGTAAAGTCACCGATGTCCCAACCGCCATTGGTTTTGGGATTCACACCCCAGAACAAGCCACCGAAATGGCGCAAATCGCTGATGGTGCCATCGTTGGTAGTGCCTGTGTCAACATCGTGGCTGAATATGGTCGCCAAGCACCAGCAAAACTGACCGATTATACCAAACAAATGAAAGCAGCTGTTAATGCCAATCCGGTGAGATAGGCACAACTGTTTACAAAAACAGGAATCACTCTTCCAAACCCTTGGACTTGTGGTTCCTGTTTTTGCAGAAGCGACAGTTAAAACGAACTGTTCAGCCGATAATAATAAGTTTATAATTTTACTTTTAATAATCACTTAATATCAGCTTTACATCAGCATTTCCAACCATTGTAAACCCAACTGATTTAAATTTATTTGTCAAAATCAAGTCTTTATGGTTGTGATTGCAAGCATATGCTGGTATCCTACAATCGAATTACATTTCTGAGTTATATTTTGGAGGAGGGGGTCATCATGAACACTAAAACAACTGCTAGCTTAATTCATCGTATCGCAAGTTTCGAGACCCAGTATTTGAACCAGCAACTACGCACCTTAGACCTGAATTCGGATCAGGCCCGGGCAATCAATTTCATTGCCAGTCACCCTAATAGTATGCAGCGTGATATCGCACATTACCTTAACCGGCAAGAAGCCAGTGTCACCAACTTATTAAAGGGGTTAGTTCGTCGTAATCTCATTGTCCGCACGATTCCGGTGGAAAATGAACGAACCAAGCTGCTTTCTTTAACCCAAGCAGGTGCAGATCTAGTCGATGACATTCAAAAGTCTTTTTCACAAATGAACATTCTTTTAGAAGATTCTTTGTCTGATGCTGAAGCCACGAAGTTAACCCAATTACTGTACACGATTCAAAAACAAATCGATGGCGAACAGAACTAATTTTGTATATCCGGGGTAATGATAAATAAACCCGTGAATGTCTCTTTATCCTTGAAAATACTGGATAAAGAGGCTTTTTTGCGCTCCTCGTTTTAAATCATGTAAAATAAGACTAGCAGCATCTTACAGAAAGAAGGCCTTCACCATTTCAATAGATATCAATTGGCTCTACCAAACCTTGCTTGACCACATGGGGCCTTCTGGCTGGTGGCCCGCAGATGATAAACGAGACATTATTGTCGGCGCTATTTTGGTTCAAAATACTGCTTGGCAAAATGCCGATGTGGGCTTAAACAACCTAAAACACCGCACCGAGTTGGACCCCGAAGCGGTGTTATCGTTATCACAAACTGAATTAATTGACCTGATTCGAGCAAGCGGTTTTTACCGTAATAAAGCTAAGGCCATCCACAATGTCTTTCAGTGGTTCGACGACCGAAACTGGGACTACGCCGCCGTGGCTGCAAGTACCACTCAGACCGAGCTTTGCAAACAGCTACTGGCGCTACCTGGCGTTGGTCAGGAGACTGCGGATGTTTACCTGGTATACATCTTTGATTTACCAACCTTTATTGCTGACTCCTACACCCGCCGCCTCTTTAAACACTTAGGTTATCAGCGCACTGGTACTTACCAGCACTTGAAACAGCAAGTCACCCTGCCCGATAATTTCACCTACAAAATGGCACAGGATTTTCACGGTCAGTTGGATGAATTCGGCAAACAGTATCTGCAGCGTGACGACACCTTTGAAGACAGTTTTCTAGCCCGAGAGTTATCTAAATAGTAACAAGCTCAATAGTGCTAAAAGACCAGGAATCCCTTGAGTCCAAGCAATCTGACGATTTACCGTTAAACCACCGAAGATGCCGGCAATAAATACAAAAGCCGTGAACAGTAAGCAACCCGGCATTACCGCATTGGCAGGCATCCCGAAGCGCATGAATAGTAAGCCGATGCCCACAAACCCGTTATACAAACCAAAATTAGCCATTGTGGCCTTAGTTTCTGGCTGCTGTTGATACTGCATCGAAAAACCAAAGGCCCTTTTTGCAGCAGCAGTTTGCGAGCCAAACATTTCCAAACATAATATCAATAGTGCCTCTACTGCAACAATCACCACTAACACCGTACTAATGACTGACATATCATTCCCCCCTAAAATAATTTAGAATCGCCAGTGGGTACCAGGTAAATACCAAATGAACCGTAACCGCTAGGCCAATTATGGTAATCAGACGTATAACCATGAGGTGTGGCGTAAATACCGATTTGATACCCCTTATATTTGGCTCGTTTTGACGCCGTATAGCCCTGTGCATCCAAAGCTGCACTGACTAGTTTCGTATAATCCGTTTTGCTTGAAGTGCTGGTCCAGTTGTAAGGCGTGAAAATCCCAATGGCCGCCGAATTCTTGTTAAGTTTCGAATAAGTAGCGGTTTTGCTGACGCCGGCGTTCAAATCATTATGGGCATCATTTGAATAACTGGTATTGAGGATCGTCCCCGGAAACAGTGCCAGAATGTCCGCCTGTAATTTTGCCGCTTCACGAACCGATTTGATTCCGGCTAAACCACCACCATAGGATTTCACTACGGCGCTATGAGCAAAAGCATCATCAGGGTTATCACCTTTCTTTAAATACGAGCAGTAAATTAAGCCCTTAATTTTACCGTTGTTATTGGCCACCTGGTAATAGTAGCCGGACTTCTTCCCCAATTGCAGTTTAACTCGCTTATCAACGTACCAAGTCGTTCGCGGATAATGCTTGAGATTATGCGTTTTTTTAGTGTGCTTTAAATCCCACATATACTTATTACTGGTAGTCTTAATGTAATAAGGCACATCACTATAGTCCTTGGTCTTAACGACTTTCCAGGACGTAGCTGCTTCCCCAGTCGTTGGTATGGCAGCAACTCCTAAACCGCCCAGCACGAGTCCAACTACTAATGCCGTAACACTCTTTTTCATATGACATTCCCCCATTCGCATACATAATGTCTTTGCCTTAAATGTAGCAGAGGTAAAGGTTGGTCGCAAGGGGAGTGATTAGATTTTACTGGTCGATTTTAGAAATGAAAACTAGAACAAAAATGACCGAAAACACTACCCCATAAGGTTCTACATCTCTTGGGAGAGTACGAGTACATCCCACCTAAAACGGGGTTAAAAAGGTATTTAAAAAGATTGTAAAAGTCATCTCCATCCATTAAATAAACTTCCTAACCAAGGTCAAGGCCTATAACCCTAAATTCATAGGATAATTATCCTAATTTTAATTACTTGAAACAAATAAAGATGACCTGATCCCAATAGTTAAGGGACTAGGCCATCTTACTTTAATCTATTAAATATTAAATGAATTGCTTAGTTTGCGGATTTGGGACTAATAAGATTAACCCATCACCATCTCCGACACCTTCATTTAAGCTACCTGGTTCGTTATATTCAGCACCAATTGACCAACCAGCAAATTTAGAACGGGCATTGGCATCATAGCCAACTTTAGTCAGTGCCTTGTCAATAGAAGCGTGATCATATGGCTGAATACCGTTGAAGTAAATAGCAACATAGCCCTTGGTATTGATATTTTCGGCGCTTAAGAATCTTTGATAGCCTTGTGCACTATTTCCATAGTCAAACCCTGCACTATCATCTGAAGCCCACGATAATTTGGCAGCATTTTGAACTTTTTGATTGTAAATGGTGCCTGGGAATAATGACATTAGATAAGCTGAACTAGGAGTGACATCAACATAGCGTTGCTGTTCAAGCTTAGTCCAATCCATATTATCAACTGTGGTGCCAGGGGCAATCGACTTACCGCCAGCTGTTGTATTAGTAGGTGTGGTTGCACCACTAGTTGGTGTAGTAGTTGTGGTATTCGTTGGTGTGGTAGTAGGCGTAGTACCCGTGCTTGAAGCGATTGACTTCAAGTAGCCATGCCATACCCAGCCAGTGCGGTGACCTACACGGAACTTGTAGTAGATTGAAGCTTTACCATTCTTTACCACGTGAGCAGCATAGTATTCTTCAACCTTTGAACCGTAATAACGCATAGTTCCCATCTTACGGGATAGGCGACCATTGTTATAAACGTAGGCGTTCTTGTTAGTTACTGAGACCGTCTTGTTCGGAATGTTCTCGTAATACCGTAAATAAGTGCTGGCATGAGCCGTTGTCTGAGGGGTTGATAAGCCGAACAACAAGCCACCGCCAACAACCAATGACAAGCCTAACTGTTTCTTTAAGTTCATTTCAATATCCTCCCTTTAAAAAGCACTTTAATTATAGTCTTTTTCCTGGGGGGGGACAATGTACAAGCGTTTAAAGCTAAAACTTCGCTACTGGAATTTTTAAATTATTCGCAAAAATGACCTGATTCCAATTGGTTAAGGAATTAAGTCATCTTTTTCAAGGCTCCAACTGCCAAGAAAATGAGTACCTGTTTTTCTTCCAAAGAAATGCCAAATAAGCGTCTACGTGAGAAATCGCACAACGAATAAAGGTTGATCTTCGTAGATTGATTTTAATAGTGTACAATATTAATTGTCGCAACGCCTTGCACACGTGATACCGCGTCGAGAGGTGGTGACGACCTTGAATACATTTGATACCGCGATTATCGCGCCTTTACTAGTTGGGGTGATTCTACTTTGTATAGATCACTGGTTAGACGACCGAAAGTAAAGTGTGTTGCGACATCAGTCTAACAATTGGCACCACAGGTATCACCTTGTAGCGGGGTGATACTTTTTTGTTGCAAAAAAAGACCGTTGCGGGTAGCGACCACAACGGCTGGTGATAACTTTGAACACATTTGATATGCCTACATTTTAACACGAGTGAGCTCTGTTATCTACCAAAGCCTTACAGGATTTAGAAACTTTACAGTCAGAAGCGCAATTTTAGGTATCGAAATTCTGAGATCATTGCGTACCCCAACTTTAGTGTTAAAAGTAAATGTTCCGTTAGCATCAATTTCATACATATCAGGTGTATTTGAAACATCAATAGGCATAATTTTTACCTCACTTTATTTTTATTGTGATACTGCAATCGCGATTACAGTGACAATTCTAGTAAGGTTGACGCTGCCCGTGTTCCGGATTTGTTGCAACTTATGGAATCTAAAAAAGCTGTCGAAATTCTCGACAGCTTTTTGTGATGTCACATTTGTAGTGACACCTATATTTAAATTATCTTGGGATTTTAATTAAGGACCTTATTAGCAATCTGATACACAGTGGCTGCTTGTTGTCCCTTCACATTTTCAACCTGTTTGTTATTTTGCCACTTAATCTGATTGGCAGTATCATCTTGAGCGCTAGAATATACCGTTACTGCACCTTTGTCGACAGCCTGATTCGTGATGCCACTGTTCTTTAGCTGCTGATTGACCTGAGTCGCTAATTTTTCCGGATCAGTCCGCAAGGTTTGAGTTGTATCAGTCACCGTTGTCACTGACCAGTTACCCTTTCTCCAGCTGACATAAATGTGCCCCATAACACCTTGTTCCGTTGCCTTTGTGCCATCGCTTAATTTCACAGTTTCGCCACTGTGATCTTGATTTGAAATCACATCTTTAGCCTTAGTTGCAGTCGCTTCAGTAGTCTGCTGATAAGTGGCCGTTGGCTGTGATTGTCCTGATTGCTGATAGGTCACTTTTGCGTTGGCCGTTGTTCCGGTTACTTGTTTCACCGTAGCCGTTTGATTACTGGTCTGAACCGTCTTAGGCACTGATAAATCCGCAGTTGTTGGTTGGTCATTACCATGAACAAGCGGCCCCGCAAAGATAACTGCTGATAACAATCCCGTTACCAAGATGCCAGCTGGAATTAAAACGCGTTTTTTCATCTCGATCACTCCTTCCTACTTCGTCGCATTGGCGTTTACGTAACCCATCCAGGTGTTGCCATCATACAGTGAGTAGTAAACTTTCCCGTTACCGGCAGTATAAGTATATTTAGCCGTGTATGAACGCCCCTTCAAGTTAGTGCTGTTGTATTTAGCAGTCGCAAACAAGAGACTATTCCACAGACTATAGCCATTCTTCTTCAACGTCACTGTCTGATTATAGGCAGTTGGTTTCATGACCGTCATAGCGTTCTTATTGACATAGCCGACCCATTTGCCGTGCTTATCGTAAAGCGAATAGTAGGTCGAACCATTGTAATGATTATAGTAGTACTTGGCCGTGTAGTCGGTCCCCACTTTAGTCGTTCCTTTTTTACTTGAGAAAACTAGATTACCCCAAATGGTGTAATTAGCCTTGGAAACGGTCACTACCTTGTTGTAGCCGATAGCCCGCGATGATAAGAACCAACTAGTATTCTTAACGTGCTTCTTGCTGGCATCCACATTTTGATTCAGCGCAGAAGAATGCCAAGCATCCGTGTACTGCCACAACACATGACTCATACTTGGTTCCGTTGACTGATAGGCTGCTAACCAGTAGCCATCATAGTTCTTCATGGACGTGGCAGCGTACTCGTTGGCGAAGCTTTGGTAGGAATAAAATAAGATTCGCTTATGTGGCGCCTTAGACCTTAACTCACTATACCAAGCCGCAGTCGCACTGTTCGTCGTGCCACTTGTAACGGTCTGATCTTCATAATCGTTGACGTAAAAAGCCGCTGAAGGTGCACGGGAATACAGATCTGACGCTTCAGTTTTAGCGTCTGACGTACTGCTATACTGGCTAAACGAATAGACACCGTACTTCAACCCGTACTTTTCGCATAGAGCAGCATTATTCGCAAAATCTTTGTCTTTATAGTCACTACCATACTGAACACGTAAAATTACGAACGGAACGGTTTTCTTTAAATTCTGCACTTCGGTAGCCGTGAGCGCACCTTGCCATTCCGATAAATCTGGAATAGAAGTCCCCACCGCTGCATGCGCTGTTGTTTGAACTGCCATGGCACCGCTAAATAGCGCTAGGCTACATACGACCCATTTGAGACACGTTGTTTTTAACTGTTTTAAGTTCATCATCTATTCACCTCAAATCTACGACAACGTCATTGGGCGCGCATAACCGACCACGTGCCACCACGGTGCGGAAATTGCTTCAGTAATGACCCCGTAGTTTTGAGCGTCGATCATTTTACCGTTGCCTGCAACGATACCGACGTGGGAAATACTGCTGGTACTGCCACCAAAGAAGGCTAAGTCACCCGTTTTTATATTAGCTTTGCTGACGTGGGCATATGTGTTGTACTGCAATTGCGCCGTGCGTGGCAACGTCTTATCTGCTGCTTTCTGGTAGACATACTTTGTTAACCCAGAACAGTCAAACGCACTGGGACCGTTACCGCCATAGCTATAGGGTTTGCCTAACTGTTGTTTGGCATAACCTAGTACGGTTGTTGAGGTGACACCAGTTTTTAAATAACCGTGCCAGATCCAGCCAGAAACGCTTTTGCCCTTATTGGTGATGTAGTAATAAAGATATGTAACACCGTTTGATTTCTTCATATACATTTTTTTAGTGGCTTCCCAAGTGGTATTGGGATAATTCGACAACGAATGGGTCTTCTTGCTGAACGTGATGGCACTGCCATTCAAACTTAAGTTGTAAGTGCCACCCTTTGTTGATTTTCTGACGTAAGTCTTGGGTGTCATATTACTTTGACTAACTAACGTGGCATCTGCCGCACTGGCTTGCGTTTGAACACCAAGAAATAGGCAACACACAAAGCTCAATGCCACGATTAGTCCAATCCGAAGATGATATTTTCGACTCATTTAAAACACTCCCTCACTTGATTTCACCATCCACGTTACGCTGGTAATATAACGGGAGCGTTACATCAATCTTGCATAAAAATTAACAATTAGTGACATGAAATGCATTTGCAATCATTTTGTTATAATTATAGATTGAGCCTTGTTGTATCAGTTGTTTTGCTAATTTGTGTACCTTAAATGAAACTTAAAAAGATCACTATATTTGAATAATTATAAGTTAAACATAATAAAAGGGACATCAAGACTGCCACCAATCTTGATGTCCCTTTTCATTTTTTGACCACAAAAAAAGACGCCCCATCACTGGGACGCCCATACAGCCACTTAGCCGAAACTAAATGGGTTCTCAAAAATCCACATTTCCTTTGAACCAAGGCAGCCGCAAATCCGGCGGTGTTACATTGCCTGCTGTGCAAAAAAATCACCTAGTTGCTCGCGCAAACCGCTATTGCTAGCGACGTGATATTCTCGACTCATCGCATGTAAAGTATCATAGCACGGATTGATACCAGAAGCAAATCAACATCATCATTTGTCGGTCGTTTCTGTATCCTCATCTTCGTCTTTCTTTTCCTGATTCTCTTTGATTTGATCTAACTGCTTATCTAACCACGTTGCGATGGCAGTTGCCATATCAGCTTGATGACTGACAAAATCATCTGCCGAAGCCACCTTATCAATTCGCAAAGAAGACGCATTAATATCTGGTGATTCAACAATGCTATAAACACTGATTGGTAAAGTATCATCATCCGCCAGCATCTTCTTCATGGCATTCAGATAACGTAATGGCAGATTGACCACGCTAGTTTCCAGATGTACTTGAATATCAGCATCCGTTAAGGTCAGCGTGGCCTGTGCCAATTTATTTTCGCCAATTGCTTTAACGATCATATTGACCATTGGCTCAAGCGACTTAACCGCACCATCCTTTTTGATTTCAGCTAAACTGCTACCAAAATTCTGTGTATCATAATTTTCAGCTTCAACTTCTTCAACGAAGTCCTTTACTAAACTTTCCATAGTTACCTCGATTACTTATTTTGTTTGGCTTTTTCCTGCTGCATCTTTTTAATTTCTTCCAGCTTATCATTATCACGTTTATTATCAAGCCAGTGACGATATCGGAATGCTAATACCATCCAGTAGCCATTAAAGAGAATGACTAAGAAGTCTGCCAGGATAACCGCCGCTTTGATACTAAGAATTGCTTTGCTGCTAAACATCACCGTTACAATACCATTAAACAGGCCAAATGAATAGATGATGATTACCATCGCTAAGACGTAATAGCCAGAATTATGACCTAAGGCGCCCCAAATCATGGGTAACGCGTAAAGCACCAATGAAATAATAAGGGAACTGATAATGGCTTTCAGCTGAAAGGGATGCCCTAACGCGACTAACTTAGATGACATCACGAGGTTCATCGCGGAAAAAAGCACCCACGAAACGATGCCAAGTGTGATTAATTTTTGCTTTAACATGTGGTTCTCCTTAATCGTTATTAATAGCTCAAATTGTAGCATAGTTCCGCATTAAAAATACAGGTTTGCTCCGAGCAATGTGTGCTGGGGCAAACCTGTATTTGTTTTGATGTTTGTGTTTATTGGGTTGTGGTTGGTAGAAAACTGCTCGACTTTTATATAGCCGAATCGGGCTACAACAGGCAGAGACTTGCACCTAAGCCAATGCCGATATAAATCCAAAACCGGGATTTTTACCAGAGTCAACTTACACTCCGCTCTCTAAACGCCTAGTTCCGCACCTAAGCCAACAAATCCACCAACTCATCCTTCTTAATACCCATGAAGTACTGACTAATATCTACATCAGCAAACGCCTTTTCCAAGTTTTCACGGTCATACCGGATTCCCTTTAACTGTTCAGCTAATTCATTAGCATCCTTTGGTCCGAAGAAATCACCGAAAAACTTGATTTTGGAAATCTTACCTTGTTCTACTAAAATTCGGGCATCAATGGTACCTGAATCAAAGTGTTGACGCTTCTTTACCGTAAATTCTGGTGAAGTGCCGTAGACCCAGTCCCAGTTGTTGTAGTACTGTTCATAGATCTTATCGATTTCTTTTTGTTCTTCAGGGGTAACAACGTATTCCTTATCCTTGATTTCATCTAAACTGTCTACGTGGAACAATTCCTTCAACAGCTTGTCACGGAATTCTGGTACCGTAATGTTTTGATATTCAGGTGCCAAGTATGGCTTCAAGTTAGTTACACGAGAACGCACTGATTTGATTCCCTTTGAAGCAATCTTATCTTCTGGCACGTTTAAGGCATCCGCAATCACGTTTTGATCAACATCCAGCATCAATGTACCATGTGAGAAGGTCTTACCATTCTTGGTATACATTGCGTTGCCAGAGAACTTCTTACCGTCGACTAAAATATCGTTACGGCCAGAAACTTCTACTGAAGTAGCCCCCATGTCATGTAAGGCATCAACGATTGGCTGAACGAAAGACTTGAAGTCCCCGAACTGTTCAGAGTTACTATCCAGCACGAAACTGAAGCACAGGTTACCAAGATCTTGATAAACCGCACCACCGCCTGAAAGCCGACGAGTAACCGTAATGTTATGCTCCTCAACGTATTTTTGGTTAATTTCTTCCAAAGTATTTTGGTTACGGCCAACAATGATACATGGCTTTTCATAGTAGAAAAGCACTAAAGGTTCACCGAAATCCTTATTGTTCATTAAATATTGTTCAGTAGCTAAGTTACGCCCAATATCGTGGGCTGTCATAGAAACATACCGCATGTCCAAACTTCCCTTCCAAATATTAATAACCAATCTTGTAACTTTTGTAACCGACTTTCATTTTACCATAATCATGTAAGGGGTTACAGTTTGGGCACTTAAATTGTGCACGAAAAAACCATTGCCCTCGCTTTTAACCTAGAAATTGCACAAACTCGTCCAGCGTGATACCAGCAAAATAATCACCCACATTGACATGGGCTAATGCTTTTCGCAGTGACGGTTGGTCATAACGAACATCCTTGAGCATTTTTGCCAAATCAACCGCGTACTTCTCACCAAAGAAATCACCGAAGAAGGTCACCTGCTTAATGCGACCCTTTTCCACTAATACTCGTGCGTCAATCGTCCCTGCATCAAAATGTTGCCGTCTCTTCACTGTGAATTCTGGTGACGTACCGTAAACCCAGTCCCAGTTGTTGTAGTAGTCATCGTAAAGCTTTTGAATCTGCTTTTTATCTTCATCCGTTAGATGATAAGCTTTGTCAGCAACTTTAGCGAGATCGTCTACGCCATAGACTTTTCGTAAAATCGTGTCACGGAACTCGGCAATCGTTAAGTTTTGGTATTCTGGTTTTAAATACGGTTTCAGATTAGTCACCCGGGAACGCACTGATTTGATTCCTTTAGACGCAATCTTATCCTTGGGCACGTTTAAGGCATGAGCGATAACACTTTGATCGACGTCATACATCAAAGTCCCGTGAGAAAACATTTTGTCATTCTTCACATACATCGCGTTACCGGAAAACTTCTTGCCGTTCACTAAAATATCGTTACGGCCTGATACTTCGATTGATGTAGCACCCATCTCTTTTAGCGCATCAACAATGGGCTTAGTAAAGGCTTTAAAATCACCAAACCGTTCGTCATCGCGATCCACCACGAAGCTAAACGATACGTTTCCGAGATCGTCATACACAGCACCACCGCCGGAAAGCCGTCGTGTCACTTGAATATTATGTTTTGCCACGTAATCTTGATTGATTTCCTCTAAGGTATTCTGATTACGGCCAACGATAATGCAGGGCTTTTGGTAGTAAAACAGTAAAATAGGTTCATCAAAGTCTTTATTATTCATCAGATATTGTTCAGTCGCTAGATTATAACCGATATCTTCTGTTTCCATATTGTAATAGTACATACAGCAGCTGCTCCTTCAAATGGTTTTACTCTTAGTTTACCGCATTATAGGCAAAATGAAACCGCTGTAATTAGCTTTATACTAATTACAGCGGTCCCTTAATGACGGCCGTAGTCGCCAATCAGTTCTATACTATTATTATGTAACCTCACACCTAAAATAACAACGATTTAGCCCACGAAAAGACTTACAAATACAGTGCAAAATATGAAAGCTTTGAAATGACTTAGCTTTTCTTCTTTATCCACTAGTCAATTGACTATTATGCCGATCCAGCAATAACAAGTTTTCATTTTCCTAATACTAATGGCTAAATTATGGTAAAATAAAGGGTGAAGTACTAGTGGTTCGTTTTGTTGGGCAAAACCATGGCGTGCTTACGAAAAGGTTTTATGATGGATTTATTATTTGTGAGGGAGTGGCGTATATGGACCAGCAATACAATAACATTCTTGCACCGGTTGATGGATCGAAAGCCACTGATCCGGTGTTAGACAAAGCAATCGAAGTCGCTAAGTTAAACGATACTCATTTGGATATCTTAAACGTCTTGGAAGTTAACCAGTTTAGTGACACTTACGGTGGTGCCGTTAGTGGCGACGTGATCTACAAACTTTCAGAAGACGTGCAAGCACGTTTAAACGAGTTAAAACAAAAAGCCTTGGACGCAGGGGTTAGGTCAGTTGATATTCACGTTCGGTTTGGTAATCCTAAACCCGTTATCGCCCGTGAATTTCCAGCTGATCATGATACTCAACTCATCGTCATTGGTTCAACTGGTTTAACTGCCGTTGAACGTTTGATGATTGGCTCGGTTACCAACTATGTCAGTCGTTCTGCTGTTTGCGATGTCTTAATCGTTAAACCAGCTGAATTGGCGAAGTTAAATAAGAAATAATTCGTTAGACACCAAGCACCTTTGCCCATTCTCGGGTAAGGGTGCTTTTTTGGAGGTACTTTCATGGCTCAACCCACACAATGGCAGTTCACAGCACGACTTCCACGCGACTTTCAGACCAAGACGTTGCGCCAGCTACTTATGACAGACTGGTATCTGCCAAAGCACTTGGTATTTAGTCTAAAACGCGGTAAACGAGTATTGGTAAACAACCAATATCTCCCAGTCAATTTTGACGTACATCCGGGCGACCGTATCAACCTGACATTTCTAGCAACTGATTTTGAGCATCCGTACTCAAACGTTATACCCGATAGTGCTGCCACCGTTAAAGTGCTGTATGAGGACACCAACTTACTGGTGGTCAACAAAACTCAGGGCAGCAAAACTCATCCCAACCAGCCTGGCGAAGTCGGCACAACCTTGAATCACGTTGCTGCTTATTTAGCGCCAAAAAATCAGCAACCATACGTTATCAACCGACTGGATCAAGAAACCAGTGGCGCATTACTCATCGCCAAAAATCCAGCAATCGTGCCCGTTTTAGTTCGCTTAGTTAAGGAAAAATTAGTTCGCCGTACATATTTAACGTGGGTTCACGGCCGCCTCAATAGTTCACAGGGCCTCATTGCAATGCCGATTGGCCGCAATTTAGCTGATAAGCGAAAACGGCAGCTAAATGGTGACCATCCGCAAATGGCCATTACTCGTTACAAAGTCATCAGTCGTAAGTCAGATGCCACTTTAGTTGCCGTTCAACTGCAAACCGGTCGCACCCACCAGATTCGAGTCCACTTTGCCGGCCTCGGCCATCCAATCGTTGGCGATCCACTATATGCTAATGACCCACGACAGCAACGATTACTGTTGCACAGTTGGCAGTTACGCCTACCACTACCTTTTTCATTTAACCATATTATGCTAACGGCCAGTGTGCCAGAGCCTTTTCGGCAGTTTGAACAACAACCATTCAAATAGAGCCAACCGTTATTTCAAATCAAAAAATAACGGTTGGCTCTATTTTTTTATTTATAAGCCACTCCCTTACGCAGTCTCTGCCAAAAATGGCTTTCATCCGCCTGTAAAATCAGCCCCTTATAGATACTGCTGATGTACCAGGTCAAACCGATGATTGTCAGAATCAAAATTCCTAGCGAGATGCCAATCTCCATCGGGCTCACTGACTGATTAATAATCCGTAACGGCATGAAGTACGACGAGAAAAATGGCACATAGGACATGATTTTGACAACCAAAGCATCCGCATTGTTCTGAAATGGAAAGGTTGCAAAGAACGCAATCATACTGAGATAAACAGCCGGATACGCTGCCTTTGAAGCATCTTCAGCCTTAGAAACTAACGCACCGCTAAAGGCCGCTAATATCGTGTAGATAATCACACCCAAGAATAAGAACAGCAAATTAACATTGACGAGATTATGAACCACCTGATCAACCAATGAACCATACTGATCAAAGAATGGTTTGGCCATATTCATTTGTTTAGCAGCTATCAAACTGATCCAGCCACCAATCAGGTATACCAATAATTGAGTCCCAATCACCATTAGCACACCGAGGATCTTACCGCAGAAATACTTAGCCGCTGTGGTGCTGGAAAAGACCATTTCCATCACTTTAGTCCCCTTCTCGGAAGCAATTTCCTGCGCAGTAATTGACGAGTAGGTCGTCAAAATCATGTAGACCATGAAGACTAGGATCCAGAACGAAACGGTGCGAGCAGTTTTGACTAGGCCATCACGTTTCTGAATAACCTGCTTAAAAGTTGGCTGAAGAGATAGCTGCTGGAGTTGCCGGTGAGTCAGCTTAGCTTGAGCCACGTTATTTTGTGTCTGCAGCTTACTCAAGAAACCCGTCAGTTGTGTCTTGTCGGAAGCTGACATCGCCTCTTTACCATGGTAAACCGCACGATACTGAATACCTTGGCTTAAAGTCACGTAGCCACTGATATCATTTGCTTTAAGTGCATGCTTAGCCGCTGCTTCAGTGGTTAATTTAGTATCCACTTTATCCTTACCAGCGACTTTGATATAGGCTTGCCGCAGTGCTGGCTGATCAGCTACCACCGCGATATCGTTACCATCAGTCGCTGAGTTAGCAGAGATAAAGCCCACACCAAACGACACTAGCAGCATAATAAATGGTGACAGCACTAAGATGACAAAACTCCACGATTTCACCTGACGTAAATAAGTGGTCAGTGTCACGATCCACATCTTTTTCATCTGGGGTCACCCGCTTTCAATCGGAAGATCTCGTCTAGGGTTGGCGGTTGTTGACTGAATTCTTCCATATATTCACCGTTTGACAGTCGCTGAAAGATCTCCCTGCCAGCTGCCGGATCATCCACTCTTAAGCGATAACGCTGATGTGAAAGTGCCGTCACTTCTACCACGTGAGGTAACTGTGATAATTGCGCGGTTGACCAATCCGTAGTGACAAAAATTTCATTTTTACCAAACTGTTCACGAATGGAACGAATTTCGCCGTGCAGTACCATCTCACCCTTACGCATCATGACTAACTCGTCGCAAAGTGCTTCCACGTTGACCATATCATGACTGGAAAAGATGATCGCTGCACCGTCTTTCTTAGCGTTTAAAATTGCCTGCTCCAAAATATCAACGTTTACGGGATCCAGGCCACTAAAAGGTTCATCTAGAATAATCAGCGATGGTCGATGAATTAGTGTACAAATCAGCTGAACTTTCTGCTGATTGCCTTTGGATAAGGACTTGATCTTATCGGTCTTTTTCCCTTTCACTTCAAACCGTTGCATCCACTGATCAATAGCCGGTTTAATCTGCTTGGCAGACTTACCCTTTAAACGCGCTAAGTACAGAATCTGCTGTTCAACCGTCATCTTAGGCATTAGACTGCGTTCTTCGGGTAAATAACCAATTTGATTGAAAACCTGCTCGTTGATTGGCTGACCATTCCAAGTAATCTGGCCGTCGTAATGAATGAAACTTAAAATGCTATGAAACGTAGTTGATTTACCAGCGCCGTTTTGACCAATTAAGCCTAGAATTTCGCCTTTTTCTACGTTATAGGTGACGTCATTTAAGGCCTGTAAATCGCCAAACCGCTTAGACAAGTGTTCGATTTTTAGCATACTAGCTGCCCCCTTTTTCCGTGCGTCCAATCTTATGTTTATCATACCAAATCAACTGAAACATTTGGCCAAAATAAGTGGTAAAGGACAAAATATGAGGTCATCATTTTGGTAAATTTAAATTAAAAAAGTTACAAAAAAACTTAGTTTCATTCTAATCTAGGTTCCTATTAGTGGATGATGGTATAGTATAACTACAAAATCATTCATTGTTTCACATCTGCAACCACCGCAAATTTGATACATATCTAACCTTGGAGGATATCCCTTGAAAACGAAAATTTTATTAGTAGAAGACGAAGCGGCTCTAGCTGACTCCTTAACAACCGAATTTGAACTGGAACTTGATAATGTAGAAGTGATTTGGGCTAAAGATGGTCTGGAAGCACTAGATAAGTTTCGGGATAATCAGGCAAACCTTGGCTTAATTGTGCTGGATTGGATGCTACCGCACCTTGATGGCTTCAGTGTGCTACGACGAATTAGAAAAACCAGTCAAGTCCCGATTATTATGCTGACTGCTCGGGATTACATCGGTGATAAAGTTGCGGGACTAACTGGCGGGGCTGATGACTATGTCACTAAGCCATTCGAGATGGAAGAACTGATTGCCCGTGTCGAGGTGGCATTACGTCACAGTGTGCCAGCTCAAGAAACCGCAAAAGTTTATACCGTCTCAGATTTAACTGTCGATACTGAAAATAAGCGGGTTTCGCACAACGGCAAGATTATTCCGCTAACTCAACGAGAATACGAGCTTCTGGTCGTGTTAATTACTCATGAAAATGAACCCTGCTCACGTGAATCACTCTTGGATAGCGTCTGGGGCGTAGATTTTGACGGCCAGCCAAATATTTTGGATGTCTACATCAAAAACTTACGTACTAAGATCGATTCAGTTCACAACCAGCAAAAGTTAATCCACACCGTTCGAGGCGTCGGCTATATGCTGTCTGAAAACGTCCAAGAAAGGTGAGCAACATGAAAAAAGGAAAGCAGCGTAATCAATCAAGCGCAGCTATCATGCTCCGAAGCCTGATGACCATGGTGGTCGTTCTCACCCTTGCTTTAGGATTAATGACTATTCTAGCGGTAGGCCATCAGTTGTTAAGAGAAGTCGGCTCGAATACCATCAACATTACTAACAGCCTCATCAAAGTCAATATTGATGGCGATGATGACTGGAAAAGCTGGCGTAAAAACAGCACGCTAGATACCAGTGCAAGTTATGTTTACGTTCATAATCGCCGTGCAGACGCTAAAACTGAATATTACTTTTCACCTAATGCGCGTGATCTTTTAAAAGTTAAACCGGTAAAAGTACCTTTAGTACCACACGTTTACTATCGTCCCGGCTTTGGTTTTCTATACCACCGGCTAGTCCACGCCCGTGGTATCACTTACACCCTTTGGCAAAATATGTACTCCCAGTTGGCTGTACTCTTCCGGGTCATTGAAGTAACAGCATTTTTACTCATTTTGACCGTGCTTGTGGCACCACTTTATATTCGTCGACTGACCAAACGGCTGACTGATCCCGTGTCGAGTCTTTCTAGAACGACCAAAGTGATCGCCGCCGCCAAGGAACCAGGCTCCATGAAATTGCCCGTCCCTAATCGGCCAATGGAAGTTAGCGAACTGGCTACCAACTTTAATGAATTATTGGGTAAACTAGACAAACGACAAGAACAGCAGAAACTCTTCGTTATGAATGCTGCCCATGAATTACGAACACCGATTGCGACCATTCGCAGCCATGCGCAATTGATTGAACGTCATGGCAAGGAGCACCCCGAGATCATCGAAAAATCAGTCCGCTATATTACCGAAGAATCCCGCCAAATGCAGCAGCTGATTGAAGAATTACTGGCCTTATCGCGAGCTGATCGATTAGTGCTGGAAGTTCAACCACTCGATTTAAGTGCGGTTGTGGCAAATACCGTTCAGAAAATGACCGACACGTTCCCACAAACTTTCAAAACTGAGATAGTACCAAATGTACATCTCACTGGTAACGAAAATGCGATTGAACAAATTCTCAACAGCATCTTGACCAACGCTTCGAAATATTCACCCAAAGAAAGCACGATTGAAGTCAGTCTTGTTCAAACGAATGACGGTGGTTCGCAAATCGCCATTAAAGACCAGGGTCGAGGCATCAGTGATGAAGACAAAGCACACATCTTTGAACGTTTCTATCGGGGTGCGGATGTTCGCGGTTCCGTTTCGGGGACTGGTCTTGGATTGGCAATCGCTGCACAATTAACAGAACTTCTCGGCGGTGAGCTAAGTGTTAAAGATAACTACCCAACTGGCACGATTTTCACCTTAGACATTGCATCTAGGCCAGCCTGAATGCAAGATACTTTAAACCTACAAAAAACTTCTCAAATTTTTTTGAGAAGTTTTTTTGTACTTTTTAAGTGAATTCTGAATTTTCTTCAGATAAAAAGCCTAACGCCGCAATATTTACCATCCTTTAACTAAAAAAAATTGAGTTTTAATTGAGTTTTTATAGGTGGGCAGCAAATACAAATCCGTCTATTCTGATTACATTATCAACCGACGAAAGTCTGGATAAGAAGGGGGACTCATTTATGTCCATATTAATACTTACCACCTTATTACCACACCTGATCAGCCAATTTGGCAGCCTTGTCTACGTTGGCCTATTCGCCCTAATCTTTATCGAGACCGGCGTTGTTGTCCTACCGTTCCTGCCTGGGGATTCGATTCTGTTTCTATGCGGATCACTCGCAGCATTGAGTACCCATTCACTCAATATCGGTATCCTCATACTCACACTTGGCCTTGCTGCCATCCTGGGTGATTCCCTAAACTTTGAAATTGGTAAACATTTCGGCAAAAAACTGTTTCAACATCGGTTGCTTAGCCGTTTTATTAAACCCGAATATTTGACTCGCTCGGAAAAATTCTATCAAAAACACGGTAAATCAGCTATTTTCCTTGGCCGCTTTATTCCCATCATCCGGACCTTTACACCATTCACAGCTGGGATGAGCAGCATGCGACATCGCGATTTTATTATCTACAACGTTTTAGGCGCAGTGTCATGGATCTTAATCACTCTTGGTTCTGGCTTCCTACTTGGCAATAACGTGATCGTCAAAACCCACTTTGAGCTCATCATGCTTGCGGTTGTCGGTATTTCAATGATTCCAGCCGCCATTTCAGTTCTGCGGCATCGTGGAGGTGCAGCAAATGCCAGCTAGGCAAAAAAATCTCGTTGGTGCAGGGTTCCTGATTGTCTTCACCTATCTAGCCTATTGCGTGGTTACTCACGCAGTTTGGCTACAGCAATTTGATTCAGCTACCGCAACATTATTAGCAGGAATCGTGACCCCAGCGAACTCAATCGTTTTTAAAGCCATTGCATTCCTAGGTAGTCCAGCAACGGTGATCGGTATCACTTGTATCCTCTGTCTCTGGCTTTGGATTAGGCACAGCGTAATCTTGAGCCTTTGGATTGGCGGTCTTCAACTGTTTGGTTCTGCTATCGCTGAAATAATCAAGAAAATCGTTGCCAGACCTCGACCGTTACACCAATTAATTCCTGACACTGGATTCAGTTTTCCAAGCGGTCATACCTTTTGCACAGCTATTTTCGTTTTTACCATCCTCATGCTTGTTCTACCATCAATCAAAAAACGTAATTGCCGAATCGTAGCAATCATAGCCGGCATTATCTGGATTATGTTTGTCGCAATCTCCCGTGTTTACTTCCGAGACCACTTTGCTTCTGACGTGATTGGCAGCGCCTTGTTAGCATCAGGTTACTGGCTGCTGATTACGCCTTACGAAACTCAAATTAAAAATTTAATCGGTAAATGTTTACCGGAAAGGATTCAATCATTATGAACACTCAAAAACTAACTATCGTGATTCCAGCCTATAACGAAGAAGAAATTCTTGTTAATTCAGTCCATCGTCTAATCGATATTGAAGACCAGATTGCAGCAAAGGAAGCACAAGGACTCCAAGGAATCCGTGCTGATATTTTAATTGTGGACGATGGCTCCAAGGATCGCACTTGGGAACTGGTTGAACAGTTACATCAAGAAAATTCTCGCGTTAAGGGGCTCCGTTTTTCCCGTAATTTCGGTCATCAGCCAGCTTTGATTGCCGGCTTAAACGAAGCCGTTAAAACTGCTGATATGTTAGTCACTATTGACGCTGATCTTCAAGATGATCCGGATAAAATCCCAGAGATGGTTGAATTGTACGCTGGTGGTGACGACATCGTCTACGGTGTTCGCAATAACCGCGACTCTGATTCCTGGTTCAAACGTACTACGGCTCAAGGCTACTACCGAACACTCCATATGCTAGGTGTCGAATTAGTCCCCAACCACGCTGATTTCCGCCTCATGTCAAAACGGGCCGTACAGACTCTCCTAGACTACCCTGAACGCAATATGTTCATCCGTGGCATTATTCCAAAGTTAGGCTTTAAAACGGGGCGCGTTGAATACAAACGAACCCCGAGAATGGCTGGTGAATCAAAATACCCGCTTAAAAAAATGATTGCCTTCGCTTGGGATGGCATTACGAGCCTTACCATCGCGCCCGTACGTTTGATCTTGATCCTCGGAACAATCGCTTGTCTCTTAGCAATGGGCATGGTTGCGTATGCTGTTATTTTAAAGATCTTAGGTCTGACCGTTCACGGCTGGTCTTCCCTCATGGTTTCAATGTGGTTCATGGGTGGTGTGCAGCTGATCAGTTTAGGTGTCATTGGCGAATACATTGGCAAACTAACGACGGAAGTAAAGGACCGTCCAAGATACACGATTCAAACCATCTTAGAGTAGGTGAAAATAATGACTCGCAAGGCCTTTCCAACTTTTTTATCAGCTGTGTTAATTGGCTGTTTAATAATTGGTATCCTTGGCAATTTAACTGATTACACTGGCATCGCGGTGCTAATCGTAGCCGTTCTCATCTGCATCAGTACCCAGTTACTTGCTAATCGGATCAACACATTAAAGTTTACCCATTTCCGTCTCGCAATTGGTATTGGCTTACTAGCCATGCTAGCAGGGCAAATTTTTGTCCTGGGCACCATGCCGGTAACAGTCTACCATGACCCCTATCGCGTTCTTTCTCAGGCGGATCAAATGGCAGCCGGCCATATGACTTGGGACATTACGTATTTCTGGCGTTATGCCAATAACGTCCCACTAGCCTACCTGATGTCGCTTTGGTTGAGAGTCACTCAATTATTTGGATTGACGACTAACTTATCCGTACATTTATTAAGCATTCTCACCCTTGATAGCTTTATCGTCTTACTGCTATCAACTATTTGGAAAATGGGCCATCGAAAAAGTTTGGTAGCCGGTGTCTTGGCCTTCTTGGCACTAACGCCATTTGCCTACACCTACTATTTACAAGTTTTTTATTCGGATTTGACTACCATGCTAGTCCTTCTGATTGTTATGAGAGTCGTCATGGACTGGCCACAGGGCTCAAAAACGAACCACTTTTTGTCTGGTATCGGTCTAGTTATCAGTGTCTTAATCGGTGCGTTACTTAAACCAAATATTATCGTCTTGCTGCCGGCTTTAGCTGTTGTTGCCCTTATTCTGATGAAAAAGAAATTATTTAAAAAGAGCCGGTTGTTAGCCCCCATTATTTTGATTGCATTAAGTTTTGGCTTAAGTCTTCCTGCTACTCAAGCAATCAACCACGCCAGCAACTATACACCTGAAGCCAAGTATGCCTTCCCGGTCACTCACTGGATGCTGATGGGTGTTAATTCAACTCACTATGGGACTTATTCAGGTCAAGATGTGGGTCAAGACATTAAACTACCTAACAAAACCGCTCGAAGCCACTCTGACTTAAAGCACATTTCAAAGCGAGTTAAAAAATTAGGCGCGTTGGGATTAATCAAACTTTGGGTAGTCAAAATTGGGATTCTACTGAATGTTAGAGGTATCCAAGATTGGTATAATGGCGGCTTCCGTTCAGCACCCGTTTGGTACCAGCGACACGCTCGTTTCTTCATGGAACTCACCATTATCAGTTACGCTGCCGCAACTCTGGCACTTTGGTTGACCCTGATTCGCAGGCTATGCGTTTGGCGACCTGATCTTACCGATAGTCATCAGGTAACCGCGTTGCTAGCAATCGTGACCACCCTAGGTTATTTTGCTTTCCACACACTGCTATGGGAAGTTGAACCTCGTTATGGTCAAGCTGCATTACCCTTGATCTGGCTTTTATTAGCCGCAACGCCGATTCCCGCAAGAGACCAGCAACGGGTGACTAATAATGCACCGAAACGCCTGGCACCTTTGAGTATGGCAGTGACTTTCTTAATGGGTCTTGGCTTTGCTGGCATCTTTGGTCACTCGCAGTTTAAAACCATCGTCGTAGCTGCACAACGTAGTCAGCTTTCCGAGCAATATCACGCTAAACCGACCACAATACAACCAGAACAGACGATTACTGAAGATGTCACTCTATCAGGAGCTGCCAACCGTTTTGCCCTACAGATTCATAATGGGTCAAAGGTAAACGCCAGCTTAATGAATCTCAAAACACATGTAAATTATCATCTAACGCCAGCAACACGAAACTATCATCTTCACCAACACCTTACAGCTGGAAAATATCGTATGACGATTCGAAATGGCACCAGCAAAAATCAGCCAGTCGATGTGGTCCAAACCTACCACTATCAATTAGCTGATCACCCGGTCATCGTTAACGGGCAAGCTAATCAAAATGCTTCTCTAGTTTACACTTTCCGACTACACCTCTAAAAGGAGTTACTTTTAATGGACAAAACTGTCAAAATAGCCTGCATCAAGCGTAGTGAATCGTTCCGTTACCTCGTTGTTGGCGGTGGAACCACCTTAATCAACATCGTCTTCCTCTTCGGTTTGACTCACATTGCTGTCCCGTGGGCTTTGGCAAATATGATTGCTTGGTTCGCAAGTGTTCTATTCGCCTTTATCGCCAATAAGATTGTTTTTGCCGATTCTGCAATGGCTGCTCCTAAAGTCGTCGTTAAGGAGGGACTGCGTTTCTTCGTACTTCGTGGTGCCTCACTGCTGGTTAATACCGCTATTTTATTTACCACGGGGATGACCCTAATGCATGGTTCACACGTAGCTGTAGGTTCTACAAATAACTTAAAACCCGTTAACATTGTCTGATTAAAAAGGAGCTGTAACTTTGGATAAAACCATCAAAATTCTCTACACTAAATATGGCGAGGCCTTTCGCTATCTCGTTGTTGGCGGACTAACAACCTTAATCAACATCGTCATCTTTTTTAGCTTGACGCATATCGCTATTCCCTGGTTCTGGGCAAACGTTGTTGCTTGGTTCTTAAGTGTCTTGTTTGCCTTTATCGCCAACAAGAAAGTCGTCTTTGTTTCAACTGACATGGCTCCTAGCGTCGTTTTTAAAGAAGGCATGAGTTTCTTCGCGCTTCGGGGCGCTTCATTGCTGGCTGATACCGCCATCCTATTTGTGGGACTGACCCTCATGCACGGTTCACCAATTATTGTCAAAATTGTTGATCAAGTCGTCGTCATTGGCTTGAATTACGTCTTTAGCAAGCATATTTTCTCTTGATGCAGTGAGTGACAAAACTCGGTAGATTTCAGAATTTAACAAAAACAATGCGTATTCCGTCAAGTTTTGTCGGAATACGCATTGTTTTTGTTAAATGGCAGAAAGTTGAATCTTGACACGGGACTATGGATGTTACTTTCTATGATTTACAACTGGACGGTTCACCACTGGACTTTTCAGTTGAATGGCTTCCACTGTCGACCGTTTGGCAACGTGGTGTATCAGACGATTGCTCAGCTTCTCGTAGGAACCTAATTTAGGTCCTGCAAAATGGCGTCTTGCTGATAGAACATAGTCAATCATCAAGACCACGATGACCACAAACATAATCTTACCCGTAGCATAATGCAGCATCACGTGAGCCGTTAACTGAATGTCTGTTGGTGATAAGATCATCAAGCCGATTAAGAAGATGACCCATAGACAAGCGACGATACTAACGGGAACACTCCACTTACCTAAGTGCCATGGTCCGTTATCATCAGCTGTCCAAGCGCCTCGAAACTGTGCCCGTAGCTTCAGTGCAATCGGAACAAAGTAGGAACTGTATAACCCAATAACACTCATGGTGCCAATTACCGCATAAATGCCATCAGAGATGCCGGCAAGAAACGCGATGACTGCAATCACCCAAATGGCAACTGCTGGTGTATGAAATTTAGTGGAAATTCGCTTCAAATACCGTGAAAATGGTAACCCGTTATCACGGCTAAACGCGTAAACCATCCGTGATGACGACGTGATAGATGAACACCCACAAAACCACATTGCAATCGTCACTAGCCACAACAGTACACCACTGAAGCGACTCCCAACGGCCTGCTGAATGGCAACGATAAAGGCGTTGTTACCAGCTGCAGCAACTGCTGCTGGATTTTTAATTGATAAAGTCACTAATGCTAATAAAACAAAACCGAAAATTCCCGAAATAGCAACGGATAGGAAAACGCCCCATGGTGCTTGCACTCGAGGATTCAAAGTTTCCTCACTAGTATGTGCGGAGGCATCATAACCAGTCAACGTCCACTGGGCCTGTAATAACCCAATCAGGAATGCACCCCAGTAAGGCATTGACGAAGATGTCTGGGTTGAAAATGTGCTAAATAGATAACTCACATGATGTTCAGGACCGGCAACCATCAAAACACCAATGATCAGCAAGACACCAACCACGTGATAGATGGCGGAAAGTGAATTTAACTTTGAAACTAAATCGATTCCGAAATGGTTCAGTAGCGCGTGGCTTGTTAAGATAACGGCGTAAGTGAGCAAAAATTGCATTTTATTAGGATGCGCCATTAGTAAGTTAGAGGCAAACGTTGCACAGCCATAATCGATGCCGGCAACGATCGTCACTTGGCCGATAATGTTCAACCACCCTGTAAACCAGCCCCACGTTGGCCCACCTAAAATGGCTGCCCAGTGATAAATGGCTCCGGATGTCGGAACTGCTGAGGTTAGTTCAGCCATTGCAGCAGCCACGAACAAGACGAAAAACGTTACTAGCGGCCAGCCAATTCCCATGATTGCAGGACCACCTTGACTGAACCCGTAGCCATAGTATGAAACGGCACCAGTTAAAATGGAAATAATTGAAAACGAAACCGCAAAGTTAGAAAAACCGCCCATATCTCGAATTAGTTCTTGTTGATAGCCAAATGATTTGGCTGATGATTTCGCTTGATCATGGTTCAGTTGCCATTGCCGCACTGAATGTGCTGCATTGACACCAATGAAACCCATCATGACTAATGTTAATCCTAAAATTGCAATACCTAAAAAACTCATCTAACCACGTTCCTCTCTACCTGCCATTGGGAATATCGAAACTACATGTTAGATTATATAACATAAATAACAATTTTCAATACGTTTTCACGAATTTCTCTTATTTATTTTTAATTTTACATAACCATGTTATAAATGCTGATAATGCAACGTTACACGACAATGTAAGCAGAAAATAAATTGAATACAACTAATTTAAAAATTAAAAAACGATTGCATTCAAAATAATCAATGTTATTATTTATAACATGGAAGTCAAAAAAGAAGGTGACATCATGGTTGAAAAGCTTCGAACAGTTGGCATCGATATTGGTACATCAACGACTTCTTTGATTATCGCGGAACTGACGATTACCGATGTCTCAGCCGGCTTTTCGCTGCCACAATTGACGATTAGCCATAAACGCATCATCTATAGAAGCCCCGTCATTTTCACGCCGTTACTGAGTGAAACCCAAATTGATGCTGCACAGCTTAAACAGTTTGTCACTTCTCAGTATCATCGTGCTCATGTTACGAAGAGCAGCTTTAAGTTGGGCGCTATTATCATGACCGGGGAAACAGCTCGGAAAGCAAACGCCGATCGGGTCCTTCACGCGCTTAGTGAATACGCTGGTGACTTTGTTTGTGCAACAGCTGGTCCCGGCTTAGAAAGTGTTATTGCTGGCAAGAGTGCAGCCCATTCCCTACTAACGCAACCCGACCCACAGCCAGTGATTAATTTCGATATTGGTGGTGGAACTACTAACCTGGCTTACTTCGTCAATGGCGACTGTCAGGACACCGCCTGTTTCGATATTGGGGGCCGATTGATCCGACTCGATCATGACAGCAACGTGATCACTTATATTGCGCCGAAAATTCAACAATTAATTACCCAGTTAGACCTGCCGATCCGGTTAGGTGCCGTTACCAGCGTGTCACAGTTACAACCATTAATTAATGCCATGGTGGCCCTACTAGAAAATACGATCGGCCTCGGCGATCCCGTTGCCTATTTCAATCAATTTGTAACGGACAAATCGCTTCAACCGGTGCCGTCAACAGTTCGCTTAACCTTTTCTGGCGGGGTTGCTGATTGCCTAGTGGATCAGTTACCAGTAGATCCCTTCCGTTACGGCGACATCGGCCTTCTTCTGGGACACACTTTAAAACAGTCGTTGCTCTTTAAAGAAAGGGTCGTGTGTCCTGCAGATGAAACTATTCAGGCCACCGTCATTGGTGCCGGCTCGCAATCAATGATGCTTAGTGGCAGTACCATCAACTATGATCGTTCAACGCTGCCACTGAAAAATTTACCAGTCGTCAAAGTTTCTCAATCGCTAAAAGAATATCCACCAGAGACAGTGGTCGCAAATATTCAGCAACAATTATCCCTGTTTGAGCAATCAGTTATCGCCCTAGCGTTAGGTCCCGTCACCACAACGTTTGAAGGCCTTCAACAATGGGTGGCGGTTATCCTTAAAAGTATGAATGCTTCTATTAAAGACCGACAGCCGCTCATCATCGTCACGCAGGAAAATGTCGCCCAAGCCTTAGGTAATAGCCTTAGAAGCCAGCTTCCTCCAAATTATCCGGTCGTCGTACTGGACCAAATTAGCGCATCATCCGGTGACTATCTCGATGTTGGTCTCCCCGTTGCCGGTGGTGAAGCTGTCCCCGTCATCGTTAAAACACTGATCTTCAGTTGAAAGGAGTTTTCTTATGCATTTAAAAGTCACGTTATCTGGCGTCCACTACCAGTTTCAATCCGTTAAAGAGGTCATGGCCAAGGCCAATGAAGAGAAATCCGGCGATACTTTAGCAGGAATCGCCGCCAAAAATACCGCAGAACGAGTTGCCGCTAAAATCGTTTTATCGCAGTTAACGTTAACCGATATTTATGAACATCCCGCTGTGGACTATGACCATGATGAAGTCACCCGCATGATCATCGATGACCTCGACGGCGAGGTTTTTAACCAGATCAAGAACTGGACCCTTGAGCAATTAAGAGAATGGCTGCTGGAGCCCCAAACAACTAATCAGATGATCCACTACATTTCTAAGGGGTTGACTTCGGAAATGATTGCGGGCGTTTGCAAGTTAATGACCAACATGGATCTCATTACCACCGCTAAAAAAATCACCAACGAAAAAACGGCCAACACCACCATTGGCCGTCCCGGAACCTTTTCTTCTCGACTACAACCCAACCACCCTGCCGATGATGTCAACGGCATCATGGCTTCCGTTATGGAAGGGCTGAGCATGGGAATCGGTGACGCCGTTATTGGTTTAAATCCCGTAAACGATACCGTTGATAACGTCACTCAGATTCTTAAAGCGTTCGATCAATTCTGTACAACTTGGCAGGTGCCTACTCAAACCTGTGTACTGGCGCACGTCACCACTCAGATGAAGGCAATCGAGCAGGGCGCACCGGCTGGACTGATTTTCCAATCGATTGCTGGTTCCGAAAAAGCCAACACAGCGTTTGGCATCAACCGTCAACTCATTGATGAAGCTAATCAACTTGGTCACGAACGCTTACATAACAGTGGCCCTAACGTGATGTACTTTGAAACTGGCCAGGGATCAGAACTCTCTTCAGATGCCAACTTTGATGCCGACCAAGTCACGATGGAGGCACGTTGCTACGGTTTTGCCCGCCACTATGACCCCTTCATCGTCAACACCGTCGTTGGCTTTATTGGTCCAGAATATTTATATGATGCGAAGCAAGTCACCCGTGCCGGACTAGAAGACCACTTCATGGGTAAACTCAGTGGACTAGCCATGGGCTGCGACGTTTGCTATACCAACCATATGCAGGCGGATCAAAACGACATTGAAAACTTGGCGGTTCTACTGGCCACTGCTGGCTGCACGTACATTATGGGTGTCCCTCAAGCTGACGACATCATGCTGAACTATCAGTCTACGGGCTATCAAGAAACCGCCACGATTCGCCAGTTGCTCAACTTACGGCCGACGCCTGAGTTTGACGGCTGGCTGGAGAAAATGGGGATTAGCCGTAACGGTCAGTTAACTAGTAAAGCTGGCGATGCATCATTATTTTTAACCAAGGAGGCTCTTTAAATGAAATTAATCGCACCTCGTATAGAAGCTTTACCCGTTGACGAAACCGGTAGCATCACAGATTTACGTGCCATTGATCAGCAACAGGAGCTGACGGTTAAAGAACCTGCCAACGCTAAAGGTTATTTGGCGATGAAGAAAAAGACAACCGCTCGTTTAGGACTGGGAAGAATCGGCACACGGTATACGACTCGATCCGTTCTGCGATTACGTGCGGATCATGCGGCTGCTAAAGATGCTGTCTGGACTGATGTCAGTACCACGTTTATTCAAAAAATGGGCTGGTTAGCCCTCCAGTCAACCTGTAAAACTGAAACAGAATACTTAACCCGTCCTGATCACGGCAGAATAGTCGCACAAACTGAGCTTGATAAACTCAGGCCAGCTTTTCCGACACCGCCTCGCGTTTTATTAGCTGTCGGTGACGGTCTCAGTTCTTCTGCCATTGAAGCCAACGCAGCCGAAGTGATTCCGGCTATCAAGCAAGGACTTGCGCTATCACAAATCAAGATTGGCAAGATCCCCTTCGTTCGTTTTGCACGGGTCGCAGTTGAAGACTATTTAGGTGAAGCCACTCATGCCGACGTCGTTTGCCTATTAATTGGTGAACGCCCCGGATTAGCAACTGCCAAATCAATGAGTGCCTACATCGCATACCGGCCCACTGTTGGCATGCCTGAAGCCCGCCGAACAGTTATCTCCAACATTCATCCGAATGGTGTCCCTGCCGTGGAAGCTGGCGCCTATATTGCTAGTGTGATTAAGAAAATGCTGACTAAACAGGCGTCTGGGATTGCGTTGACAAATATCACTAAATAGCTTTAATTAATCCCACTTCAAACACTAGTACCCTCCCATTTTTGTAGTATGATAGCATCAAAGGGGGGATTTCACATGAAATTCAGCAAAATGTTTGGACTCGCCATGGCAACATTGTTAGCAGCTGCAGGAGTAGGCCTGTCAACGCAAGCCAGCGCTGCTACTAGTAAACCTTTTTATGCAACGACGACCCGACAGGTTAAATCGGGAAAGGTAACTTTGCCGGCTAATACGCGTGTATCCGTTTGGTATACAGCAACTAAAAATCACAAACAATATGATTCCATTGATCTAACGCAAATGAGCTATGGCATTCGTCATACGACTAAGACAACTTCCATCACGATACCTTACAGTCATAATTTGAAAAAACTAAAAAGTAATGATCCAGCCTCATTATCTTTGGGAAAAGGGTTCAAGTATGCCTCTAATACATGGACCAAGACACCTAAACTAAACTTCACTACTGATAATTATGTTGAATACTTCGCAAATGGTAACCTTAATCAGAAGCCAACTTCTTCAACTAAGATTACAAAAACAAGGCAAAAAGGCAATGTGACTTACTACTATGCCAAGAAGAACATGCTAAAATTACCTGACAAACGGATCAGTAAAAAGGGTAACTACCAGTATCGCTTAACAGTTCGGAAAAACAAGGTTGTTTCAGGCGACCTATCAATCAGTTACTCGGTTGGCAGCAGCAAGAACTACTTTTATACACCGACACTAAAAGCTTAATCTTTAAATTATAGACCTTAACTAACATCCAATCAGATGCTGGCTAAGGCCTTTTTAAATGATATATGAGCATTTGCGACAGCAACCTAACAGTTCTGTTGATTAAACGTGCCAGAATAAATGCAGTGGAGTGAAACCAGGCAGATCGTGGTGTCGAAAGCAGTTAGCTTCCGTACTTTGGAAGGTTACTGCTTTGCGAAGACGGAGGAGATCCGCCCTGAGCGAAGCGAAGTGCTAGCTCCAAAGCAAGCCACAACGAGCTGCCTGGTTTCACGCAACGAAATGCCCCCTTAACCAACCCCCTCCCCTAATCGATTCCACAAAAAAGCACTCCGAGAACTAAATCTCGAAGTGCTTTTAAAATGCTTTTAAGCAATTAAATTACTTAAGTGGCGTCCACTTCCAGTTCGTGACTTCTGGCATATCAGTACCATTTTCACGAATGTAAGCAGTGTGCTTAGCAACCATGTCATCCATATGCTGTTCGAAGGAAGCACCTTTGACAGCGTATTCTGGCATGCTCAACAAAGCATCCTTTGCCAAGTGGTAACGGTCAAGTTCGTTCAAGACACGCATATCAAATGGTGTGGTGATATCACCGTTCTCACGGTAACCGTGAACACGAAGGTTGTGGTTGTGACGATCGAAGAACATGTCACGTACCAAGTCTTCGTAACCATGGAAGGCGAAGATGACTGGCTTGTCAGTAGTGAAGTAACGGTCGAATTCTTCGTCGCTCAGGCCACGAGGGTCCTTCTTTGGTGAACGAAGTCTCAACAGATCAACAACGTTAATGACACGCATCTTCAATTCAGGGAATGCTTCATGCAACAATGAAACAGCTGCGAAGACTTCCCAAGTTGGTTCACTACCAGCAGCAGCGAAGACAACGTCAGGTTCTTGACCCTGATCAGTTGAAGCCCAGTCGATGTAACCTAAACCATTGTGAACCAGGTTAGTGGCTTCATCGATTGAGAACCATTGTGGGCGTGGGTGCTTTGAAGTAACCAGCAAGTTGATTGTCTGATAGCTGCGGAATGCAACATCGGCAACGGCAAGCAATGTGTTAGCGTCACCTGGCAAGTATTCACGAATCAACTCAGGCTTCTTTTCGTACAAGTGAGTTAACATACCTGGATCTTGGTGAGTGTAACCATTGTGGTCTTGCTGGAAGACAGTTGAAGTATCCACGAAGTTCAATGAAGGATACTGCTTACGCCATGATTGTTCTGAAGCTTTACGCAACCACTTCATGTGTTGTGTCAACATTGAGTCGACGACACGACCAAATGATTCGTAAGTTGCGAAGAAGCCATGACGACCAGTCAAGACATAGCCTTCTAACCAGCCTTCAGCTTGGTGTTCAGAAAGTTGTGAATCGATGACACGGCCTTGGGGAGCCATGTTTTCATCGTTAGGTTCTTTGATAGATTCTTCCCATTGACGCTTACCAGTATCCAACATTGAGTACAGACGGTTTGACTTTGATTCATCAGGACCGAATGCACGGAAGTTGTCAGGATTCATCTTCATGGTGTCAGCAACCCAGTCAGACCAAACAATCATGTCTTGGGCAGTAACAGCACCTGGAGTAGTGACCTTAACGGCATACTTCTTATAGTCAGGTAACTTCAATGGTTCTGGCTTGATCCCACCATTTGTGATAGGGTTCATAGCCATGCGTTGTTCACCCTTAGGCGCCATATCACGGACAGATTCCTTGATAGTGCCGTCTTCGTTAAAGAAGTCTTCTGGCTTGTACGACTTCAACCACTTAACTAATTGATCAGCATGTTCCATTGAACCTGCAGCAATTGGTAGTGGAACTTGGTGAGCACGGAATGAACCTTCAACGGGGTTACCATCAAAGTCTTCCTTAGGACCAGTCCAGCCTTTAGGTGAACGGAAGATGATCATTGGCCAGTTAGGTAATGAATTGTCATTGTTTTCGCGGGCATTCTTTTGAATAGCCTTGATCTTTTCAATGGCTTTGTCCATAGCCTTAGCCATGTCTTCATGAACTGGTTTATGATCGTCAGGGTTCTTAACTTCAACGAACTCTGGATCCCAGCCCATACCTTTGAAGTAGCTAGTCAAGTCTTCGTCACTCATCCGTGAAAGGATAGTTGGGTTAGAAATCTTGAAGCCGTTCATGTTAATAATTGGTAAAACAGCACCATCTTTAATTGGGTTGATGAACTTGTCTGAGAACCATGATGTTGCTAATGGACCAGTTTCAGATTCACCATCACCAATTTCAACAGCAGCAATTACGTCTGGGTTATCTAAAATTGCACCAGTACCGTGTGAAAGAGAGTAACCAAGTTCGCCACCTTCGTGGATTGAGCCTGGTGTTTCAGGGGCAGCATGTGAAGCAACGCCACCTGGGAATGAGAATTGCTTGAATAACTTCTTAAGACCTTTTTCGTCTTGAGAAATGTTAGGGTAGATTTCTGAATAACTGCCATCAAGATATGAGTTAGAAACCATAACTTGACCACCATGCCCTGAACCTTCAATGTAGAACATATTCAAATCATACTTCTTGATGACCCGATTTAAATGTGCGTAAATAAAGTTCTGAGAAACAATCGTCCCCCAGTGACCAATCGGCTTAATTTTAACATCGTCTGAAGTCAAGTCGCGGTTCAATAATGGGTTGTCCCGTAAGAAAAGCTGACCAACAGACAAATAGTTGGCTGCACGCCAGTACGTGTCAACGCCTTCCAAATATTGTTCGGAATCGTAATCTTCTGCCATTAGAGTAACACTCCTTTGATTGATTAAAGATAACTGCACGACGTAATTCAATGCAGTTGAAATGGTGTGTTAATTACCAGGTACGAATTGTATCGATAATTTACACCCACTATGATAGTCCCATTTACATAAAAGTCAACCGCTTTGAAAATTGATGCGGTCCAATCTATTAACGTCATTGCGCTAGCCCACGAAATAACCAGTACGCCTGTTATTAAAGGCTTATATGCCCGCTTCACTGACTTTCATTAATCATTAAAAAATGAAAATTTAAAAAAATGATTCTTTTTAATTAACCGATTAGTTGTCAAAAGATACACCCTTTGCTGTAACTGTGAGCGAGGTTAATTGTTAATTTATTTGACAACAACTTCACCAGGTGTTACATTTTAAATAACATGTTACTTTTAAAGTAACATCAAAAGGAGAAAATAAACTTATGACAACTTACGCAATTACGGGCGCTACTGGAAAATTTGGCAAGCGGGCACTGGCAACATTAGCACAACTAGTGCCAGACGCACACATCATCGGGTTAGCAAGAAATACTGACAAGGCTTCAAAAACGGTTCCAGCCGGCGTTGAAGTTCGAAACGGTGATTACACAGACAAGTCTAGTCTGATCACAGCACTGACTGGCGTCGACAAACTGCTCTTCGTTTCGTCCGTACCTGGTGGTGATATGCCACGGCAAGAACAGCACCAAAATGTGATCGATGCTGCTAAAGAAGCTGGCGTTAGTTACATCGCTTATACGAGTTATCCGCAACTTGAAACAGCTAAGTCACCGCTGAGCGGAGACCACAAATACACTGAAAAAGCGATTTTAACGGCTGGTCTTAACCATAGTTTCTTACGGAATAACTGGTATTTAGAAAACGAACTTGGCACAATTCAGGGCGCTTTAAAGGGACAGCCATTCGGCTACATTGAAGGTAAGGGCCACATTGGTTGGGCTGCCGAAACTGATTATGCGGACGCCGCAGCCAAAGTGCTGACCCTTGATGATCCAAAAGACGTTTACGAATTTGCGGGTGCCCCATTATTGTATGCTGACTTGGCCGCAATCGTTAAACAAGTGAGCGATGTGCCATTTGACGTTCACGCTGAGAGCGATGATGAGTTTAAGCAAGGGTTGATCAATCACGGCTTAGATGCTGGCACAGCTGCAGCTATCACATCAATGCAGACCTTCATCAGCAATGGTGATTTAGATGAACAAACCAGCGATTTACCAGATGTGCTGGGACGCCCACAAACCGATTTAGCCGACGTCATTAAATCATATAAGTAAAAGTGCTTGTATTGCGTCACTGAATCGCTATAGAATAGAACCACTATTTAATCGAGGTTATTAATATGAAATATTCTCATAAGTTAAGCGATGCGGTGCACGTACTGGCTTTCATCGACATTTTTCAAGATAAAGGCGACTTATCCAGTAATGGTATTGCCGGCAGTATTAACTCAAATCCAAGTTTAGTCCGGCGCTTGATGTCAGCTCTGGTTAAAGCTGGCTTACTGGTCAGTCAACCTGGTGTGGCTGCACCATCATTGGCTAGGGCCACTTCTGAAATCTCGTTACTAGACGTTTATAACGCGGTTGAAGAAGATCATCACTTGCTACATGTTGATGAGACCACTAACGTCGATTGCCCAGTTGGTGCTAACATTCAAGGCGCCTTAACCGATGCCTACAATCAGGTTCAAGCACAAGCTGAGAAAAGTATGGCTGAAATTACGTTAGATCAAATCGTTGATGATATTCAGGCGCGACGGTTAAAAACAGCTAACAGATAATCAAAAATGGCTAGTCCTCGTTATTAACAGGGCTAGCCATTTTTCGTTTGATCAATCTCGCTCAACATTCTTCACAATAACTGACATGGTACCATCCGGATTGGTTCGAAACTCAACTACGTCCTTATTTTTCAAGACATCTACTGGCACCGTCATTTCAATGCCGTTTCCAAGTTTAATTTTCTGTTTTTGGTACTTTTTCTCAAAAATTGGTGCGTTGGGTACCCGAACCGTCTCCGAAACTCCGCGCTCTTTAAGTTTTTCCTTAAAAGCGACCTTAGCTTCTGGATTATCCTGAAAAACCGTTTCAGCAATATGGTCACTATCGATGCTTTCATCTTTTTTGATACTCTCATAAACTGCTTTATGCGTCTGTGGCACCGTTAATACATCTGTTTCAGTATATTTCTTAGCGGTTTCCTTAACCGTTTTTTCAATCGTTTTGATTTCCTCAGAAACTTTTTTAACCACCGGAAGCTTTAAAATATTCTGTGCGAAGCTCCAGTCTTCCCCGTTATTATCATACTTTTTCGATTGAACTCGAATCGTATCTCCCATCACCAAGAAGCCATCTTTAACCGTCTGAACCGGAGATGGCAAAATGGTTTTATTCTGAATAATCGTATTAACCAGCGTATCATTATCATACTCAACTGCGTGGAGATACTTGGCAGTATAGTCCAGTTTCACCATGCCAGTTAAATCAACCAAATCATCATTTTGAGCACGGAAGAAGAGCAGATCACCGCCATTAATCTTCGTTGCACCCTTAATTGCATTAAAAAAATCCAGACTGATTTGAGCAGAATGATCGATGAAATCACTCGGATTATCAACGAGTTGTTTGACAAGCTCGCAATTATCGAGAGGTGTTTCCGTATACTCAGTTTTCATCAATTTTTCGATGACTTTTTGAAGGTATTCCTCCATGACCACGTCACTAGGATCAACTGCCTTATGTGATACTACAACGTTGCCCGAATCCTTGTCCATCACGTGGACGACTGCCTCTATTATTCTCATAGAACCACCTTTACTTCATTATCTGTTGTCAGATTAACCCGATTGCAAAAGGGGCTAGTGGCATATGCGCCGCTAGCCTCCTATATCCACTTAAAGTTTAATTCAGTCTCACTACTACTCTTCATCCAGCGTCACAAACGTATTGTAATTAAAGTAATCATACCGCAAACGCATATTAGAGACTTCAAACGGCGTGCCGTCGTCCAAGAAGAAAATGCCTTCCATGATGGCAACCGGTTCCGTTGGCTTTAAGGCCAGCAGCTCCTGATCCTCTTCGTTGGAAGGTGCAACTTTCATCGTCATAAACGACTTGGTCACAACCTTATTTTGAACGTCTTCCAGATAATTGAAGATCGATCCTGAAACTACCTTTTGCGATAGTTCAGGCGCAATCTTAATCGGGATAAAACCTCGTTCAATCATAAACGGATGATCATCGAATAATCGTAGGCGCTTGATTTCATACACAAAATCGCCCTTTTCCAAAAAGAGATCCTGTTGCATTTCTTCGTTAGCAGGCACCACTTTAAAGGACAGCAGTTTGATTCCCTGGGTCTGCCCATCACTCTTAAAACTGTCCGTAATCCCTAAATTTGAGCCTTCATAATGAAAAATCGTTTGGTTCTTCATGTATAATGGATTAATGAAAGTGCCAGAACCACGTTTCTTAAAAATAATCCCTTGATTTGCTAAAACACCAAGTGCTCGCTTGATTGAACTACGACTGACGTTGTATGCTTCACTCAGACTTCGCTCATCCGGTAGTCGTTTGTCTGGAAACTGATTATCGTGAATTCGCGATTTCAAGTCATGCAATACTCTTCTGTAAACTAAATCTGCCATTCCAATCTCCCTTGCAACCAGTTCACTGATTTAATAATTAAATCGAGTATAACAGATTTTGAAGTGTTCGGATAGATTGAAACGCACTATTATTAAAATTGGTCCTTATTAATTGTTTGTCTGGACTGCACCAAATTACTCAAGTAAGGAATGATCATCATGTCAAAAAAGAAGAAAAAAGGACAATTACATAAAACATTAGTCGAACAGATTCTCGATAAAGCTAAGATCAGCTACGAACAACTTTCGTTTGCTACTCACGAAGCTGGAGACGTTCAACAAATGGATGTTGATGAAAGTACCTTTGATCAGCATACTATCTATAAAACCCTGGTTGCATCTGGCAAAATAACCGGCCCCGTTGTGGGCGTCCTGCCACTAAATACGCACTTAGACCTAAAAAAACTAGCTAAGGCTTCCGGCAATAAGAAGGTCAATATGGTTCCTTTAAAGGAGCTAGTCAAAACTACCGGGTACGAGCATGGTGCTAACACGCCCATCGGTATCTGGGAAAAACTGAAGTACCCAATTTACTTCGATAATACAGCTAAAGAACAAGGCGAAATCATTGTTTCTTCAGGACAAATTGGGCGTTCAGTGAAAGTTAATGCTGAGGCGGTTTGCAAGTTGGTTGATGGTGAATTTACGGACTTGCTGGAAGAGGAATGATTTTGTATAGCCTAATCGGGCTTCAGCAGGCAGAGAACTGCATGTAAGCCAATTCTGGTATAAATCCAAAACCGGGATTTTTACCAGAATCGTCTTACACTTCGTTCTCTGAACGCCTGCTTTCACACCTTTTTAATCGGGCTTCAACGAGCAGAGAGTTGTATATAAGGCAAGGCCCCCATAAATTCAAAATTGGGCTCTCGACTTCTATATAGCCTAATCGGGCTTCAACGAGCAGAGAGTTGTATATAAGGCAAGGCCCCCATAAATCCAAGTTCGGGATTTATGGGGGCCTTGCCTTATATTTCACTCTCTAACCGCTCGTTTCCGCACCTTACTTCATTCCATTCCACTCCGCCTTAAAATCCTCCAGAAAAGTGGTCATGGTCTTCTGCCTGCCCTTTGCAATTTTTTTCGCTACTGGGGTATTCATACTGTCCGGTAACTTCAACAATTTTTCGTAAAAATGGTTAATGATCGTTTCGTTATTCAAATTGCGGTACTCCGCCTTTGTCATACTTGTTCTCGGCGCTATCTGCGGATCATAAATTTTTTCATTATGATGCCCACCATAATAGATGGCTCTAGTAATCCCAATTGCACCAATTGCATCCAAACGATCCGCATCCTGCACAATCTGGCCTTCCAATGGTAGTGGTTGCTGATCATCCGTCAGAGATTTGCTAAATGACATATTGTTAATAATCAACATCACCGTATGCACTTGATCCGGCGTAAATTCAATCGAACTTAAAAACTGCTCCACATCTTGTTGCGCAGCTGATACATCCGAAACCAATTTATCGTCAATGACGTCATGCAAATAAGCTGAACTCAGCGTAATCAAGTAATCAGCAGAAGGCTCTTCTGCCAACAGCATTTTCGCATTGGTCACTACCCGGTTAATATGGTCAACACCATGACCCGTGACATCACCCGCTAATTTTTGCGCAGTATATTTACTAATTGCAGCTAATTGCTCAGTTGCTTCCAAGTCGCTCACCTAATCTTTCTCAATAATAGAAAATATGATACTTTACTTCTGTTAAAATTTCATTAGAAAAATTTCCATTTTAAAATTTTCATTTATCATTTTACATCCTAACATTTATCTAAATATGTTCCACAATCATGTGGCTATACCACCTTGCTGGTTTTATATCTTTGCTTGCTTCCCCTTCGGAAACATGCTAAATTCAGATGAGAAATAGATTAATTATAGGAGGTCATCAAACATATGACACCAGTATCTTTCAAAGGGCTGTCGCTTGGTAGCGGTGTTCCTAAAATATGCGTTCCCATTACGGGCGTTGATTCAAACACTGTCATTGGTCAAGCAGGAGAAGCCGTTTCTTCTTCAGCGGATATTGCTGAATGGCGCTTAGATTACTTTAACGATTTAGAAGATACTGCTGGTATTCTTTCTACGGCAAACCGGTTAGTTGAGATTCTCGGTGATTTGCCATTGATCGTTACTTTACGTGACCGTGCGGAAGGCGGTAAACGACAGATTGCGGACGCCGATTATTTAAGGCTTTATACTCAAATCATGTTACGAACGGACGTCACTGCCATCGATATTGAATGGCGCCGAGATCCAACCATCACGGATCAGTTAATCACTCTTGCGCACGCTCACCAGGTTCGAACGATTATCAGTCACCACGAGTTCGAACATACGCCTACTAAGAGTGAAATGATGGCTCAACTTAAAAAAATGGCCCAATTAAATGGTGATGTGGTCAAACTAGCCGTAATGCCCGAAAGCAACGATGATGTCTTAAACTTAATGGTGGCCACTCATGATGCCAGTCAGAATATTTCACAGCCAATTATTACCATGGCCATGGGTTCACTTGGCGCCGTCACAAGGGTTGCGGGTCAAACTTTTAACAGTGTACTGACCTTCGCAACAACGTCGGCAGTGTCAGCTCCCGGACAATTAACTGTGGATCAAACTCGCCAAATTTTGAAAATCATTGCCCAATAAATGAGAATTTTACCAGAATTATTGAAACGGCTTACACTATCTGCTATATTATTAGTGCAAGATACGTAAAACGTTTTACTTAACTTTAATTGTAAAACACTCACACTTTGAAATGAGGCCTATTAAAATGACTAATCGTGTTACTGTAATTGGTAGTTTAAATGTAGATACAATCCTTGAAATCCCCCGCTTGCCAAAACCTGGCGAAACGTTGGCTATGGGTGATCAATCTTTTGCTGGCGGCGGTAAAGGTTCCAACCAAGGAATCGCAGCTGGCCGTGCTGGTGCTGACACTTACTTTATCGGTAAGATCGGTGATGACGCTAACGGTAAGTTTATGGTGAAATCAATGACTGATTCTGGCATCAACGTTGACCAAATCACCATTACTAAGGATGCTAAAACCGGGCAAGCTTTCATTTTACTGGATAAAAATGGCCAAAATTCAATCTTAGTTTATGGTGGTGCTAACCAAGTCTTATCAACTCAAGATGTTGACAACGCTAAGGACACTATCGCTAAGAGTGATTTCATCATTACTCAGTTTGAAACCCCGCTTGAAGTTGCTGAAGCAGCTTTCAAAGTAGCCAAGGAAAACAACGTTGTGACGATTTTGAACCCAGCACCTGCACAGGAAACCATCCCTGCTAGTCTCTTAGCTGTTAGTGACCTGGTTGTGCCAAACGAAACTGAATGCCAAACCTTAACTGGTGTTGAGATTACTGATGAAGCTTCCATGATCAAGGGGGCTGAAAAGCTCCACGCAATGGGCGCCAAAGGTGTCATCATCACCGTTGGTAGCAAGGGAGCCTTCTATCACACTGCTGATGGCAACTACGGTTTCGTTGATGCTTTCAAGGTTAACGCCGTTGATACTACTGCTGCTGGTGATACCTTCATTGGCGCTTTGAGTTCTCAACTAAAACCAGACTTCAGTAACTTAGCTGAAGCAATCCGCTTCGCGAACCGGGCTTCATCCATCACTGTTCAACGCATGGGTGCCCACCCTTCAATTCCAACTTTAGCCGAAATTGAAGCGGCTGAAAAAGCGGCAAAATAAGTTAATTAAAAATCAACAACTACAACAATCAAAAGGAGAATTCGTCATCACTCAAACAAGTGACTATGGATTCTCCTTTTTAGTTTGTTATTGATACTTCGGTGAACCGCTATTAGCCTACTGGTTCAATTGGCAAAATTTCGTCATGCCCGATGTATAAGCTCATATAAGTCCTTAAGAAGTTAATTTTTTCGTTTTCCATAATGATTAGTTCTCCATTTCTTTTTCAAGTGTCTGTGTGCCATTATTAATCTTTTCTAGTAACTGGGACAATGTACTTAATTCATCTGACGACAATTCGCCAAACAAGGTCTGGACAGCATTAAAATTATGCGGTAGAAAGTCTAGTAAAGCCCTCTCTCCTTCAGCAGTTAAGCCAATTAAAGTGGCACGTTTGTCAGTGGTTGACGGCTGTTTATTGACCCGTTTTTGGTCCACCAACCCACGTAAGAGTTTGCTGACAGTTGCTCGCGTTGCACCTAACTTTTCTGCTAATTGCAGTGGTAATAACTGTTGATTGGGGGCCTGATACAGAAACATCAAGATAACGAATCGCGATTCCGTTAATTGATATTTTGCTAGCATTGCATCATATTGACGTTGAATTTCCCGATAAGAATACTGAAAATGCAAAAATTGCAGAACCGTGTCAACGTTGATATCTGAATTTGCCTTACCGATACTTAAGGCTAAACGAGCAGCAGTAGGACGATCTTTAAAATTTCCTTTTTCCATTTATTTCAGACCTTTATAATTTGATTAGCCGGCTAACTATATTACATTGACCCGTACACTGACATTAAAAAATAAGTCAACTACTAAATTAAAAAAAGCGGTAACCCTTCATGCTCACAAGGTTTACCGCTTAGTTAAAATTTATTTTTGCGTCTTTATCGACTGATTTTTATAAGTTTCAAGCCCAACATTAGCCGTTGCTAATTGGTTCTTATCCGTTGCAGTGGCTTTAAAGCTAACCTTATCACCCGCTTGGATAAACTGGAAAATCGGCTGGAAGGACTTAGCTGAAGTGTCCATCCGGTAAACGTGACTGTCACCCTTCAAGATAAACAGGATCTGCTTATCATCGGGTTTAACCACCCGTTCAACGGTTCCAGAAATCGTCTTGCCAGTCACTTTAGGCTCAACGGTTGTCCCCGTCTTAGCGCCGACACGTTGCTGGAAGATCTCCAGCGTGCTCTGCGCATCATCGCCAACCGCATAGGTACCGCTTTGGTTGTTACCATCCGCCAGCAGGTACACGAACTTCATGAAGGAGTTGTTATCCCGGTCAAGCATCGAAACCACCCAGGTTGGATTGCCATTAATTCTGTATAGTAACGGTAACGTCCCTTTATAGTTTTGCGGGTTAATATCCTGTTGTGCGTATGAAATCGCACGCTCAGGGGTCATGACGTTACCGTGCTCACGATAATAATGAAGGGTGTTGGTTCGCGCATCCACGAAGGCGTAACCAAGAATGGAACTTTGATGACTATTCACACTGGTCATCCCGGTGAAGTAATAAATCCGACCCTTATAAGCATATGGCGTCAATGTCTTGCCACCCTCAGTTCCGGCTTCAGTTGGCTTCATCACATCATTATGTCCACCAAAACTGGTAGCGTTCCAAAAGCCATGACGATAACGGCCAAACATTGAAACTTCTTGCTGGACTAATTCTGGCGTAGCTGCCACATCCACGAACTTCGGTACCTTATTTGGTGAATAGACCTTCACCTTACCGCTGACTGTGTTTAATACAGCCACTTTGTAGTGCTTAAAGTCATAGTTCCGGTTGAAATAAGAAATCGGTTTAGCCAACGTCCGAACGTAATAGGGCGTCCCATTATTATCAACTTCCAACTGCGAGGTATCGCCAACCATGGTATACCCCATGCTGTAAGCATTAATCCGGCGATCCGCATCACGGTTAAAGTAAGCACTTGGCGTATATCGCATAGATTTTGCCACAAACTTTGGATCGGCATTCTTATCTGTAGCGTTAGTCATGAAGTACCCTGGCACCTTTTGGTAATGAATATACCGCCAGAAGCCACCAGAAAATTCAACGGGTGCGACGTAAACCATTTTGCCGTTATACATCTGAACACGCATATGATTCAAATCATAAACGTTGGAGTTTTTAAAGCTATTTAACGAGTTATTCATATCTGTAGAAACAGTTTGCGGTGCATTAACTACTGGTGTCTCAGCACTATTTTTAATGACTGGCATCGGTGCGCCATCCGTAGAATTATTCATGTCTGTCTTAATCGAGTTCACGGCTGGCTTAGGATTCATCGTCGTGACCACTGAAGCAACACCGCTTAGAACGATCACGGCAACAATTGCAACTACTGCAGCGCCAATCAAGCGGCCAATCCATCCGATAGTAATACCAAAACTACGCAGTAAACGACTGAAAAAATTATCCTCGTGGACTGCTCGTTCTTTTACGGCGTTAGGATTGAAAACGAAACGACGCAGGATTGCTACCACCACAAAACCGGCAATCAGCCATAATAGCCAACCGTCAATTAAAGACGGATAGGCTAAATCTGGCAGATTAAAATACGTATTGACATAGCTGACGATAAATAATGCCACAATCGCTACGGTTCCCCAAATTCGCCATCGTCGGTTACTGATCCACAAGAACCAAATAAACGGGATCAATAACCCTGATAATTTAACAAGTGTAATCAAGGCAAAATAACTTAGCATAGTTAATCCTCTTTCCTGTTTCCCAAATACAGATTTTGTTACCTGTAGTATACCAAATTGTCAGCACTACTGTTTGAGAGTTCGCTTTCAAGACAACGCAAAAAAACTAGTCTTCAACAAATAGAAAACTAGCTACACGCAATCATATTCTAAATAAACGGTCCTGTTAAGACACACTGGCAGCATACGTATCGATTAGCCGTGCAATTTCTTTAATCACTGCAACAACATCAATGTCATCCACGGCTAAACTGCCAGTTGCCAGTAATTTTTCGGCTTTTGCCTTATCGGTTAATTCAATATGATACTTTTCTAATAACGTGTTTAATAAATAGTCCGCACTACTTTCTCGTGCTTCTTTTAATTTGAAATCTTCAGCATGTCCAGATTCATTTACCCATAGTGTAAATGTCTGTAGATTACGGCAGACATGAGAAATGAAATTTTTATCTTCAGGCGTTAGCAAGTAGATACTGTCGTTCACTTCAAACCACCACTCTCAATTTAAATTTATGATTCTCTCATTTTTCTTTAAGTCTAACACAAGTAAAATAAGATTGAAAGAAACAGGATGAAATCGCTTACTTTACCTATAACACATGATATGATTGATGTATCAAACAACTAAAAATACCCATAAAACTTAATTTTAACAAAAACTAAAGAAAGGCGATCCATCGAAGATTGATGTTGCCTCACAACGACTTAATTAAGCTTTATCGCTAAGCATTAATATAGTAAACTGCTACTATGCTGAAAAAGCCAGCCACTGAAACGACATATGCGTTCAGTTGACTGGCTTTTCGTTAAAGGAGTGGCATCATGAAAATTAGTAAAGACGTCTGGATCTCATCCATTGGTGTTGGACTGACTACCCTCATCTTTTGCCTGATTTCCGGTTCATTTCACCTCTGGATGAGTGGTGCAGCCTTCATCGCTGCCTCCTACTTCTTTGGTGCCGGTGCACCAATGCATAAGGTGTTAAATATTTCCGTTAGTTTCCTATTCGGTATTGCCTTAGGTTGTTTCTGTCTGTGGATCATCAGCTTTCCACATTTAGGTGATGTGATTCCAAGTGCCATTATTTTCGGCTTTTTGACGTTCTTAGTTTTGTTCCTGCAAGGTACTATCCTGAAGTTTGCGGAAGTTCCTGCCTGGTTACTCGCTTGGGGGACTACCATGCTGATCATTACCAATATTACAATCAAAAGCTGGCCAGTATTCTTGATTCAACTGATTGTCTCCATGTATCTTGGCGTTTACCTGATTATCATCGGCTCTAATTACTTCTCCAAGTGGATGTATAAATTGTTTCCTGATAAGCAGCCAAAGAATAGTGATGGGTACGAAAAGGAATGACGGATTTAATTTCAAAAAGATAGCGACTATTACTCAAGTTTGAGTAATAACCGCTATTTTTCTACTTTGAATGATGTTCAAAAACTTTTTAACTACCCAACAAGTAATTGATTGCGCGTTGCCATCGCCTTTTCAAAATCATCCGTAAATATGCCATCTACATCTTGCGAAAAAAGCTTTGTCATCCGTGCTTCATCGTTAACCGTCCATATTCGCTCAATCAAACCTTCATCATCTTGAGCGCGATTAAGGTGCAACCCGTTTAAACGTTCTTTTCTCAAAAAGGCTAATGGATTGCGGATCGTTTGCTCCGTTAAAAAGCAGTAATTTTGACTATCATCTAATTGCTGACAAATTTTCAAACTATCTAAATTAAACGAAGAGTAAATTACTGGATGGCGTAAATAGGTTTGGCTAACTTGTTTTAACACGATTTCTTCAATGCCTTCATAATGAATTTGATCCGTTTTAAACTCAAGATTGAGTAAGACATCAACATTCTTCACTAGTTCCAATAACTCATATAACGTAGGGATGGACTCACCGTTACTTAATTTAAATTCCTTTAATTGATCAAAATCGTAATCACAGATTCGGCCCTTACCATCCGTAGTCCGGTTAATGGTTTCGTCATGCATAATCACCGGTAAGCGGTCACGGGTCAAATGAACATCAAATTCAAGTCCTTCAACGTTATGTTCAATAGCGTACCGAAATCCCTGCAGTGAATTTTCTGGGAACTTTACGGGAATTCCGCGATGACCGAAGATTAAAGTTGACATGTTGTGCCCCCCTATTTGTAGTGGTTCGCGCGATTAGTATTTGCAACTGAATCGTTTAATCCCTTTTCAGCAACCGCTAGTGCCTTATTAATGTCTGTGCCGTTATAGATTTGTGCCATGGCAGTCTGTGCCAAATTTCGTTCTTGAATGACACCTTCCATGAAGACACCTGAGTTAGCCGTATTAGCTTTGATCGTTGCCAGTTGCTGACTTGGCACTTGTGCAGATGGGTGCTGTTTGTACAGCTTTTGCAAAATGGGCTGGGTTTGAGAATCCTTGTTAAGCGCTAAGTATCCAGTTGCAGCCTGCCATTGCGCCTGTGCTTTAGCTGTCATCACGTATTTAACGAATTCCCAGGCACCTTGCTGAACTGCTTTTGGTTTATCGTTACTGATCCAAAGCGATGCGCCACCAACTGCAACACCGTTTCTCGGTTTACCATCTTGATGCGGATAATAGGTGATCCCTAGTTCGTCTTTTGTACCAGCTAAAAGTTGACTGATATAGGCTGAAGATTGAGTGAAAATACCTAATTTACCAGCAAGAAAAGCAGCAATTTCGTTGGACTCGGCTTGGCTACCGGCACCATAATCAATAAAGTCACCAGCCTTAATATTCTCACGAACCCATTTCATAGCGGCTTGCGTTCCTGGAGTATTCAAATGTACCTTAGTCGGAATCCCCGTTCGACCATCTTCATGGTTCGCTAAATGCTCGTTACTATTTGCCATAAACTGTTCAAATAACCAACCATACTCTTCAACAGTCAGTCCTTTTACCTTGCCATGGGACTTGGCTGAAATAGCCTTAGCAACGCGCGTAATATCACTATAGGAAGGATCAACCGGTGGTGCCTTGATTCCTAACCGTTTCAGTAACGATGCATTGTAGTAAAGAACCGGTTGGGAAGTATTGAAGGGCATTGAAATTTGACTGTCTTTCTGTGAATAAAAGGCCCGAGCTACCGGTGAAATTTTGTTAATATCGTAATGATCCGCATCAATAAAGTGCTGCATTGGTGTGGCAACCTTAGCATGATATAACTGACTGGTAGAAACATCCATAGATTGAAAGACAGCGGGTGATGCCGAAGTGCCATGGGTATGCAGAATCTTCTGCACCGCTTCGTTATAATTACCCTCAAATTGAGGCTCCACGCGATACTTCGATTGACTAGCGTTAAACTCCTTAGCAAACTGCTTGAGTTGTTCCTGCCCCGGTCCAGTCATTTCGTGCCAAAAAACAACTCGGGTTCGACTGGCCGCTTCTGATCTCGCACAAGCTCCCAGTGGCAATATCAGTAACAACATGCCTAATGTGAACCACCAACGTTTATGTGTGAATGCCATCATTTAACCGCCCCTTCATTAAGACCAGCCTTAAAATAATGCTGACCCACAAATAGAATAATCAGTGTTGGAATAACCACGATTGCGGCACTGGCTTGAATCATGCCCCAGTTGTTAAAGCTTTCCTGTCCCTGAAGTTGGCGGAGGCCATCTTGAACTGGTCGAAATGAATCACTAAACGTTGTCAGCATTGGCCAAAGATATTGATTCCAACTACTTAGGAAACTGTATGCGGCCAACGTCATCAAAGTGACCTTCGTGTAAGGTAACGCCAGGTGCCAGTAAAATTGCCAGTGAGAAAGCCCTTCAACATCAGCTGCTTCCTTCAACTCAACCGGCATTTGCATAAATGCTTGCCGTAACATAAAAGTTCCAAAAGCCGCGGTTAGAAACGGAATCACCATGGCCGCATAGTGGTTCAAAAGACCTAGGCTACGTACAGTAGAAAAGTTTGGGATGACCTCTGCTTCGAAGGGGAGCATCATGGTCATTAAAAACAGCACGAAGAGCTGCTTGCGATATTTGAATTTGAGGAAAACAAACGCATAAGCTGACATGGAGCAGAGCAAAACTTGAAACAGCATCGTCAGCGTTGAAATGACTAAGCTGTTTAGCAAATACCTGAGAATCGGTGTCGTGGTGATGGCGGCTACGTAGTTATCCAGTGAAATATGTGAACTCCACAAGGCACCTTTAGAAATATCCGCTGTAGGCATTAAGCTAGTCCACAATCCAAGTAAAAAGGGACCAAGAACTAAGAATGTCAGGAACAATAGCAGTACGTACTGACCTACTTTTTTGGCATTGGCAACATTGGTCCCCGTAGTAGCTGGTTGACTCATCTCCATTAGTAGTTCACCCGCTTTCCTAAAAGTTTGAACTGAATCAACGTGATCACCGCAATGATGGCCGTTAATACCACCGACTCAGTGCTAGCAAGACCATAGTTACCATTAAGGAAGGCATCTTGATAAACCCGATAAACTAGAAGATTTGTTGCGTTATTGGGTCCACCAACCGTCATTAAATCAATCAAACCAAAGCTCTTGAAAGCATCGATCAACGTCACAATCAGGACAAAAAATAACGTTGGTGAAATTAATGGCAATGAAATTTTAAAAAACTGTGTCGTTTTACCCACACCAGCAATTTCTGCAGCTTCAAACAAGCTGGCCGGTAACTGCTGCAGCGCACCAAATAAAATCAGGAAGGTGAAACCTAGATTCATCCAGACCGTTGTCATAATAACGGCTAGTAGTGCAAAATGTGGGTCGGCCAACCAGTTAATTTCCGGTAAATGCAACGCCTGTGATATCTGGGCAAATACCCCGACTGATGGGTTAAAGGCAAATAGCCAAAAAATAGCGGCAACTGAAACTGAGATTCCCATTGTGGAAGAAAAAATCGTCCGGAAGAACCGAATCCCTCGTAGTCGTTGCTGAGCTGCAACAGCTAATAACATCCCCAGAATAATCGTCAGAACTGAGACCGCTATGACGTACATCAAGGTAGCACCCAAACTGGATAGATAGGCTGGATTGTTAAAAAGGCTCATATAATTATTTAGGCCAACAAAGACACTGGCATGGCCCAAATTATCCGTTAGAAACAAGCTGAGATAGAGGGTCTTAATCATCGGCCAGAAAACAAAGACAGACAAAATCAGTAACGACGGCCCAAGAAATATGGCCACATAAAGATTGTCCTTACTCCATTGAGCAGTTGTGGACAAGCGAACTGGCGCTGACTGTGCACCTGGATCCTTTGAATTAGAATTCCGTGGCAGCGACTGTAGCATCGTTTACGTCCCCCCTTTGACTCGCAATCAGTTCTTTGGAGTTCATATCAAATACGTCAAACTCCTTCACACCCACAATTCTGATTAAATCGTCTGCAGCCACCTGCAGTTGACTGTCAGCAACAATACGGAACCTTTGCGAATCGTTCAGAACCGCAGTAATGACCGATTGATCTCCTAAGTACGAAACCGTGACCACTCGTGCATTCGCTTGTTGGGGTCCAATTTTAATTTGAATATCTGCTGGTCGAATCCCCACAAGAACCTTACTATCGTTGAGCCTCATTTGGGTCAATGGCAAGCGTAATACCGAGTCAACTATTAGGTCATGCCCAACTACATCCGCCTTCAATAAATTGATCTGCGGCGTGCCAAAGAATTGTGCTACAAAAGCATTTTGAGGATGCTGATACAAATTAACGGGTGTATCAACTTGTTGGACCTTTTTATCATTCAACACCAATACACGGTCCGCCATGGTCATTGCTTCAACTTGGTCATGAGTGACATAAATGACCGTTAAACCTAGACTTCGCTGCAGCTGTTTTAATTCGACACGCATTTTGGCACGTAATTGCGCATCCAAGTTAGATAACGGTTCATCCATTAAACAAATTTTTGCTTCACTGGCAATTGCTCTTGCTAAAGCTACTCGTTGCCGCTGACCTCCCGAAAGTTCCTTGGGTTTACGATCCCGAAGTTCGGATAGACTAACCATTGCTAGCGCATCATCAACACGATGTTCAATCTCAGTAGCTGATAATTGACGAGATTTAAGACCAAAGCCAACGTTCTCGGCAACGGTCATGAATGGAAATAGTGCGTAACTTTGAAACACCATGGATAAGTTTCGATCTTTTGGTGGCATTTGATTTGCGACCTTGTCATTGATTAACAACCGACCGCTAGAAATCGATGTTAAACCGGCAATCATTCTTAATAAGGTACTTTTACCGCAACCGGATGGACCAACGATAACGAAAAACTCACCATCGTTGATCTGAACGGCAACATCTTTGAGAACTGGTTGATTACTTCCTTCATACGTTTTTGACAGTTGCTCTAATGTAATTGTCAATCCCTTTCACCTGCTCAAATAAGTTTAGTAGTGGCATTACACTACAACGCTAAGTGTAAAGAATATTCTTATCGTTTCCGTATGGATTACGTATCGAATGTGTAAAGGTCTGGACAGGCAGATAAAGATACACGTTAACTTTCTCTAGCAAATGACATTAGAGCTACTATTTTAGCCGTAGGTCGCCAGCGTCTCCATCTGCTGTGTCGGTGGTGTTAGGGCGTTTCGCCCTTACAGCACGGGACGACATTTAAGACGCGCGTTCTTTGCGTGGCTTAGATGCGAGGCGAAAGACCTTGGCTTTCGCCGGTCCCCACAGCGATGGAGACGCTGGGGGCCGAAGGCGGACCCATCAGCTTTTTTACTCTAGCTGTAATGCACCACTGTTACATTGCCAAAACGCGCAAAAAAAGGCAACGCCCGGCCATATAAGAAGAACCCCACACAGTCCAAAATCAGACGCATCACTGTTACATTGCCAAAACGCGCAAAAAAAGGCAACGCCCGGCCATATAAGAAGAACCCCCACACAGTCCAAAACCAGACGCATCACTGTTACATTGCCGAAACGCGCAAAAAAAGGCAACGCCCGGCCATATAAGCAAAGGCCCCCACACAGTCCAAAACCAGACTGTATGGGGGCCTTTGCTTATATTCTGGGCGTTAACCGCCTTTTTTTACGCTCTCTACTTTTCTACACCTTTCCCATCATACTCATCGATCATAATCTGACGCAATTCACCGATCAATGGTTCTTTAGGGTTGGCAGTTGTACATTGGTCTTCGTATGCTAATTCGGCTAATTTATCAACCGTTTCGTCGAAGTGCTTCTTATCAACGCCGTTAGCTTTCAAACTCAAGGTAACGTCCACTGAGTGAGCTAATTCAATAATCTTGTTAACCAAGGCTTCCTTGAGTTCTTCCTTATTCTTACCAGTTAAACCAATGTATCTGGCAATTTCAGCGTAGTCCTCATCCGCACGGAAGTATTCGTACTTAGGCCAAGTGGTCAGCTTACGAGGTTCCTTAAAGTTGTACCGGATAACGTGTGGCAAAGTGATGGCAATTGCTAAACCATGAGGGAGTCCGAACTCACCACCAAGTTTGTGGGCAATCGAGTGGTTAACACCTAAGAAGGCGTTAGCGAAAGCCATACCAGCAATGGTAGCTGCGTTATGCATTTCTTCGCGGGCTTGTAAATCACCGTTGTATGAAGCCGTTAAGTTTTCGAAGACTAACTTAATCGCTTGCAGTGACCATGGACGGGTGTAATCTGATGCCATGTTTGAAACGAATGATTCAATAGCATGGGTCAAAACATCCAAACCGGCGTATGAAATGGTCTTCTTTGGCAGGCTTTCGATGAATTGTGAGTCCACAATGGCAACGTCTGGGGTCAATGCATAGTCAGCTAATGGGTACTTAACGTGGGTCTTAGCATCCGTAATAACGGCAAATGGTGTCACTTCTGAACCAGTACCTGAAGTAGTTGGAATGGCAACGAATTGTGCTTTAGTTGCTTTTTCAAACTGGTAAGTTCGCTTCCGAATGTCCAAGAACTTCTGCTTTGCACCGAAGAAGCTTGCATCTGGATGCTCGTAGAATAACCACATGCACTTAGCAGCATCCATTGGAGAACCGCCACCTAATGCGATGATCGTATCAGGCTGGAAGTTCTTCATTTGAGCATAACCCTTTTCAACCGTATCAGTTGTTGGGTCTGACTCCATTACTGAGAAGAGTTGATATTCAAAGCCGTCTGGACGACGCTTCAGTTCGCCAAGTACCTTGTCAACGTAGCCAAGTGAAATCATGGCTGGGTCAGCAACAATGAAGGCTTTCTTAATACCAGGCATATCGCCAAGGTAACGTACAGATGTCTTTTCAAAGTAAACTCGAGGTAATTTAATCCATTGCATATTATTCCGCCGCTTTGCGATTGTTTTAATGTTTAAAAGGTCAAACGATGAAACGTTGTGTGAAACCGAGTTCTTGCCCCATGAACCAGTACCAAGAGTTAATGAAGGAATCATTTCGTTGTAAAGGTTACCAATACCACCAAGAGCTGATGGGGTGTTCACCAATACACGACTAGCCTTCATCTTGATGCCGTATTCCGTAGCAAGGTCTTCATCCAAGGTGTGAATGGCTGCGGTATGACCGAGGCCACCGAAGTGAAGTAAGTCGTTAGCAATCTTGAAACCTTCTTCATGGTTGGCTGACTTGTAAACGGAGATCACTGGGCAAAGTTTTTCAGCTGAGAGCCAGTTGTCTGGGCCAACAGTGTTTAATTCAGCAGCTAAAACTTTAGTGTCTTCGGGAACTTCAATCCCGGCTAATTTAGCAATATTGACGGCTGACATACCAGCGATTGGCCCTTTAACACCGCCACGCTTTGGATCGTACATGGCATCTGCTAAAGCTTTTTGTTCAGACTTCTTAATGAAGAAGACTTTACGATCCTTCATTTCCTTCTTAACGGCATCGTAAATGTCGGTGTCAATAATGATACTGTTTTCAGTGGCACAAACCATCCCATTATCAAAGGTCTTAGAAAGAACGATATCGTTGACTGCACGTTTGATGTTAGCAGTCTTTTCAATGTAAGCAGGACCGTTACCAGGACCAACGCCTAAAGCAGGCTTCCCAGTTGAGTAAGCAGCCTTAACCATGCCGGGACCACCAGTAGCAAGTACTGAGGCAACTTGTGGGTGGTTCATCAAAGCAGTGGTTGCTTCAAGGCTTGGTTCTTCGATCCACTGAATCACACCTTCAGGAGCACCGGCTGCAATAGCGGCGTCACGGACCACTTTGGCAGCTTCTACAGAACACTTCTGCGCTTGTGGATGGAAGGCAAAGATAATTGGGTTACGCGTCTTAACGGCAATTAATGACTTGAACATAGTCGTAGAAGTTGGGTTAGTCACCGGTGTCACACCAGCTAAAATACCAAGTGGTTCTGCAACTTTGATTAATTGACGTTCCTTATCATCTTCAATGATACCAACAGTTTTATCATTTTTAATGCTGTGCCAAATTTCTTCAGTGGCAAACATGTTTTTAATCGCTTTATCTTCCCAAACACCACGACCAGTTTCGTCCACAGCTAGTTTAGCTAACCGCATATGTTGGTCCAAACCGGCGATTGCCATTTGGTGCACAATGTGGTCGACTTTTTTCTGATCAAAATTATCCATTCCACACAGAGCATCGTGTGCTTTATTAACTAATTCATCAATCTGATCATTGATGCTAACAGGCTTTTTAGGCTTTTCATTGTTTGATTTTGAATTCATTTCTTTTAACATTCTTAACCCTCCATCATGAAAATACTGGCTAATTTCTTTGTTATCTCTTTCACAAAGACTATAATATCATACTTTTTTTAAATGTAAATAGCCAAAATAAATTTATTTTTTTACGTTTTCTGCTTAATTTTTTCCTTGTTCCACCAGTATATACAAGTGTTTTCACTGATTTACTAGCAATGTAAGCGGTTAAATATATAGTTTGTGAAATAAAATACTATAAGGCAATAAAGTGAAATTTTTCCTGAAAATAATTTTCTTTCTCTTCTGGATCCGATGATACCGGCATTTCAGAGCAAAATAAAAAAAGTTCCGCAAAAACGGGACTTTTTTAGAAATTATTTCACTTTTTTAATGGGTTTGATTGGCTTTTGAATCATCCGCAGCAACTGCTCTGATTGGATTCGGTTTAAAATCGTATCTGCAGCAACCTGCATCAGCTTATCGTTCAAGGTTTTAGCTGGTGCTTCCGGCTGCCCTTGACCTAAATTCTTTAGTGCGTTGTTCAAAACATCGATGAAATTATCGTAGGCCTGCTTAGGGAAGTCCCCCGCCGTCACTTGATCGATTCCATGACGAATCGTTTCGGTTGAAAAGAGCGGCTTCAATAGCCCAATCAACAATAAATCAGCTAACTGCATGGTCTGGTATTTCTTTTTGACTGGTGCAATAATCACCTGGTGTTTAACGTAATTATTGATCATTGCTGGTGTGATTGGTTCAACACCTAGCTGACCAATGGCGTCATTAACAAAGGCCACGACCTGGTCCATATACAAATCAAACTTGGGTAATTCACTCCAATGCGGTAACTTAACCTGACGAATCTGAGCTTCCCAGCGATTATATTGATCGAATTCTGCCATTTTAGCCACTCCCTTATATAGTATATTCAACTACTTTATAATTATTGTAGCACGTTTACCTAGTTTTATAAACTAGATATTAAAAGAGTTAAAGAAAGCCCGCTGGTTAATCTCACCGCGGACCTAGAATTATCGGATTAACGCCAATTTATTCGCGCTAGTATTCGTTTGCCAACCACTTCTTGAACAAGATAAAAGAAGGGGTAGATGCTGGCTAACAGTGGCAGGTAAAACAGTGCCATCTGCCAGTTGAAGATACCTTCCAAAGAAAACAGTTTGCCAAAGAAAATAAAAATCAAGGCGAAACACCCTGCCATCAATAGCACTAATGCAAGTTTTAGCCGATTAAGCGGTCTGGCAACCATCAATAAAGCCACCAAACAAACGGCGCCGGTTAACAGTACTGAAAGCGTCGAAGTCTCGGTGTAATTTAAATTGAACTGAACGCCACCCACCAGATCTATCACTAGAATATAGGCCACCACGCAAATAGCAGCGGGTGCTGCAATCACCATTACTTGTTTCATAAACTGTCCCGATATTCGTTGATAATTCGGCTCCAGTGCCAATACGAAGGTGGGAATGCCCACCGTTAAGACTGAAATCGGTGTTAGCTGGATTGGCTGGAAGGGATATCCATTTCGCATAAAAATAAAAATGATACTTAATGCCACGGAATACATCGTTTTGATTAAAAATAGGGACGCCACCCGTTCAATGTTATTTACCACTCGCCGACCCTCATTCAGCACGTTGAGCATGGCATCAAAATTTGAATCAACCAGAACGAAATCGGCAATACTTTTAGCCGCTTCACTGCCACTAGCCATGGCGATACCGCAATCAGCCTGTCGTAACGCCAAAATATCGTTCACACCGTCACCCGTCATCGCAACTGAATGCCCTGCCCGTTGCCAGGCCATGACTAACTGCTTCTTCTGTGTAGGAGTAACGCGGCCAAAAACGGTATATTTAGCGACTAACCGATCATAATCAATGTCACCCTCTAAGCTGCTCATATCAATTAATTGCGCCCAGTTCTTGATACCGGCACGTGACGCAATATTGGCCACGGTCGTTGGGTTATCGCCGGAAATAACTTTCAAGGCAACATCCTGATTCTGAAAATAACGAAAGGTCTCAACAGCGTTTTCGCGAATCTCATCCTCAATTAGGATTAGGCCAAGTACCGTGACATTGCCTAGATCATCAGCATTCATTTCAGTAGTCTGGGCAATGCAAAGCACCCGATACCCTTCCGCAGCGTATCCTTCGATCTGCTTTGCCAAATTGGCCGGTACCTGTTTGAGAACAAACTCTGGTGCGCCAATGACGTAGTTACCCTGTTGAACACTGACACCGCTCCACTTCCGAGCCGAAGAGAACGGCACCACTTTTGTCGGCTGCCATTCCGGATTAGTTAAAGCGCTATTCAACGCACGGGCAGTTTCGTTATCGTCCCCAATGGCGTTAATGGTACCGCCAATAATCAGTTTCACCTGATCTAGAGATTGCTGATGCAAAGGCACAATTTTACTCAACTGAAGTTTGCCACTCGTGATGGTCCCCGTCTTATCTAGTCCCAGAACATCAACTCGGGCCAAGCCTTCGATAGCTGGTAGCTCTCGGACCAATACACGGTGCCGGGCAAGATTCATTGCTGAAACTGCCAGAGAAACTGACGTCAACAAGACTAGGCCTTCGGGAATCATGCCAATCATGGCAGCTGTTGTCCCTAAAATAGCTTGGTTAATACTGCTGTGGTTTAATAGACGCGAAATAAAGAGGACAGTGCCCAGCGGTACGATCACAACGGTCAGAATTTTAATAATCCGATTAATGGTATTCAGCAGCTGACTATTAGTACTTTCGCCTGACTGAACTTCGCCTGACATAGTATTGATAAAACTCTTTGCCCCAACATGGGTTGCTCGGACTACGGCTTGGCCACTGACCAGAAAGCTGCCGGAAATCACCGAATCACCAGTCGTCTTAGCAATCGGTGTTGCTTCACCGGTAATTTGTGATTCATCCACTTCAATACCCTTAGTCTCTAAAATCAGGCCATCAACTGGCAGCTGGTCACCCCGGTGCATCACCAGCAGATCATCTTGAACGATTGCATCTTGGCGAAGCTCCACTGTTCCACTAGCCCGTTTAACCTCATAAGTGGATTCAGATAACAGACTCATTTTATCGATTTGACGCTTAGAGCGAATTTCCTGGAAGATGCCGATAGCCGTATTCACGATGGCAACCCCTAAAAACAGCTCGTTTTTATAACTGCCTGTAATCAGCACCAAAGCACCGAGAACCAAGTTAATCAGATTAAACCAAGTCAGTAAGTTGTCTCGGAAAATGGCCTTAATTGAACGCGTTAGTGACGGTGCTGGTTCGTTTTGCCGTCCAGTATCGATTCGCTGTTGCACTTGTTTAGCTGTTAAGCCTTGTGAAATCGGCATGTTCCAAACCACCTTCCATATCTCTTGCTAACATTGTACAAAATTTACAAGCAACTTGGGCTAATCTACCGATTTCTTTAAAGAAAAGCCAATATTTGTAAGCGCTTTTGCTATAATAAAAGAGAAGACTATCAGAGAAGGAGCACCAATTCATGGCTGAAACGACGATTAAACTGGCTGATGGCAATGAAATGCCACTGGTTGGCTTCGGAACTTACTTAATTAATACACAAGAGTTGATGGATACGTCCATCAAAACCGCGTTTGACGCTGGTTACCGGTTGTTTGACACCGCCCAGCTTTACCGAAACGAGGATTTTCTAGGACAGACATTAGTCAACCTGCAGATTCCCCGCGACCAGGTCTTTATCACTTCAAAAATTGCTGAAATAAGCCAAGGATACGAGAATACGATTAAAAGTATTGATGGCTCACTAGAACGGTTAAAGACTAACTACCTTGATCTATTATTAGTCCACTGGCCGGTACAGGAATATTTCTTCGATACTTGGCGAGCATTGGAAAAACTTAAAGCCGATGGAAAAGTAAAATCAATTGGGGTTTCTAACTTTAGCGTCGCACACCTAGAGCTATTAAAGACTCAGGCAAAGGAAATGCCCGTCGTTAACCAAGTTGAACGGCACCCTTACTTGAACCAGCGGGCATTGGTGGCATTTGATAAAGCGCAAAATATCGTGACACAGGCGTGGAGTCCACTGGGACGCGGTGTAACACTCGATAACGAAATGCTAAAGAAAATGGCGGATCACCACCACGTTTCAGTTGCGCAGCTCATTTTAAAGTGGCACCTGCAAAATGGCGTAGCAGTCATCCCAAAGTCTAAAACACCCAGTCGAATTATTGAGAACCATCAGCTGGACTTTGAGCTATCTGAGGATGAAAGTGGCATGATTGATTTACTGAACCGCAATCAACGAACTGGCGATGATCCTGAAATTGTTTATGAAACTGGTAAACAATACAAGGTTTACAAGAAATAGACAGAAAAAAGCGTACCGAAAATTTTCGGTACGCTTTTTTAGTGGATGCAATCAAATCATGTTCAGTGATTAGTCAATCGCAATGTGATGACTATCTTGCTTATCTTCAGTCATCTTTGGCAGAGTCAGTTTAAGGATGCCGCCATCATAGGTTGCCTTGACGTTATCTTCATCAACTCCTGGCAGATAGAAGCTGCGGGTAACGTTGCTTGAGCTGCGTTCTTGACGGAGAACACGGCCCTTTTCATCCTTGTCTTCTTTATCCAAATTGTGAACGGCATTGATCCGTAACGTGTTGTCACGATAATCAATGTGAATACCATCCTTCTTGAAGCCAGGTAGTTCAGCGGCTACTTCATAACTCTTGTCATTTTCTTTAATATCGGTTTTCATATCATCACTGCCGAAGAATTTCTGACCAAAGTTACCAAAATCGTTGAAGAAGTTCATTGGATCCAAATCGTTAAAGTTTCTGTTTGCTAAATAGTTAGTCATAGTGAAAAACCCCTTTCAGAATTTTAAACTAAGGTTAGTGGACATGTGGTTCTTATCTCCTTACCAACCTTACATTGTCTATATTAGTCAGTATTGGTCAGGAATGCAAGAAATTAGCACTCGAATATTGAGAGTGCTAATTCCTTTTCTTTTCAGTTCATAAAAAAAGAAGCAAAAATACCGCTAAATAGGTATTTTACGCTTCTTCTAAACAAAACAATTTACTGATTAGCAAACAACTTTTCTTTTAATACATTGAATTCATCAGCTGACGGATAAGACTTCTGTGTACCTTTACGTGTCACAGTCACACCAGCGTATTCATTTGCGTGACGAATAGCATCATCAACGGAATCACCAGCAGCAACATAGTGAGCAAATGATCCTATAAATGAATCGCCAGCACCAGTAGTATCCGTGGCTTTAACATGCATGGCTGGGATAACTTCACTGTGTTGCTTGTTAACCCACAGTACTCCCTTAGAACCAAGTGTGACAATCATGTTCTTAACACCCATGTCAATCATCTTTTGAGCAGCCTTTTTGATTTGTTCCATTGTATCAACCGGCATTTTAGTTAATGAAGACAATTCAGTTTCGTTTGGCGCAAAATAGTCTACTCGACGAGCATAATCAATGTCTAAGTCCTTATTGGCTGGTGCTGGGTTAAGTAATACCGGCACACCATACTGATTAGCCAGTTCAATGGCGCGATAATCAGTTTCCAAAGGTATTTCTTGCTGCAACACAATGATTTTAGCTTCTTTGATGTAATTTTCGTACTTTTCTAGAACAGCCGGAGTAAGTTCGTTGTTCGCACCCTTGACGATGATGATCCGATTATCAGAAGTCGGATCAACAAAGATTGGCGCAACACCGCTATTAGCCTTGCCAATACCGATAGTTGACGTATCAATTCCAACATTCTTGTAGTTTTGAAGTTGCATCTTGCCGAAATCATCACTACCAAGCATAGTAACAAAAGAAACGCTCGAACCTAGTCTAGCAGCCGCAACTGCTTGATTGGCACCTTTGCCACCGCAACCCATTTCAAAGCTAGGTGCAGCAATCGTTTCACCTTCAACCGGCATCCGATCAACATAAGTGATTAGATCGACCATGTTTGAACCAATTACCAATACATCAGGTTTAGCCATTTTCGTCACTCCTCTTAATTTTCTAGTCCAGTTGTAACCTTAAAGCTACGACTCTCTTGTGCCTTCAATGAAATTAAAGTTCCTGCCTTTTTAGCAGCTGAGAATCCTTCTGGGGTACTTGTACCAGGAATAGCAAACGCATCAACTTGTTGATCCGCATTATACAAAATCCAGCGGGTTGCAATTGGGAATTCACTAGTATCAAACTTCGTTAAGAAGTTTTTACCGTGACCAATATCAACACGGAATTCTGCTTCAGGTGTGATTTTACTCAAGTCTTTTGAGAAGAAGACGATTTCCGGATCATAGTGATCAGGATCATCCAATTTATTGATGAGTTTGCCTGAAGCTTTCAACGCATCGTTATACTTGGTCCATTCTGGTGTTGGGTGGACATGACTTGGAATGGTCTGCCGTAACTGGAAGTCCTCATCTGGAATATTTGAACTCATCTTGGCATTATCTACATAGGCATAATTCATGTGGCATAAATACTGCAATGGCATTGGCTGATAATGAGATAAATTAGTGACTTTCTGCCGAATATCGAACAGCCCACTGTCTTTATGCATGGTTACAGAAGGTTCTGCCAAATAGTGATAACCAAAACCTTTAACGTATTCATAATCACTGTGAATCGTCATTTCACCATCTGCCAAGGTGATGTAGGAATGATCCATTTCACTGGTAGGGAATTCACCATGCAGCTGATAATTATCCTCTGGCCCTGGTGTCCCGTTAGCCAATAGCCCTGAAGTGAACTGGAAACACCCATAAGTATCAGCAATACCTGGACCTGGCAATGGTTGTTTGAACATATCCTTCATCTTCAATGAAACATCATCGAAAATAGCATCCCAAATAATCAATCCATGAAATGGTAACAAGGTCAAATGACCACGTGAATTTTCAACGTTCATTGCTTCAATTCCCGAAGGATAGGTAAAGGTGGTCACCTTAAAGTCGTCATCTTTGTATAATTCAAATTCTGCTTTGCTAAACATGTCATGACTTAAATTGAATTTTTTCAAAATTGACACTCCTTATAGTTCAAAAACGATTGCCTAAGAACTTCGAGTAACCGCTTTCATTTATTCTCTTAAAATAAATGGCTCATTAGCCATTTATTCCAATACTCTATTGGAAACTACATTACTTTCCAATAATCTTCATGCTTGCACTAGTTCCCAAACGAGTAGCACCTGCATCAATCATGGCTTTAGCATCATCCGCTGTGTGAATACCACCAGCAGCTTTGATGGCAATCTTATCGCCAACAGCTTGCTTCATGATTTTAACGTCTTCAACTTTTGCTCCACTAGTCGAGAATCCGGTTGATGTCTTAACAAAGTCTGCCTTGGCATCGGCAACGATTTCAGAAGCTTTAGCGGTTTCCTCTGGCGTCAGCAAAGCATTCTCAATAATGACTTTGACAATCTTGTTATTATCATGGCCGACTTTAACGACTGCCTTGATATCATTCTCAACAGCATCGTAATTCTGACCTTTGAATTCACCGATATTCATCACCATATCAATTTCATCAGCACCATCAGAAATAGCTTGATTGGCCTCTGCAACTTTGATTGCGGTTGTATTAGCCCCTAGAGGAAAACCGATTACAGTTGCAGTTTTAACATTGGTACCGCTTACTTTTTCATGTACATAAGAAACCCAGTAGGGATTAATCATAACCGAAACAAACTTATTATCAACTGCTTCTTTAATAACTCGATCAACATCAGACTTAGTCGCTTCTGGCGCTAACAATGTATGATCAATATATTCATTCAAATTCATAAAACATCCATCTACCCTTCAATGTCGTTTTTCTAACTACAACTTTAAGGTAACATTATTTTTTACAAATGTAAACGCATTCAATGAAATTATGTAAAACTAATTTCGTTATGCTATACTTACCCTAAAATTACAGATTAGAGATGTTCATATGGTAACTAACAGTACTGAGAAAAAAATTAATCAGCTCGTTAAGATTAGTAAGTATCATTATATTGACGGACTTAGCCAAGTTGAAATAGCTAAAAAACTTCACTTGTCCAGACCGACGATTTCACGTGCGTTACAGACAGCAAAGGAAACTGGATTAGTCCAAATTAAGATTAATGATCCTCTCACCAGCACCGCCACACTGCAAAAACAGTTGAAGGAAAAATATGATTTAAAAGATGTCATCATTTCCACTGATACTAATGATGATGAGAACATCATTACTCAGAAACTTGGTGAAAAAGCTGCAGAGTATTTAAATACTATCGTTCAAGACAACGATACCGTTGGCATCAGTTGGGGCAATACACTTCATGCGGTAGCCATTCATTTAAAACCTTCCGACAAGCAAAATGTTAGCATTGTCCATTTAAAAGGAAGTATGGCAAATGCTGGTCATGACAACTTCTCAGCAGACATCACAACCCGTTTTAGTAGAGCTTTCCATACTGATGCATTGATTCTGCCTCTACCAGTAATTTTTGACCGACCTCAAATCAAATCAATCGTGATCAAAGACCGCTTTATTGCTGATACACTTCAAAAAGGTTACGACGCTAACATTGCTATTTACACTGTGGGGACCACTCGACCTACCGCTATGCTCTTTAACCTAGGATACCTCACAGAAGCTGAAATATCGTATTTGCGTAAGCATTCTGTTGGCGACATTGATTCCCACTTTGTTGACGAAAATGCTCAAATTGTTGACCAATCCTTAGATGACCGAACCGTAGCAATTTCGCTGGCACAATTGCAAAAAAAGACATATTCCATCCTTGTTGCAGGTGGTGAAGCTAAAATCGCACCAATGAAAGTAGCTTTAAGGGCTCACTATGCCAACGTGCTAATCACCGATATAGACTCAGCACAAGCATTACTACTAACTTAAATGATAATTTTTAAACAAAAAGTGACCTGCTAATTCCTTAGTAGGTCACTTTTGACATCAAAATAAATTACTACAAAGGAATCTTTAATTCCTAAATTACTTCAAGGCACCAGCCTTGGCATCAATACGATGTTCTGACCAGAAGTAACCTGTAATGACGGCAAAGCAGATAGCTGGAACGATAAATGAGAACTGCATTGAACCAGTCATATCAGAAACAATACCTTGAATCAGTGGAATAACCGCACCACCAATAAGAGACATAACAATTAAAGCACCACCAGTTTCGGTGTATTTCTTTTCAGTAATCGTATCCAAAGTATGTGAGTAAATGGTAGGCCATTCAGGACCGAAGAAGAAACTGGTTGCAATCGCTGCGTAAACAGCGGTTACGTTTGGAATGGTAAATGTAATAACCAAAGATACAAATCCCAAAAGTGAGAACCAGGTCAGGACTCCAGTACTTGAAAAACGACTCATAAATGAGTTAGCAATCAATTTACCAACGAACCAAGCAACGTAACTCCATACCATGAAGGTAGAAGCGGCACTGTCAGAGATATTCATCAAGTTAAGTGCTAACCGAATAGTGAATGACCAAACAGTGGTTTGCATACCGGCGTAGACAAATTGTGCACCGACACCCTTCATGAAACGACCGTTAGTTAGCAAGTATTTGATTGATTCACCTAAGCTAGGTTGTTCTTCAACGGCTTTTTCAGCTTCTTGGTTAGTCGCCTTTGAACGTGGCATTGGTGTAACAGCCAAAACAATCAGCATAACAACTAGGACGATCAGGATGTACTTGTATGGTCGTAGGGTCATTTGAAGCATCTTTTCACCATAGGCAATACGTTCTGCACCATGCATACCAGCCATCTTATCTGACAAGTTACCGACCTTACCAAAGATCAGGTACTTACCAAGTAAAATACCAGCAATATCACCTAGTGGAACCAAGGTTTGTGAGATGTTCAACCGAATCGTGGAATACTTTTTCGGTCCGAGCATTGAACTGTAAGTATCACATGAGGTTTCCAAGAAACTTAAACCAATCGCAATCGCGAAGATAGCGACTAAGAACATACTATAAGTTGCAACTTGAGATGCAGGGAAGAACAGCGCACAACCAATAATGTAAAAAATCAAACCGGTCATAATAGCAAATTTGTATGTGTTCTTCTTAATAACAAGTGAAGCCGGAATAGCAATTAAGAAATAACCACCATAGAAAGCACTTTGAACAAAGGCGGTCGAAGCATCGTTCAAAGAGAAAACGGTCTTGAACTGAGTAATTAAAATATCGTTCAAACTAGCGGCCATGCCCCAAAGTGGGAAAATCAGTGAAACAACAATGAACTGAAAAATTGGTGTTTTACTCAAATACCCATCTGATAGCTGTGTCCACCCATGTTTTGATTGGGTTGTTTGCATAATTTTTCGCTCCTTTAAATTAAAAAATACCAAATAACCTGCAAAAAGGTTTTATTAAAACGTTTTACCTTTAAATAAAGAAAATATATCCTAGAACGTTACGCCAGACTCCAAAATGATGTTAGAAAATGGTGTCATCTCACCGGTACGTACAAAGGCATGAGTCTGAGCAAGATCCTTCTTTAACTCTGAATGTGGCATGTACGCGATTTCAACATCTGGTAATAATGCCTTGATTGCTTTCAGCTGATCTGGGTTTTGAGTCTTAATCTCGTCAGCCAAATAAATCTTTTGAACTTCCAGTTCACTTAAAACATTTTTCAAAACGTCAATGAAACTCGGAATCTCTTTGGTTAACGCCAAATCAATCTTTTTAGTTCCCATTGGTACAGGCATACCAGCATCACCAATGCTTAACCAGTCCATGTGTCCCATTCCTGCAATTACCGTAGATAATTCGGAATTAATAACAGTTGTCTTTTTCATAATAGATTTTAGTACCTCCTTGGAATATAATTAAATCATAAGCTAAAACCATTTACTAAAAACACTAAATCAACAACGACTATTACACTAGCACATGTTGAAATCGCTTGCAAGATTTTTTTAAGGAGTTAGTGAATTATGACACATAAAGTGACCATTAAAGAATTGGCCGCAAAAGCCGGTGTATCAGTGACAACAGTCTCTCAAATATTGAACGGAAAAAGTAATCGATTTAGTTCAGACACTATTGCACGAGTACACAAATTACAAGACAAATTAAACTATATTCCAAATTTCAATGCTAGGAACCTAATCTTGAACGAAGCCAAATCTATCGGCGTGGTAGTACCCAATATTGGAAATCCATTCTTCAGTAGTTTTATTGACGGGATTCAAAAAGTTGCTCATGACTTTGACTATCTCCCTTTCAACTTCAGCGGTGATAATGATTCTCAGCTTGAAGAATACTACGTTGAACAGTTAATCGGACGTGGAACCAATGGACTGATCATTGCCAGTTCTTCCATTACCAAAGAAACCATCGATGGTATATTAAAGAAAAATCGAATTCCATATCTGCTAATGGATCAAAACCCATTATCAGATGGCGATCAAATTCGGACTAGCGATGAAACTGGTGGTCACTTGGTTGCCAACTACCTTCTCTCAATGGGGCATAAACGGATTGCAATTGTCGTTCCGGCCGACGCCACAAGCAATATCAGATTACGACTAACAGGGTTTAGAGAGGAAGTTACCAATCAAGGAATGGATCCACAGCAAATCATTACCGTGATCAATTCTCCTTTATCAAAAGCTGGTGGATTTGCAGCCGCTGGAGCTGTTATTGATAGTGAGACCACAGCTGTATTCACCGTAAATGATGAAATGGCTATCGGGTTATACCGTGGTCTAAAAAATAAGGGTATTCATGTTCCAACTGATATTTCAATAATGGGTTATGATGGCATTGACTTAGGAACTTATGTTGAACCAGAACTGACCACCATTCAACAACCAATTTCTCGAATGGGTGAATTAGCAGCCCAACTTTTAATTAATCGAATTCAAAAACCCAATATTGATCGTCAGGTCATTGAGCTGCCTGTAAGACTGATTGAGAGGAAAAGTGTAACGGTACCTAAAAAATAAAAAAGTATTGAAAACGATTTCTAAACGTGTTAGGATTTCTGTTGTTAAATTAATAACAAGCGGAAGTCTAAGTAGTAAAACCTTTTAACGAGATATTACTCATTTAGTTCATTAATCATTACTTAAAGGAGAACCCTTATAATGGCAAACACAGTTACAGTACTCGGAAGTTTAAATGTTGATACAACGTCTAAGATTGAAAAAATTCCACTACCTGGTGAGACTATTTCTAGTTTGAGTCGTAGTAGCGCAGCTGGTGGTAAAGGTGCTAACCAAGCTATTGCTGCAGTTCGTGCGGGTGCTAAAGTTAACTTTATTGGAAAAATTGGTAAAGATGATGCTGGTCACTTTATGATTGATTGCTTAAAAGAAGATCATGTTGATACAACTCATATTACTGAAGATGAAGTGGCCGGTACTGGTGCGGCAACCATTCTATTAGATAAACAGGGTCAAAACAGCATTATCGTTTATGGTGGTGCTAATCAACGGGTAACCGAGGAAGATATTGACGCTGCAGCAGAACAAATAAAAACTTCCGATTTTGTGGTAGCGCAGTTTGAAACACCACAAAAAGCTGCACTAGAAATGTTCAAAATTGCCAAGGATAACGGTGTAACAACTATTTTGAACCCAGCACCCGCGGCTAAAATTCTACCAGAGCTTTTAAAAGTAACTGATGTAATTGTGCCTAATGAAACTGAAAGTGCTACCTTAACTGGAATTGAAGTTACCGATGAGGATTCTATGGTCGCCAACTACCAAGCTTTTAAGAAGATGGGTGTTGCAAACCTGATTATTACCGTTGGCGATAAAGGAGCCTTCTACGCTAACGATAACAGCCATGAATTTTTACCTGCGTTTAAAGTAAAACCAGTTGATACAACCGCCGCTGGTGATACTTTTATCGGCGCATTGAGTTCACAATTAAAGCCTGATTTCAGTAATATGACTGAAGCTATTAACTTCGCTCAACATGCTAGCTCACTTACTGTTCAACGTATGGGTGCAATGCCCTCAATTCCAAAATTAGCTGAAATTCAGGCAGCTGCGGGAAAATAAATCAGAAATCTGAAAGAGACATGATCCACGCTACGAATCATGTCTTTTTTTGTTACAAAAATATTCGTTTTAAGCAATGCAAAGAGGGCCTGACAAATTGTCAGGCCCTCTTTGCATTGCACTAAATTACTTTTGGTCGTAAGCTTCTTGGAATAACTTAACGATATCTTCTTTAGTCCCTTTACGTGGGTTAGAGAAGGCGTTACCATCCTTCAAAGCATTTTCAGCCATCAATTCAAAATCTTCTGGCTTTGCACCGATTGACTTGATTGAACGTGGAATGTTGACATCGTCACACATCTGACGCATTGCTTTGATTGCCAAGTCAGCAGCGTCACGAGTTGATAAACCATCGGTGTTTTCGCCCATGATCTTAGCTAATTCAGCAAACCGTTCTGGGCAAGCTGGGATGTTGTACTTTTCAACGATTGGTAACAGCATTGCGCAGCAAACACCATGAGGAGCATCGTATTGACCACCCAATTGGTGAGCCATAGCATGAACGTAACCTAAGTCAGCGTTGTTGAAGGCCATACCACCAAGCATTTCGGCTTCAACCATCTTGGTACGAGCTTCAAGGTTGTGACCGTTTGAAACAGCTTCACGGAGGCTTTCTTCAACTAATTTGATGGCTTCAACACATTGGCCGTCAGTAATTTCGTTACGGTTGGTTGAAACGTATGGTTCGATAGCTTGAACGAAAGTATCCATACCAGTTGCGGCAGTTAAGCCCTTTGGTACATCTAATTCAAGCATTGGATCATTGAAGGAAACCAATGGTACGTTACGCCATGACACAACAACGAACTTCAGCTTAGTCTCTTCGTTAGTAATTACACAGTGACGAGTCAATTCTGAAGCAGTCCCGGCAGTAGTGTTAACAGCCATCAATGGTGGTAATGGGTTTTCAAGTGTTTCGATACCAGCTAGCTTAGTGATGTCATCACCGTTAGTTAAAATGATACCAGTTCCTTTACCACAATCATGAGAAGAACCACCACCAACAGTGATGATACTGTCACAGTCGTTGTCCAAGTAGAGTTTCTTTGAAGCTTGGATATTACGGATCTTAGGGTTTGGTTCAACACCGTCGAAAACAACGTAATCAACGCCTGCTGCATCCAAAGAAGCTAATGTTTGGGCAACTGGACCGTTTTCCATGCCTTCCAAAACCTTATCAGTAACAACTAAAGGCTTCTTCATGTTCAACATCTTGGCACGGTCACCAATCTTCTTGATAACACCTTTACCAAAGAAGTTAACACTTGGCATTAAGAAATCAAAGTTTTCCTTCATGATCTACACTCCTATTTTTAAATTTATATGTTACACAATTCACTTTAAATATAACACCAATGCAATGTAGTGTAAACGTTTGTTTTTACGCTTAGGTTAATCTTAAAAATTGCCACTGTTCTCTATATACTAGTAATTTAGCGTCTTTAATAGACAAGTTTCACAAGTTTGCACAGATTAAAATTGGTGACTTTGACAGTCTTAAAATATATTATTTTCACAAATGCTACTAAACTTTAGAACCTGCCCATCACACCTCTGATTTAATTAAAATCGATTATTCTAACTGGGAATATTTCCACTATCGTTATTTTGCATAAAAATTATCATTTATCTCTAAAATTAACAAGAATGAAACAGCTTTCAATGTTAGAATTAAGGTATTAATTATTGGAGGTAGTCACATGAAGATCAATTCGAAAGTAGCCATTTTGACCACATCTTTAGCAACTTTATTCATTTTTGGTGGTGTTTCGCAACACACGGTTGCACATGCTGCAACTTTCCAAAAAGCTTCAAGCAAAACCATTAAGTCTAAGACTAGCACAACTTACAATTATGCTAAGAAAATGCTGGCTAAAAACAAGAACGGTTTTGATTCCAATGCAGCAGCCATTTTCAGCAAAAAAGCTTACCCCGCTTCTGGTGCGGCCGATGGATACTCAGACTTTCTGTTGGGCTTAAAAGCTAATGGTTACAAGTTTACCAGTGCACAGAAATCACTGATTCGCAAAAACTTGGTGCTTAAATCAAATACTGACCCAGCCATCCTGTCTAAAGCCATTGTTGGCTTGAAGAGTATTGGTTATAATCCAGCAAAATATCGTCCATACGGCAGTAAAAAAGACGTTAATCTTGTGGATCAGCTCTACAAATCAAAGATCAGTTCACAAACTACCAGTACCCTTAGCCAAGTTCTGATTGCCTTATCAACAGGTAATTACAGTCGGCCAAAGAACGCAACATTCAGCAAAACCAGTTTAGCTAACAGTTTGGCTAAATTACAACAAAGCAACAACGGTTGGGCATATGATAACAAACTTGCCGACGTTGATACGGATACTAGTGCAATGGCAGTCACTGCCCTAGCCCGAGCCAAATCATCCGCTAAAACGGTTAAAACAAGCTTGTCTAAAGGACAAGCCTTCGTAAGGTCACAGGCATCAACAAACGGTGCTTACGGCTACAACTACCTCGGAAAGACTTATCTTAATGCTAATTCAACTGCAGAGGCCATCATTGCCTTTTCAGTAAGATCAAGTACAAACAAATACATGAACAGTGTGGCATCTCAAAAAGCACAGACCGCATCACCAATGGTTGCAATGTTGGGTTACATTAACCATGATGGTACCATCAAAGGATCTTCAAGTGCCGTATATGGTGTCGGTCAAGTTAACTTAGCACTTGCTTCATACAAGAGTCCGCAACTGCACCGGTCAGTTTACACAATTAAATAAAATCTAGAGTGTGTGACAAAACTCGGTAGATTCCAGAATTTAACGTAAATAAGGCTTATTCCGACGAACTTTTCGGGATAAGCCTTATTTGCGTTAAATGGCCGGAATCTGAGTTTTGGCGCATGATTAGACTATGTTGAAGGATTAAGTACAGTGATACCTAATTTCGGTTAACGTATTAATTGTAATACTTGCCAATTATAGACTTACACAGTCGTTTTTTGTCCATCCAATTATTTATTCCAAGTATCAACTGAAAAATGCCGATTTGTATAATTGATGCACGTATAGTTTCCCTGAGTCAGTTGAATCTCCCAAAAGGGCTTTTCAGGGAATAAATCATGCATGATCACTCGAATCGTCCCCAGATGAGTCACCAGCGCTACCGAACTATTATCGAGTGTGTGATCGACTAATGCTCGAAAGCCCGATTTAATCCGGTTCTCATGTTTCACGTATGGTTCAGAAGCAGGCGGTGTATAGCCAAAGGGATCAGCTAACCAACGTTCCCATTCAACCGGAAACTTGGCCTGAATTTGATCGGCATCTAAACCTTCCCATTCGCCAAATCCCCATTCATCTAAAAAATGAGCCACTTCATATTGTCGATTAGGGAAGATCAGTTCCGCTGCTTGATGAGTTCGTATACGACTGCTGACCAGAATCTTGTCGATTGCTCGCCCCTTAAATTTAGTATGAACAAGCTCACACTGTTTTTGACCGGTCTGATTAATGGAAACATCATCCGTACCATAGAATTTCCGTTGCACGTTGTAATCAGTTTCTCCGTGCCGAATGAAATACAGTTTCATAACCCTTTTCACCACCTTAATATGAGATTACCTATTCACAAAGGGCCCAATTCACCGTAGAATTGAGCCCTTTAATTCGTTTAAATTATTGCCCCGACAACTAAAAACTTTGCCGGTCAATTTCCTGCTGGACATTAGCCAAACCGTACTTGTATTTAAATCGAATAATAATTTTATACCACGATTTGTAGAAAAAGAACAATAAAACAGCGGTGGTAATCCCATGGGTTAGATCAAAGTAAAAGCTGGTGGCAAAAGCCGCTATGAACGTTTTGATGTTTAAAGGCTGAACATAAACCATGGCATACCAAAGATCCATGATCCAACCAAATAAAAAGCCATAGAAAACGCCAAGTACCGCTAAGAACTTTCGGTTATGCGCCCACTTAAAGTTCCGGATCAACCCAGCGGAAATTCCCATCAATCCCCAAGCAAACATTTGCCATGGTGTCCAAGGGCCTTGACCCAAAAATAGGTTAGAGACCAAAGCTGACGTTGAACCCACGATAAAGCCAGCCTCAGGTCCCAAAGTCAGCCCCGTCATGACCACCACGAAACTGGTGGGTTTCACGCCAGGTATCGCAGCCATAGCAACTCTCCCTAAAGCAGCAATCGTCGCTAAAACCGCTAAAAAGACAATTTCTCTGGCTTCCGAGTTCCGAGTTTCGAAGTGCCAATAAAATGGCAGCATACTGGCCACCAGGCAGATTAGACTCAGCAAAAGGTAGTGCTGATCACCGTTAAAAAAAGTGATCCATACTAGCGCAACAATAAAGATTGCGATTGAAACAAAGTACCCACTACGGTGCTTAATTTTATCAACAAAATTATTCAAGGCGTGACCTCCCCCCGTTGAATCACTTTAGGTAGCTGATAGCGCAACATTCGGTTAACCGTGGTCGTGTAGAAAAAGTTATCCGCAAAGAATTGATGCGGCTCCGCTTGAGCAACAAGTTTGCCATCAAACAGCAACGCGCATTGAGTGGCGAACTGAGCGCTAAAATTCATATCATGGCTCACCATTACAACGGTCAGTTCCTGTTCTACTTGCAGTTTCTCTAAAATATTACCTAATTCTTGGCGCCGAATGGGATCCAACCCCTTCGTTGGTTCATCCATAAACAGCAACTTTGGGTTGGAAAAAAGCAGTATTCCAAGAGCAATCAACTGTTGTTCACCACCACTGGCATCATACGGATTGCGGTCGGCAATGTTTTCGATTGTCAGTTTCTTGAGCATTGATTCAGCCGCAGACTCTGGATCATCTATTTTTAGCTGCTTTGCACGCTCAACAAATTCTTCACGTACCGTATCATAGCTAAAATAGTCGCTTGGGTTTTGAGAAAGATAGGAAACTTCCTTGTAAAACTGATCTGTATTTTTAAGCCAATAGCTCAATTTTTTACCCAGTAACTGAACCCGTCCGCGTCGTAATGACAGCAAGCCCATAATGGACTTTAATAAGGTCGTTTTCCCAGTCCCATTCTTACCAATAATGGCAAGCCAGTCTTGCTTATGAACGGTCAAATTCAAATCATTTAAGATATAATTACCGTTTTTATCATACTCAAATGCAAGGTGAGATAGTTTTGCGACAACTGGCTGTTGAGACTCATCCGCTCTGACCTGAAGATTGCCATTCAGCTTAACGTGATTAGCCTGCAATACTTCGCGACCTTGAGCCACCGTTAGCGGTAGATCAGCCAACTGTAATTTATTCGGTAAGTCTTCCTGTAAGAAAAGATAGGGCACATCTGGAATGAAGCTCTTCAGATGAGAATCTTTCGAGATGCTTTTCAAGACTTCGGCTACTGACCCCTCAGCTTTCAGTTCTCCATATTCCAGAATCCAGAGCTTATTGGAGAGTGGCAATACATCATCTAAGATATGTTCGCTCATCACAATGGCGATTCCAAGTTCATCATGAACTCGACTCAGCAACGAAATGAATTCTTTGGTGGCAATCGGGTCCAACTGTGCCGTTGGTTCATCTAAAATCAGTAACTTGGGCCGTAAAATCAAGACGGCAGCTAAGTTAACTAGCTGCTTTTGCCCACCAGATAGATTCTGTACGTTTTCATACAAAATGTCTTGAAGGCCTAAAAAACTAACTAGTTCAGCAATCCGCTGTTGAATCACATCAGTTGGAACATTGATATTTTCCAACGAAAACGCTAATTCTTGAATCACGTTATCCATCACTAATTGATCGTCAGGGTTTTGAAAAACCATGCCAATACTTTGCGCGCTTTCCCGTTTGGGTAGCTTTGAGATTGGTTGACCCTCAAAATAAATCTCACCTGTCCGTTTTCCCACCGGCCACAGTTCTGGTTTCATCTGCCGTAGCAAAGTTGTTTTACCACTACCAGAATCCCCGGCAATCGTGATAAAATCGCCAGAATTAACATTAAGATTAATATCTGACAGACTTTTGTGCTTTGCCAGTGAATATTCAAAATTAAAATCTACGACCTTAATAAGTTCCACCATAGCCACTCCCATGCTTCTAGAATTAATGGAAAACTGAACAGCAACACCACACCAAGTAGCACCAGCCAACCAGTGGGCGTCAATGCGATTGTTCCCAAACTCGGATAAACCGTCATTCGACCAATACCACGACTAGCTGCATAGAAGCAAAGCCCAGTTAATGGCAAATACCAAGCCAGTGACACAAAATCACGGGTTGAAAAACGATAGCGCTGATAGCTAGACCGTTTGCCGCTGCCATAGCCTCGAGCACTCATGGAATCAGCTGTTTGAAGTGCATCCGTAAAAGATTGAATCAGCAAAACCTGCATCATTTTAACCACGCCAAGTCCCCTTTGGCGGCTATTTCCTTTCGTAACTGCAATCCCACGAATTTTTTGTGCTTGCGAAATGTTTTTTAACCGTGAAATGAACAGGGGCACAAACCGTAACGTTATCATGGTTAGCAACGTTAGCTTAGGCGATATTCTTGAAAATAAATACATGAACTTTTGACTGGTCAACACCTTGTTATATGAGAGAAAAGTTAACAGCACGATGATCAAAGATAATGCCATCATAAACCCATAAAAAATCGATTCAGCGGTAATGATGGTCCCTCCAAACGTCCAAATAACATGGGTTCCTCGATTATTGACCAAAGGATTCAAAATCATGATAAAGGCAGTCATGAACAGACTGCCTTCCAGAACCATTAGCATTTGTTTACCCGTATGTGCGACAAAATCCACACAAATGACTAAAAGCAATTCAACCAATAAGAAGATTGGGTGCAAGAAAACCATTGAACATGCAATCGTCACGACATAGTAGGTAAACATCACCCACGGATTAAGCTGCTCAAAAACAAGTGTAGAACGACTTACCCGTTCCACCCGCGGTCGCCGCTGCCTTGTGTCCATACCCATTGAACGACATCTCCACTCTTAACTTTATAAGCACCAGCACTGTAACTGGAATAAGTGCCGTTAACACTGTAAAGCCAGCCACCGCCAGCTCCACCAGAACCAGCATATTTACCATTAATCATCGTAATGTATGCTGAACTGCCACTACCAGAGTAACCGATCTTAAAGCCTTTTTGCTTTGACAGTGTCTGCAAAACACTAAAGACTGTTGCGCCTTTTTTATACGAAATGTTACCGGAAGCAATCACTTTATCGCCTGTGCTAATCGGGCCATAGATTTTTACAGTTACCGGTTTCGTGACACCCGTATTGGTATTTCCACTCTTAGAACTTGTTGAAGATGACTTCTTAACAGCCGGTGCTTTGCCAGATTTAAGGTAACTATGCCAAATCCAGCCACTCACTTTTTTGTCTGAAGATTTAACGTAAACATAGGAATAGCTCTTGTGGTTACTTTTCTTAATAGTTGCTTTCTTATACGAATAAAAAGTGGTGTGCTTATAGTTCTTTCCATAGTGGTTCACCTTCGTTAGATGACTTGTGGAATAGAAACTACCACTGGTAACGTGATACGCTTTTTTGGAAACCTTACTGTAGGATACCTTGACCACCTTGGTCGTCTTTGCGTGAGCAATCTCAGCATGATTTGAGGTAACTGTAGTCGCTCCCACAAAGCCGAAAACGGCCAGCATACCCACCGCAGCAAGTTTGGCAATTTTGCTAACTTTCATTTTGACTCCTCCTTAGACAGATTAGAATTTAAAAATGGAGCCCTTGTTGGCCTTGAAGTAACTGTACTGCTCCAGAGCATAAGCAGACTGTTGCGTTGCCATCTGCAGGGAACCCGAGTTACTTCCCATCCACCATCTGAATTGACCAGACGACTTTTGATATTTAATTAAACGCTTAATTGGTGTGACGCCGCTCTTTGTCTTCAGCTTTTCTGGGTTGACACCCACTGCAGAAAGACCCGCGATTGCCAAGGCGTCAGAGTTTGAATTAGCCTTCTTAGAAAATGAACCAGCAATCACAAAGTCACCCGTTTTTTTGGAAAATGCCTTAGTTTCAAGTAACTTAACTGCCTTTGAAATAGCTGTGTTAACACCGCTATAGTTCTTATGCATTCCTAATGCCATCAATGCCATACCGGTAACGTCAACATCGCTGGTGTGACCACTAATTTCCCAGCCACCCTTTGAATCTTGGGCTTTAACGACTTGAGAAACTAGGGTTTTGACGGTTGCATTACTTTTACTGCCATAGTTTTTTGTACTGAGCGCAATGATACCGAAGACTTTTGCCAGCACGCCCGCGTTTGACTTAGGTGCTGTTTTAATAATCCCGTTCACTAAGTTTTTGCCACGATACTTGGTTGGATTATACCCGATTGATACCGCACCAATCAGCGTACGTTCGTAATCGACTGCCGCATAATGACCATCTAGATCACTAAACTGTCCTGACAAGCTTTTTACGAATACTTTTTTAGCTGCCGAACTCATACCGTATGGTGAACGTTTCACAGCCAGCGCATCCCAGCAGTTAAGTTCACTTTTTTTCGTGTGCCCTTTAATATAGCTGACACTGGAATTAATTGATTTCGTATAATACGGGGTAGATGCGTGAGCAGTCCCTGCCATAAAACCGGCAGCTAGACCAACAGTCCCAAGCATCAACAATAGTGCTTTCATCTTTTTCATATTAGTCACAAATCCTTTCGTTAATTAATGTTGACTTGCTACTGGGGAATGACGGTCCTTACCTAAATTCTCCGTATAAAGCCACTGAATATTGTCACCGCTTTTAACCTTTTTCTTCCCAGCCGCATAACCAGGGAATTTATTGTTCACTGAGTATAACCAGCCGCTACCAGAACCGTGATCAAATTCAAACAGGCCGCCAATTCCGCGAATATATGTGCTACCGCCGCCTCCTTGATAAGCCAACGAAACGTGTTTTTCCTTAGCGACTTTTTTCAATACCGAAGCAACCGTCTCGCCCCTGGTAATCTCAACTCGACTGCCCCGAAGCATGACTTTATTACCTTTACTAATGGGACCTCGTACCGTCAACGAACAGGTACTTGCACTTGCACTTTTATGAGCTGGTGCTTTGGCAGTTGCTACCACTTTCGAAGCAGAAGCAGAACTGTGATGGTTCTTCTTGATGGTTGCAATTTTTGCCTTGGACTTATTTTTTTCCTGACTTTCGTTCTTTAAAGCTGCAGTTTCACTTTTCGATTTGCCAGTAGCCTTTTTTTCTGGCTTAGAAGTCGCTGACGTAGAACTGGCCGCACTGGCACTCTTAGCAGGCGCTTTTGATGTGCTGCTAGCCGATGTTTTATCGCTGCTATACGTATTATTGGCCGACTTATTACCCTTGTTCATTGCTGAATAGCCAGCAAATCCCAAGCCAATGATAACCAATAAACTCAATACGATCATTGTTATTTTTCGTTTAGACACGATAATCCTCCTATTACACTCGCTATTCAATCGTTATGACAGACGTCTTAGGTACTAGGTACAGGCTTACTTCACCCATAAACCAACGTCTGAATCAGATTCTCCCAGTAGTAACCTTCCTAAATCTCAACAAATCCCCCCTACAAAAACAGTAACTTTTAGTTGTTAGAATTTTAAGTTAGCGTTTTCATTTATAAAGTAATGAAATAAGTGCATATATTACCTTCTAATTATTCTATCCTACAATCACCTGGCTTTTCTCGATAAAAGAATGATTAGCAATTTTAAGCACACAATCATCAAGAAAGAACAATTAATTCACGATAAATTGTCCTCTTTAGTCTTAATAGCATAATTTTGTACTATTTCTCTATAGCTTTCTCATTTATTGTAAAACCAATATGAGGTTTCCAATCATTAAATTCCCTTTTTAATTAGGCAGCTTTCTTCCCCATCATTCGCTTGTATAATAGCTTTTTTAGCGCTTTTTGATTTAATGAATTTTGGAAATATTTAAGTAACAATTTGAATTATGAAATTTAATATCATTATCAATCCTTAAAAAGAGATTACAATCTCAAAACAAAAATAAACAAGTATGTCATAAATTATATTATTATATTTATATTTTATTGTCTTAAGATTGTACATAAGTAAAAATAATAAAAGGGTATCAAGATTTCAGTCTTGATACCCTTTGTCTTAGATATATAAATATCCGTCTAATTAGTAATGTTATGTTCGATTTCGTCCAAATGACCGTTAATAATCTTATCGCCTAACACTTCGCCTAACTTTTGAAGTGCATCATTACGAGTCTTAATTTGATCCATATCGAAGATGATGTCAGCAATATCGCCACCAGCAAAATCAAAATCTTCATGGTAAATGTAACGACCAGCATTTTTACCGTTAAAATACTTGTCGACAGCTTCTCCCAAACCGTAAGCCCAGTCCAAATCCTTCATTTCTGGAATGTCCTTACGGGTGACATAACCTTGTTTGGCAATCAGGTCGGCAGCCTTTTGAATCATTTCATCAGTATATTCAAAAGCCGGCTTGGTTGTTTCAGCTTTCTTATCCTTATCTGCACTTTTTGTTGCCATAACTAAGATCTCCTTTTGATTTATGTTGCAATTTTATTTTAGCACTATTCCCATCAGAATGGGCAAATATACTGCTTGAGTACCGACGTGACGGGGCCTATAGTGGTTAATTACAACGCTTATTAATCATCACCGCTTAGTCCTAAACCCCTACCCACCATACCTTGCTGATTCATGGTAGAATTAATAATGTATCCGCTAACATTTATTTTAAAAATGAATTTTGAAAAGGAAGTTATCACATGGCAGACGATAAGCAAACATTTAAACCAGGTAAGTATACCGTTTCGGCTCAAGGTCATAACGGGACGTTTCCAATGGACGTCACTTTTTCAGAAAACCGCATTGAATCAATTGAGATTGGTCAAAAAACTGAAACAGCTGGTATCAGTGACGTGGTCTATGACCGCATTCCTGACGCTATCGTCGACGGTCAAACGCTAAACGTGGACGCTGTTACCGGTGCTTCTGAAACTAGCCGTGGCATTTTGAACGGGGTTGCTGAAGCTGTCAAAGAAGCGGGCGGCGATGCTCAAGAATGGCAGTCCCGCGATAAGTACACCCCAAAAGTGACAGAAAATAGCGATCTTCAAACTGATGTTGTCATCATTGGCGGTGGCGGTGCTGGTCTCGCGGCGGCTGCAACCGTTTTGGATCAGGGCCGCAAAGTGGTCGTGCTAGAAAAAGCACCCTCATTAGGTGGTAATACAGTTCGTGCAGGCGGTCCCATGAACGCTGCTGATCCTGATTGGCAAAATACCTTTGATGCTCTACCAGGCGAACGCGAAACGCTGCAAAACTTGCTTGATATGAGTGTTGACGACATTGATTCTGAATACCAGGACGACTTTAAAACCTTGCAATCGCAAATCAAAGCTTACTTTGCTGACATCAAGGACAAAAAGCCCTACCTCTTTGATTCAGTTGAACTCCATCGTATTCAAACTTATTTAGGCGGTAAACGTACCGATTTGAACGGCAACAGTATTCACGGTGACTATAAACTCGTCAAAACACTGACCGATAACGCACTTGCTTCCCAGAAATGGCTGGCCAAAATTGGTGTCAAATTCGATACTTCTGAAGTTGCTATGCCTGTTGGCGCGCTTTGGCGTCGTGGCCACAAGCCAGTGGAAACTGCCGGGTATGCTTATATTTCAGCACTTAGCACTTACGTCAAACACAATGGTGGCATTATTCTGACCGATAGCCCAGTCTCACGATTACTGTATGCCAAGGGTCACATCGATGGTGTGCTAGTCGAAAAGCCCGATGATCACGCCTTTACCGTTCAGGCAAAAGCAGTTATTTTAGCTTCGGGCGGCTTCGGTGCCAATACCGCTCTAGTTCAAAAATATAACACTGCTTGGAGCAATATTGATGACGACATTGCTACCACTAATGCTCCGACAATTACTGGTGATGGTATCAAGCTAGGACAACAGGCTCACGCAGGCGTCACTGGTATGGGCTTCATTCAAATGATGCCCGTTTCAGATCCAAAAACCGGTGAAATTTTCTCAGGTATTCAGTGCCCACCTGCGAACTTCTTGATAGTTAATCAGCAGGGTAAGCGATTCGTCAACGAATATGCCGAACGTGATGTCTTAGCTAAGGCAGCTTTCGATAATGGTGGTCTCTTCTACCTGATTGCTGACAATGAAATCAAAAAAACGGCTTACAATACTAGTGATGAACAGTTGGAACAGCAAGTTAAGGATGGCCGGCTATTCAAAGCGGACACATTAGCTGATTTAGCCACTCAAATCAACGTGGATCCAAAGACATTGGAAAACACCGTTGCCACGTACAATTCCTACGTTGACCAAGGCAGCGATCCTGACTTTGGTAAAAGCGTCTTTGATTTGAAAGTCGAAAAAGCCCCCTTCTATGCGACACCACGGAAACCAGCCATTCACCACACCATGGGTGGCTTAACCATTGATGACGGTGCTCACGTTCTTGATAAAGATGGTAATCGTATCAATGGTCTTTATGCAGCTGGCGAAGTCGCTGGTGGCCTTCACGCTGGTAATCGACTTGGCGGTAACTCATTAGCTGACATCTTTACTTTTGGTCCCATTGCCGCTAAATCAGCCGTCAACGAAATTGTCGATACGGTCACATCCGCTTCCATTCACTAGACCAGCATTGAGGTTTCTCACGACGCTTAATAGCGTTGAATCCCTTTAATTTCCCTACAACAGTTAAAAAAGGGACCGACAAGCGTTATAATGGAGAGTAAACTCTAAATGTTGATTTTATTATGAAATGAGGAATGAATTCTTGGATAGTGGTCAGATAATTATCAATTTGATTGTCATATTAATCACTTTCTTCATCGCGGCCTTTTTTGTTGCTTGCGAATTTGCTTTAGTACAATCTCGGCCAAGTGCCATAGAAGAGGCCTTGGACAATGGAGAAGGATCCAAAAAGAGATTAACCCGTTCGTTAAAAATGGTGACTAACCTGAACGAGTATCTTTCAACCACTCAAGTGGGTGTTTCAGTCGCAGGGATTATCTTAGGCTGGTTAGGTGAATCAACGATCTCGGCAATTTTGCTTGATTTACTCAACATCACACACACCAATCCGGGCGGCGCTACTGCTCATGCGATCGGTGCCGTGTTCGGCGTTCTCCTGCTGACTTATCTAGAAGTGGTTTTCACAGAAATCGTGCCCAAAAACATTTCTATCGACATGCCATTAAAGGTACTGCGCTACGTGACAACGCCACTGCATTACTGTCATATTCTGTTCTATCCCTTTGTCTGGTTACTCAACCATTCTGCCAATGGCGTCGTCAAAGTATTAGGCTTCCCCGTTGCCAACGAAAGTGAAGAGGTCTTTTCACAAGCTGAAATTCTCAGCCTGTCACGAAACGCCGTTGCTGGTGGTGAATTGGAGAAAAACGACTACGTTTACATGCAGCGTGCTTTTGAGCTGAACGATAAAGTGGCTAAAGACATTATGATCGACCGAACTGCTTTGGTCGTGATCGATATTACAGCAAATGTTAAAGAAGCCATCAATATGTATCTGCAAGAGCGGTTCTCTCGCTTACCAGTTGTGGCAGATGGCGATAAAGATAAGATCTTAGGCTATGTTTACAACTATGATTTGATTCGTCAGCAGCAAGTTGACCCAACGATTCACATTGACCGTTTGCTGCGGCATATTTCTACCACCCCAGAATCAACGCCAATCACGCAGGTCTTACAGCAAATGATCCATAAACAGACCCCTATCGTGGTGGTAGTTGACGAATATGGTGGGACTTCCGGTATCATTACCGATAAAGATATCTACGAAGAATTGTTCGGCACCGTCCACGATGAAATTGATGATTCTTCAAACGAGGATATCTTTAAACAGCCAAACGGCACCTACCAAGTTAGCGGTAAGATGACCACTTACGATTTCGAACGTTACTTTGATGTTGACATTAAAGAGTTTGAAACCAATGATGTGGTGACGCTTGCCGGGTCAATCTTGGATAATCACCCTGATATTAAACAAGGAACTGTCCTTCACATTGATAACTTTGACTTTAAAGTCGTTGATTATGAAAACTCGTTTATTAACTGGTTTGAAGTAACGGTTAATGAACCTGCTCCGGCAGATGATGCCGATGAGGAAAATAATACCGATAACGATGAATAGCTATACAAAAATAGCCCGATTACCACTTCAAATGATAATCAGGCTATTTTTTTATTGAATGCCCTGGGTTGGATTCAGTACGAATTCTTGTAAACGATCGCCAAACTGAATAACGGAATCGTTTTTACCGTGGCGTAACTGCCAAAGTAAAAATAACATCACGTTACTAGCGTAAAGATCGCTCAAATAATCTAACGGTAAATCAATCTCACTTGGCAAGTCCACATGCTGGAAATACTGATAGGCTGTTGTTCGTAAAATCCGTTTGAAATTACGTTCCAGATCTGCTGTTTCAGTGTGAATATCAAATAGCTGCAACAGAATCTCGCGGTATTGAGTCAGCGCAAGAATCAATACTTTAACGGTATTGGAGCCAATTTCTGGTGTATGTATACTAAACCGCTGATCCACAATTTTCCGGAAAACTTCCGTGTATTCTGCTACCAGTTTCTCTAGCAAATCATACTTGTCGTAATAATGACTATAAAAAGTTGACCGGCCGATGCGTGCCCGTTTACTGATATCCTGCACCGTCATGGTCTTAAATCCCTTTTCTTTGAGTAAACCAAAGAAAGCTCGTGTAATTTGTTCGTTTGTTCGCCGAACTCTTAAATCCTGTTTCTCTGCCATTCTCTCACCTCTATAATCATTAACTATCTCCGCTATGATATATCACAAGCACTCAAATCACAAAACTTCTGCTGCTTGCTTTCAACCCTATATATGGCTAAAATTAACTGATAATACTACCAGTATGTATCATCTGTACGATTAACACAACATCTACCATTATATCGATAAATCGGAGGAAAAACACCATGGATTCCATACGAATTTTATTTATTTCAATTGCGGGTAATACGCGTAATTTCGTTGAAAATTTGACCCATTATGCATTCGCGCAACACGTTAAAAATAAGGGCTTGCCAGAAATTGAAGCAACCGAAATTTCGGAACAGACTGATTTTGCTGACGAAACAAAGCCCTTCTTCTGTTTTGTGCCAACTTATTTGGATGGTGGTAACGGTATCGATAATGGTGTTAAAGAACTGATGACAAATGTTATGGGAGAGTACATTGATTACCATGATAATGCCAAACAGTTAATTGGCGTTGTTGGCAGTGGCAATAAAAATTTCAACGAACAATATTGTCTCACTGCGCGTCGATACTGTGAAAAATTTGACGCCCCATTTATCGATGACTACGAACTACGTGGGGTCCCTGCTGATGAAGCACGGGTGTACAAAAAACTAGTTGAACGACTTCAATTTTTGAATTTATAAGGAGGAATGAACAGTAACTATTTTGTTATAAAAGAATATCAATCTTTGTAAAGTGGCGCTTCTATACTATTCTGTATTCTTATAAGTCTGGTAGAAGATATCACAAGGTTAAAGTTAGGCGTTAAATTTCCGTATTAGCTGATAGCTTATAAGTAGTGATTTATATGAATTTCATTAAAAGGCTTTTGGGGATAAATCCATCCCGTATAATATGAGGGACACCTCACCTTGGTGATTAAATTCAATAAGGCGGAA